>Ga0187771_10000946_pt1 | contig 18837 bp, 22 predicted proteins | sample 0116_SJ02_MP15_1_FD_133139 | JGI IMG/M metagenome (GOLD analysis project Ga0187771, IMG submission 133139) | Tropical peat soil microbial communities from peatlands in Department of Meta, Colombia - 0116_SJ02_MP15_10_MG | ecosystem: Environmental > Terrestrial > Soil > Wetlands > Peat | place...
TAGCAACCTTTTTCACAAAAACAATAGAGGAATAAAGAAAGTATAGCTCGCGCCTCGCCAACGCACCGTCGACTGAGACTGGATAGCCTCTGTGATGGCAGGAGATCCTGGTCGATGAGCGGGTCTCCTATGGAGCCACGTCAACCTGCAGACTCCCGGTTGCAGGGCCTTCCTACCTTCTCGTCCACCGGTCCCGCCTATCGGTCGACGCGCGAGCGGGGTGAATCGGTGGGTGCGCGGCTGACCCTAACGCTGACTGGTGCTTATCTCGGGCCCAGTTTCTTCCAAGCCCAGTTCCTTCCCGAGGGCCGCCCTCAGGCCCTTGTACCTGTTCCTGACCGTGACTTCCGTCACCCCCGCCGCCTCCGCTATGTCTTTCTGGGTTGCCACCTCGCCCTCCAGGACGCCGGCGAGGTAGAGTGCGCTCGCGGCGAGGCCCATGGGGGCCTTCCCCGCCGATATCTCTCTCTCCTCGGTGAGCCTCACGATCTCCACCGCCCTGCGCACGGCCTTTTCGGTCATGCCCACCTGCGAGGCGATTCTCGAGATGTTCTTCGCGGCGTCGGCCACCGGCATGCTCAGGTCCATTTCCTTCAGCAGGATCCTATAGTCACGGGCGACGCTCTTCTTGTCGAGGTTGTTCGCCGCGGCCACGTCCTTGAGGGTCCTGGGGGTCTCCGTGTCGCGTAGGGCCGCGTACAGAGAGGCCGCTGAAATCCCCGTTATGGAGCGCCCACGCAGCAGGCCCCTCTCGAGGGCCTTCCTGTAGATGTATGCCGCCCTTTCCTTGACGGTCTGAGAGACGCCAAGCTTGTCTCCCATCTTCTCCAGCTCTGTCAGGGCGACGCCGAGGTTCCTCTCGACCGAGCCGTAAGCTGGGGACCTGCGGTCCCACTTCCTCAGCCTGTCGATGGCCCCGCGCATGGGGGAAGAGAAGGACCTTCCCGACGCGTCCCTGTTTGACCGACCTATCACGGTCGAGAGGCCCATGTCCCTGTATGTGATCGACGTTGGGGCTCCCGCTCGTGCCCTGTCCTCCCCCTTTTCTTCGGAAAAAGAGCGCCACTCGGGACCGCTGTCCGCGGACCTTTCGCTGACGACATAACCGCAGTTGCTGCAGGAGATCTCGCCAGTGTTCAAATCCTCCACAAGGGCCCTTCTCCCGCACTGGGGGCACTTGTCCGAAACCTGAAGCCCGGAGGTTCTTAGTGAATTCAATCTATGCCGCCTCGAAATATAACATATGTGTTATTTAACTGTATAACATATGTATTATTTAACCGTGGTAGTATTTCCTTACTTACTTGGTGAAGTTGCGCTTACTTTTGTCTCACTTGCCCGAGGCCCTTCTCACCAGGTCGGTACCGCACACCGGACAGCGGGTCAGCTTCGGGTTGGTGTACTCCTTGCCGCACCCCTTGCAGTAAATCTTCCATGTGATGTTTTTCCACTCGCCCCCTTTCATCGCGGTCGGCGACAGGGGGATGGAGAGGACCTCGGCCACGTTCCTGACCGCAAAGTCGTCCGTGACGAGGCTTGCTCCGCCTTCCAGCTGCCTGAGGTCGAGGGCCAGGGCGAGAAGGGAAACGTCGGTCTGAGAGAGCGCCCCTGCGTCGCCGGTCTTCGCCGCCGTCGACTTGACTTTGCTCACCGACTCGGCCGTGGGCTCGGTCACCTGCACTCGAGTGTGAATCAGGGAGGACCCGACGTTGTGGTGCCTCACCTCCTCCAGAACCAGGTAGGTGGTGTAGTAGCGGCCGTTTCCTTGGTAGGGGATGCCGGCGTAGAAGGCCGTTGAGTCAAGTACGAAGGCGGGGTCTGACAACAGTAAGTGCCTCAGCCACTCCGGTCTAGAAGGGGCTCCTGGGCCCGACGCATGCTCGGTACGACATCAAATCCTTCAGTTGGTTGTAGGTCTTGGAGTGAGAGCTTATTTAGTTTATTTCGAGAAGCCATGCGCGAATATTCTTGAGCAGACCCGCCGACCTGGGAAGCGTCAAGGAAGGCAGTTACATCATCCTCGACGGGGAGCCGTGCAAGGTCGTGAGCAGGGAGCACTTCAAGCCGGGGAAGCACGGGAGCGCGAAGGTGAGACTCGTAGCGATATCGGTCTTCACCGGATCAAAGAAGAGCTACGTCTCGCCTGCCGAGTCCCGTGTGGACATCCCCATGATCGATAAGAGGTCAGGGCAGATAACGTCCGTGCTGGACACGGGGGTGCAGGTGATGGACCTGGCGACCTTCGAGGTCTTCGAGACGCCCAAGCCCACGCCCGAGGAGATGGCTGAGCTGAACGGGAGGCTCGAGCCGGGAGTTGAGGTCGAATACTGGGCTGTCATGGGCCGCAACAAGATAATGAGAATCAAGGGCGCGGGCTAGCCTGAATGATTCTGGATGCATGCTCCTAAGAAGGAAAGTTCTAAATGGCGGCGCACTACGCACGTGTCCTTGCTTAGCGGTCTTGCTGAAGATTCAGCTCGTGCCATGCGGCTCAGCCGCGTGCTCCGCACCGCGGCAGTTCTTGGTCTTCTCCTGCTCGTCCAGCCTTCCCTTGTTCTCGGCGCTTCCTCTCCCGCCGTCCAATTGATTCACCCTCCAATCATCCGTTATTCAAGCTCGGAGAGCACGAACTGGAGCGGTTACGCGGTGACGGGCGCAACAGGGTCGGTCAGCGAAGTCTGGGGGAGCTGGGTCGTTCCGAGCGTCGCGGGAACCTGCACTTCCTCGAACCAGTACTCATCATTTTGGGTCGGCATTGACGGCTTCACGTCCTCCACGGTGGAACAGACAGGAACGGATTCAGACTGCCAAGGCGGTTCACCCACCTACTACGCCTGGTACGAATTCTACCCCGCCCCCTCGTTCGTGATATCAGGGGTGAATGTTCACCCCGGCGACAAGATGGGAGCGCTGGTGAAGTACGCAGGAGGTTCATTCACCGTTGGGATCGAGGACTTCGCGGACAAGCAGTATTTCACTACGTCGGCCGCGGTCCCATCCGCTCTGAGGACCTCGGCTGAATGGATCGCGGAGGCGCCTTCCAGCTTCTCGGGGGTCCTCCCGCTCGCAGACTTCGGGACTGCCGACTTCGGTCTCGACTACACGGGTATTGCCACCACGTCCTACGCCGATGTCGGAGGGACCGTGGCGCCAATCGGGTCGTTTGGCGCTTCCGTCCAGTCCATCAACATGGTCAACACCAGCGGTGTCGTGATTGCCCAGACGTCGGCCCTCTCGTCGGACGGGACCAGCTTTACGGTCCAGCGCATAACTGGCACTGCTCCGAGGAGCACGACCACGGCGGTTGCTCCGGGCACGACTTCCGAGACCGTAGGCGACTTTTCGCCAGTGACCTTCACCGCGACAGTGACCGATACCGGCTCAGGGACGCCATCTGCCCCCACGGGGAGCGTGGCCTGGAGCGATGGGGGCAAGGGCGGGACATTCAGCAGCGCAAGCTGCACTCTTTCTCCCTTCACCTCGGGTTCCAGCACGTGCACGGTGACGTATTCGCTGTCGCCATCCTCTCTGGCTGGTTCCGTAACGATTGCCGCATCCTATTCCGGCGACAGCTCGCACGGCCAGAGCTCTGGGTCCGGGTCGATCACCGTCAACCTTCGCAGCACGAGCACCGGTGTCACGCCAGGTACCTTGAGTGTACCCCAAGGAACGCCAATAACGTCTACGGCAACAGTGACGGACACAAGCGCGGGAACAGCCTCATCCCCCACGGGGACAGTGACTTGGAAAGTCAGCGGGCTAAGCGTAACTGTGTCCTGCACGCTCAAGGCTAGTGGTCCTGGCGTGAGCAGTTGCAGTGTGTCAGGAATTCTGCCACCTGGGTCGTATACGGTGACCGCGACTTACAACGGCGACTCGGTTCACGGCACAAGTTTCGGGACTTCCAGCATCACGGTGGCGTAGCATTATCGCGGGTGGGCGGCCCAACTGCGCTGATTCGTCACTCGCCCGATGGGGGGACCTGACAGCCCGCTTGGAACCTCGGTTCTTCGACAGTCTTTGACGACCCAAGACGGTCAATCATCTTGCGGTGGCCCTCCGCGTCAAGCCCCGTGAACCTTTGCCAACCGAGGGAACGGGCGCCTGCGCCCTCGTGAGTCCAGCTCCTTATGATAATCACCGACGCCCTCCTCCGGCTCGGGATCCTCTTCGACGAACCCTGAGGGGGCGCCCTCGCTCTCTCCAGCGACGGTTTCTGCTGTCTTGGAAACCATTCCGATGGAGCAGATTTTCGGTCGAAAAGACTTGCCGATGTAGAACCAATCGAGACCATACCCCGCCCGGCTCGACGGCGTCCGCTGAGTTTCGGGTCACGCCATGGAAGGCGGCACGCTTGGCTACCAGTATCCGTTGCCCGCCGAAGTCGTCACTGAGGTGGTAGTCGCGGAGCTCGAAGACGTCGTGGACGCTGTCGTCGCGGTCGCCTGAGACGAAGTGGAAGTCGTGGATGATGCTGTCGTGGTGGATGTGGTCGAGGTCGAAGTTGTGACAGTCGTCACGGACCACGCGGTGGAGCTCGAAGTGGTCGTCATGTCAGGGGGCGCGTCCTTCTGGCTGGGGCCGGGCAGAGGGTACGCGAACCAGATGCCTCCGATTCCCTGACCGAGGACGTCACCGGGCTTCTGGTCTCCGGCAAAGTGGTAGAGGGGCCAGCCGTCGTACGTCAACTGTTGCCTGCCGTCACTCCTGGTCACCGTCTTGAAGGCACTCGCGTTGAGGCCGGGAGGAAGTGCAAGGTTCGCCGTGTAGAACACTGGCCAGCTCTGGACGCAGCCACCAGTGCAGGTGCTCGTGCCGTTCGTTTGGAAGTCCTTCGTCCTGTAGTACAGCGTCATGCCTGCGCCGTCCACAAGGTAGAATCCTATGCCAGACTTGTAGGAGATGCCCACTGAGAAACCAGCCGAGCCGGCAGCTGTGACAGTTGTCGACTGGACGGATGTGGCGACGAGTGTGCTGACCGAGGTGCTAACAACGATAGTAGCGGGCGCGTAATTGCCGCCGGTCGGGTAGGCAAGCAAGTAGGCCGTGGAAGCGCCGAACGCCACCGTGAGCACCACGAAGATGGATGCGACCAGTTTGAAGTTCAAAGCTTGACCTTCGCCACTCCCTCAGCCTTTTGAATTTTCTACCAAATCTCGCCCAAATCGGACAAGGTGGGCTCGCGGGCTCAGCGGTCAGAGGGTGACCCTGAGGAGCGCCACCAGGCCCGCGAACTCGAATATCGCGAGCCCGTCAAGAAAGGGATAGAGCTGCCAGGCATAGAGGTCGGTGAGGAAGCCGCAGATGTAGACCATAAGGGAGTTCTGGACGAGCAGGAGCCCGGAAAAGATCATCAACCCGAGCGTGTAACCGGCATGCGTCCTGAAGACCATCCGTCCATACATGTAAAGGAGGCCGAGTAGCAGCGCGATGTTCAGGCTCGAGAACCCTATGGCGACCTCCACCAGAGCGTCCATGCGAATCTGCGAACCCCGCGCCGAGCCTATAACAGTTTGCCAAAATCTCGTCCTGCCAATCGATAAATAGACTACAACATTTGTTCGATCCCGAATGCAGGAAGACCCCGAGTTTCGCCGGACGTTGTGGTTCCTTCTCGGGGGGAAACGCGGCGGTGAGAACAGGGCCAGGATAGTCCAGTCGATCCGCAGGAAACCGAGCAACATGAACCAGCTCGCAACCGAACTCGGCCTGCAGTACAAGACGATTCAGCACCACCTAAAAATACTGGCGAGCAGCTCGCTGGTGGTGGCATCGGGCGAGGAGTACGGCGCGGTCTATATGCTGAGCCCGTGGTTCGAAAGCCACATCGAGACGTTCGAGCAGATTTGTTCCAGGCTCGGTTTCCGGTTTTGAGCAGCACCGAACACAGTGATGCCGCCGAGAGCGCATGTCGCAGCGGCGGGCCCGTTGAGCAGATTCCCGCGGCCTCCTCTTGGCTATGATAGTGCACCGATCGGCATCAGCAGGAGAGGCTTCTCGTCCTTCCCTACACCGATGAGCCGCCCCACCTCGAGTTCGTCGAAAGCGCCCACCATCACCGTCCCCAGGCCCAGCGCCGCCGTCTGGATGTGAATGTTCTCGGCGACGCACCCGGACTCCTGCAGAGAGTACTGGACGCCCCTTTCGCCATACTTGACGACCGCTCTTGCGAAGACGCTGGTCACGGCTATGATCGCGGCCGCGCGGCCGCCTGGCCGACCTGCTCCTGGCTTCCTGACGCAGTCTGCAAAAACGAGGTCTGGTCGCCTGACTTGACAAGCGTGACGCTATGCGAGGATGGCTCGTAGCGGCGAGGGCGCGGCCCTGCGCCCGCCTTCCTTGTCAGTGATGCCCTGGGCGGCCCAGAGTATCTGTGAGAGCTGCTTCAAGAGAATCGGCTTGCGTGAACACTCCTTGACGGACCTTCTATTGAGATCGCTTCTTCCACCGACACGGAACCCCCTGCTTTGTGGCCTCGGAAGGACTGTCGTTGCGGGTTCGGTCATTGGGCTCGGCATCGTCGGCCTTTGTTTAACCCGTGAACCCCGAGTCGAACCCAACCAAGGAGTTCCGCCCGGTGACCGCCTCCAAAACATGGCACGCGGACTCCTGTGCCGGTCGGAATGTAGTTATCTATGCGACGGTGAGCATGGGAACGAGATGGTGAGATACGAGGTCCCGCTGGTTGACTCGTCTGGAAGGACGATCGGCTACGGGGACAGGTGGCTGACCCATAGGGTCAGGAGCGGGCCGGACGGGACCGTACTGGGCAGGAAACACGTAGGGATAACCATAGCGTGCCTGGACCACGCCGGGAGGATTCTTACGGCGCACAGGAGGCACAGGATTTTCGACAGGGTCTGGACCCTTTCAGGGGACACCCATCCGTACCGGGTCTTCGGAAGCAGAACGCCGGAGACTCTACCGAGGGCCGCCACCAGGTGCGCATTGGATGACCTCGGGGTGAAGATCGAGGGCTGGACCGACAGGCTCACGGTCTCCTATGCAGCGAGGGACCCTCGAGACCCGCGATACTGTGAGAACGAACTGCTCCACCTCATGGTCGCCAGGCATGGCAATCAACTCCGTGTGAACAAGAAAAACGCTTACGATGTGAGTTGGGTTGAACCCGCTAGGATTCTAGAGGATTCGCTTGAAGACTCCGAGAGAGATCCCATAGACCGCAAATACGCACCGTGGGTTCACGCTGTGTTCGCCCTTTCGCCGGCGCGGCTAGCGAAAGCACTGTCAACCGGCTGAACCGCCAAAGTGAAGGTGCTCGCGGGGCCGACGACCAGCTCTTCACGAGATGAGCAGGGGACCGTTCCGACGGCGACGCCCTTTCACATGAAGTTTCCCCCGAAATGGGTTAGGGCGGAAGCTGCTCGGTGTAATCTTCCTCACACCCGATTCAATCTATACAGGCATGGATGGATAAAGGAACCTGACGGCCAACGGTCCTTCGCCATGTCACTTCTTGAGAATGCCGACCAGGCGGAGGTGGTGGCTGAGAACTACCTCAAACGCAAGTATCCCAAGCGGCTGGGGAAGATACGGTTCGGACATGTGATGCTTGACAACGGCGTTTGGACCGTGAAGGCCAATGTCGAAGCCGGGAGCATCCTGTCGTCTTCCAAGAAGTCCGTGCTGCTCAGGATTGACTCGCGGACCACGAACGTCGTCGGCTATTCGGATGAAATGGAGAACGTATAGTACCAGCTCCCCTCGCAGCGTGCGGTCTGTGTCCGCCTGGGGGATCGCAACCTCTCCTGCTCCAAACGGGCGGGAGATCTCGCGTAAGGTTAAAGGAACCGCTGGCAACCCGCGAGAATGGTTCCAGTTGCGCCGATGGCCGCGAATCAGGGACGCACTTCATCCTGAAGAGGGGGAGAATTCCGGCGAAATCCAGCTTGGGAAGCTAGGACGGCCAGAGTGGAGGTCCCGTCGATGGGCGTTCATCATGGCCTCGGTGGTCGTGGCCGCTGTGATAGCGGTCGCTTCCGTTGTGGTTCTGGTTCCGGCAATCGAACAGGAGTACTTCAGCCCCGCCCCGGTATGGCGCACGTTCGACGGCGTCTTCGACAGTTCAGGCACCCTGGTCCTTGAGGGGTGCAGCCTGCAGAACACCCAGCAGGTCATCCCAGGAATTGGGATAGGCAGGGCAGTCGAATCGACGATCGTAATTTGTTCGTACCATGGGGGCACCTACACCGGCTATTACGGAACGGATTGCGACATGCTCGCCGCCGGGCCGGTGGTCGTTGTGAACGGGGCGGCGGTTCCACTCGGCGGGTGCGAACTGAGCCTGGCTCCCCTGAACATCGTCCTGCACCAGGTCTTCACTCTCGGCAAGGGCTCAAACCGTACCATAGCGATCTATTCGAACGGGCAGGCCGTGGCCAACATGACTCCGACAGGGAACTGGACGGCCTACGACTGCTCACTGAAGACCAGTAATCTGACGAGGACTGACGGGCCGCTGAGCTGCACGTACATGGGCACGCCGTATGAGGCGTCCGATGTCATTCAGAACTGCAACATAGGCCCGTCAGTCACGGTCAACGCGGTTACGGTACCTCGGAATTCCTGCTACCTTGAGCGGTCGGAAGTAGTCAGCGGCTGAAGCGCGCCGTGCTCCGCCCCGGCGGAGACCTTAACAATTTCATCACTTTGTTAGCCTTCGTTGATGGAAAGGCGGAAGTCATGATTCCGCGGCCACCCTGCCATGGAAACCTACCTGAAGGTGAAGCTGGGCTTGCTGGTTCTTGCCTTCGCTTTGCCCTTGATAGCAGGGGCGTTCGGGATTCACATCAAGCCCCTGGATGAAATAGGCGGGGGCGGCGATATCTAGGCCGCCCTGCCGCTTTATTTTAGAGACCTGAAGGGCCGTTTCATCTTCTCGAGGTCATACCTCCAGCCCTTGTCGTACATTTGATAGGGTATGGTGAATGCGCTAGCCTCCTGCCTCTTGACGAAGGAGAGCTCCACCCTGTCGTAAAGGTCCGGGGCTTGACTGTTCAGGTAGTCGAAGGTTGACGTCGCCTCCTGTACCGGGATGTGGACCGTGGCGATGTAGGTCCCGTCAGCCATTAGTGCCTCGCCCCACAGGAATGGGATCTTACTTACGACGCTCTGGATTGTGGCGACCGAACTCCCGAGGTCTTTGAAGGTCAGCCGGGCCATCAGGGCACTGTGGGAGACCGACGTCTCGATGTCGTGCTGCCAACGCACAATGTATCCTGCGACAAGCTTCATCTTCTGGACGTGCGTCCTGTAGTGGTACTCCAAGGTCTTCTGATTGACCCGAAGTTTCCTCGCGATTGAGACGGTGTGCTGCAAGGCGTTCGCCTGAAGCTCTTTAACCAGTAGCAGGTCGTGGTAATCGAAGCGGACGGGGCGCGGATTCTTTTGAGTGAGCAAGTCCGTGCCTTGGCCCGACTTGACCGCGTTCCAATCGACGTCCCACCTGTTCGACTGGAAGTTGAAGAAGGTTGGCTTCATGGCCGGATGACTCAGGGCCGTGATTTCGGCCAGTGAGTACCCCTGGACGATTCCCGTCTGCTGGAGATATTCCAGGAACGCTTCATGCTCTTTCTCTCTTCCTTCGGGAATGACAAAGAGGCAGGCGAAGCTCCCCTGCGGCAGGAGTTTGCCATAGTAGACCAAGTACGCCGACTCGTTCATCGCCAGGAACAGAGACCGGGGGGTTCCCCTGAGCTTGGGCGACAGTTGCAACACGGCCCAATGTGGGACCAGGCCGAGCTTCCTGTAGTCGGCTTCCGCATGGATGTGAAAGCCGAGCTTCTTGAAGCGCTTGTTGATCTTGTACCGGATTGTCTCCTGGTGGACTCCTGTCACTCTGGAGAGTTCGGACACGTTCCTAGGGCCCAGTCTCTGGATGGCCTCCACTATCCTCGCTTCGACGTCGCGGGGTTCCTTCTCCACGCGCTGGACCACGCGAGTTCTTGCCATGACGGTCACTTGCCGCCTTTGGCGGCTAATTAAGTTTCGAAGCCGACGATTCGTGTATATGCTGAAAGCCGCATATGCCGTTTCAGCCGCAGCCAAGCCTGCGCGGTCAGACCTCGGCGCCTGGGCGCCGCCGATGAGGAAAGGCGTCAGGTTCCCAGTACACGTCGCAAGCAATTCCGCAAACTATTATATCGTGCTCTATGATACGGCTCAACGGGGACGCCCTACGAGAGCTTACCGGGGGTTCGCGGGGTTGGCAGACAAGTCGGAGTCTGTGATTCCCACCTCTGCAAATTTCCTCGCTGGCACCTAGCGTCTTTCGAGGCGTCTCCCGCTTTCGGTGCTCTTGCAGAGGCACCAGCTTATATGCTGACCAAGGCATTCGGAAATCGCTGGAGGCAATTGGTCGACCCATTAGGTTTGCTACGAATTGTCATCGACACCTACCTCGCCCCGTTTTTGGGCGTGTACGTCCTCCCCTACCTGCCGACTCTCGTGATCGTGCTCGCCGCGGTAGGCCTCAACAGCTGGCTGGGCACCAGAAGGAGACGCAGCGGACTGATGAGGTCGATGAGGCAGGAGTTGGTGGAGAATCTTCAGCAGGCGAAGGCGATTCTCGAATTCATAAATTCGCAAAAGGAGGGCGCACCCTACGACCTCCCCATCCCGCGGTTCCGCAAGTATGCATATGAACAGCTGAGAAACTCCGGGAGCCTGAACCTGCTCAGGAAGGGGGTCCAGGATCAGATAATCACGGTATATTCGGCAATCGACCGGGTCGACCAAGCTTCGACCAGGCAGGAGGAGCTGCTCTGGGGGGCTGCGGCGACCTCTCCTGTGGCCCCAGAGCTCCGAACCCAGACCCTCGCCTTCATCAGGGACACGGTCTCGAACATGATACTGACGAGACTGGAACAGTTCGCGACTTTCACCATGGAATAGAGCCACGCCAGGGCAGGACCTGAGACGCTGCGGAGACTGTTCCTACTCTCTTCGTCTCCACGTCCACTGCTTCATCGCTCTCCTAGCCCCCGATGCCTAAACGTCGTAAGGCGCTGTTCTCGGCACTCCAAGACTATGGATTCTGGTTTCCGCTCCATAATGTGCTTATTCGCAGCGACGGGCCTTCTCAACGATGGGCAGGGAGACCGGCGCTGCGCATCTCCTTTTCTTCACCGCGATACTGTCTCTCATGCTCGTGCTTTCAGGGTCTGTGATGCTGCGGCCTCCGGGCCCGACCGCGTCAGCCGTCATGAACCCCGACGTCGACGCGCGGGTCCACAGTGCGGGCTCCGTTTCCAGACAGGAGACCTTCCCAGCGGCCCAATCCACCAACAGAACGTACTACGTGGGAGCACAAGCACAGGAGGCGATTTGTGCCCCAGACGCGGTATGCACCTTCCTGACCAACAGCGGAGCACGGACCACGATTCAGGTCGTGAGCCAAGAAGTGAACGGCTGTCTCTCATACTGGATAGGCGACGACTCCGGAGCCAACATCTGGGGGCAGGTTGGGTACTACATTTGTGACGGGTCGACACCGGTGGCGTTCTACCAGATCTGGAACCTCGATACGTACTCCATACTCACGACGGGCGTTTCAGCGATCTCTCCTGGCTATCACCAGTTCTCAATGTACGTCGATTCTGGGACGACGTGGGCATACGCGGTCGACGGGAACGTCACTGGCACGTACGACATGGGCGCGAACAGCTCGATGCCGACATACCCGGTGCAGGCCCTTTCCGAGGAGGGATATGTCAGTGCTCCGTGGGTCCCTGCGCCGGTGACCTTCTCGAGCGCGATTCAAACCTTCAACTCGGGAGTATGGACCCCGGCCGAGGCATCGACGTCATACGGCGGCGACTGCAACAGCGACGGGTCCCCAGGCAAGACCGGCTACTATGCTCCGTACTCCTGCTGGGGAGCCCAGGGGAACCTCCAGAACTCCACCATCCCTACTGACGCCTTCGTCGTCGGCGGAAACGTCCCTCTCATCCTCTCTGGAAGCCCGCTCTGGAATGGTGCCGCGTCTCCTCCGGCCGCATCCACAACGGAGTCGTCGACTTCCGCATCGTCCGCATCTTTCCCGACGGCAGCCGCTGCCTCGAACCACGCATTTCGCGGACTGGAACACGGAACTTTGAGGATTGTTTGAAGCGAGCCTTCAGGGAATTGCCTTCTGCAGGTTCGTCTCCGCATGACTCCATTGTTCTGTGAAGATGCTCGTCGAGGCGGGCGGCCTCTCCACGCATGTTCGCTGGCGGAGCCGGTAGTCGTTCATAATCTGCGGTCAGGGCCGCTGTGAAATCGCCCCTTCGATCATCTTGTCGACTGTCTCCATGCTGTTGGGGTCGTAGTTCGACAGGATCACCTTCGTGAATCCGGAGTCGAGGTACGTCCTGAAGGCCGCGCCCACACCTGGCGCTCCCCCCGCGAACCCGAAGCTCCGCGGGTCTGCCTGCTCGGGCGCCTGTGCAAGGGAAGGCTGGAGATAGACCAGCCGGGTGTGCGCCGGATCCGTCAGCTTGCCGCTGCCCAGAGCCTCGCAGAACCGCAGCATGTCGTCGACCGTCGAGTATCCGCCGCCGGCGGGGCTTCCTTTCAGGCCGAGCATGAACAGGTTGCTTCTTCGCGGCCCGTCGGTGCGCTTTCCGCTCTGGTCCATCCTCGTGTATCCCATTGCCAGGTTCGGTACGGGTTCGTCCATTTCATAGTGGTCGCTGTCGTTCATTCCCGCGGGCGCGTAGACGCGCTCCCTCACGTAGTCGTAGTAGTCCTGGCCGGAAACCGCCTCGACAATCTTTCCGAGCAGCACGTACCCTGCGTTGCTGTACTGGACCTTGCCGCCGGGCTCAAAGGATAGGGGGTCGTCCCTGAACAGGTCTACAAAGTCGTCGACGGTCCTGAGCTTGTGTTTGGTCTCCTCGAACTTTTCGTTAAAGATGTCCCCCAGGCCGGAAGAATGGTTAAGCAGCTGCCTGATGGTGACCCTCTCGGCAACGCTGGCCGGATAGCCGGGAAGATGCCTCGAGACGTGGTCGTCGAGCGACAGCCTCCCCCTTTCGGCAAGCTGCATGACGGCCACCTTTGTGAAGACCTTGTTGCATGATCCCAGGTTGAACTTGGTATCGGGCAGGTTGCGGATGCCGTACCTCTTGTTTGCGAATCCGTAGGCTTCCCGGAGAATCGTCTTCCCGTTTCGGGCCACTAGCACGCAGCCAGAGAATTCGTCTGCGGAGACGCGCTCCTGTATGAAAGTGCCTATTCTTTGGGCGAGACCCTGGGCCGTGTCTTCAGTCAATCGAGGAACGGATTGCCATGGGTCACGGTTGGATAAGACTGTCGCCCATCGCGGCGAAACGAGAGTTTGACAGGATGGAGTCTCTGACGAGGCTACCGAATCGCTATCTTGCCGGCCCTGACGACCGTCTTGTCGTCCGCTGTAACTGTCGCTCCTGCCAGAGTGCCGCTGAAGAAGAAGGAAGACTTGTTCTTCCCTCCGTTGAACTCGTTGCTTCCAATCCCTACGGAGACCCCCCCTCCGGCCACGTCGTTGAACGTGAACCCGGTAGAAGCCGCTGGGTTGAAACCTATCGATAGGCTCGCTATCATGTCCTTGTCTCCGGTAGCGTGCTCCCATTCGTCTTTCAGCCTTCTTGTCGATGCCCCACCTTCGAACTTCGTCAGTCTTCCGTCTCTAAATTTCCATTTGACGTTGTTGACTGCAATCCCCTGGTAGGGGGTCGGCGCGTTGAACCGTATGTTTCCCTGAGCACCGCCAGGACAGATGGAGATGCTTCCGGCCGGTATGGCGTCGTTGAAATCCTCCGCCGCGATGTCATCGTCGTCTATGACGCCGTCGGACACGCTCCAGTGCCCTCCTGAGACCCCGAGGGTGAGGTCGGTCCCTCCTGGGGCGACGACGTGGACTGTGTCGGCTGCAGAGAGCACGTCCTTCAGCTTCCTCCCGGTCGCCGCGAGCTTGCCGTAGTCGACGTTCGTGGCGGCGGTCATCATCTTCGACCACCTGCTGAAGTTGAAGCCGTACCTCTTCGCCCGCGGCTTTGTGAGCAACGGCAAACCGATGGAGATGGCCCTCAACTTCTTCTCGCGGGAAAGCGGGTAGTGGGCCTTCTGCTCCCCCTCACTGTCGGCGGCCACCTTTTCGGCGGGCGTCTGCGTGAAGATGCCAGGGTCGTAGGCTGCGAGCAGGAAGATCTCTGCAGTAGAACTCTCGGTCAGGGCCTTGCAGAAGACTGACGGCTGCCTCAGGCTTTCGACGGACAGCAGGTTCCTGTAGGCGCTCTGATACTTGTCGGTGTACAGGTTGAGGAGGACGTCGGCGCCGTTCCTGAAGCACTCGACCGCGAGGTCCTCCGCCAAGGGGATGGAGTGGGAAGCCACGGTTATCGTAACGTTGTCCTGATCGGTAATCCGCAGGCACCTGTTCACGACCTGGTTTGCGAGAGAAAGGGGCATGGGCAGGAGCAGACCGGCGGACGCATTTCAATCTTGTCCTGCGAAGGAGGAGGGAACCCTTTTCTCATCGGGGCCGTGAGCCAAGATGGTTCGAATCTCTGTGCTTGTTGAATTCCTCTACGATTTCGCCAGCCCGAACTGCTACGTTGCCTTTCACAAGCTGGTAGACGTGACGGAGAAGCGGAGAATCGGGCTGCGATTGGTTCCTCTCTTTCTCGGCGGACTGTTCAAAGAAACCAACGACGGACCCGTCCCGAGAGGGTCGCATGAATACAATTACATGGTCAGCAACCTGGAACGGATTTCGAAGGTCATGGGCATAGAGTTCAATTTCCCCCATTCAGCCTTCCCGATCAACTCCGTGAAAGCCCTGAGAGGGTCCTATTTCGCCGAATCGGAGGGAAGGGTTCACGACTATGTCTCCAGAGTGTTTGACGAACACTGGGCCAAGGGGACAGACATTTCGGACCCAGACTCGCTCGGAAGAATAGTGGAATCCCTTGGCCTCGACAGAGGCAGGTTCCTCGACTTCATAGAGCAGGAAGAGACAAAGCTCAGGCTCAGGAAGGACACTGAAGAGGCCTACAGGCGAGGCGTCTTTGGAGCCCCGACGCTCTTCGTGGACGGGGAGATGTACTGGGGGACACCGGAGGTGCTGTGGTTCCTGGAGGAGCGGCTGACACGCTCTGCTTCAGCTGGCCGACCCTAGGGTCCAAAAGCATGTCCCACTCGCTTCGCTCCGGTTGCCCGATTCCCTGGTCAGCTGCCCTGAGCCTCCCTGGACATCCCGGCCAGGGTGATGCTTTCGCTGAAACCGAGATGCTTCAGCAACACGATCAGCTCCTTCCTGTTGGCGGAAACCACCGCGCGGACTCTTCCGATCCCGCTACCCCTCATTTCGTTGACCGCCGCATCGACCAACGCCTCCTCTACGCCTCTCGACCTGTCGCTGGGACTGACGTACAGGGTGCCGATGCTCCCCGTCTCCTTGGGGGTTGTGTACGTTGCCAAGACGGACCCGACTATCTTGCCATCTTGCACTGAGACATACCTCGTCTGAGTCGCGATGTGGAACGAGCGAAACCAGAATAGGGGCCTCAAATCCCTCTTGCTGAATTCGAAGACCCTCATGTGTTCTGGATCCTCAGAGGCCCGCACGAGGTCGCAGACCTCATCCTCGTCGCCCTGGCGATACGGCCTTGACATGACGTCGCCTGGCTTGCTCCCGGTTGCGATTGAGGCAGTGTCCCCAAGCATGTTGACGACGCGCTCGAACTCCTTGAACCCCAGCTTGGAATAGACCCCGTAGGCGGGACTGTTGGTCGAGACCACGTGCAGGACCGCCCTGCTCATTCTCCTCCTCCGGACGTAGTCAAGGGCGCTCCTCACCAGCGCCGTAGCGACGCCCCGTCTTCGATAGTCTGGGTGAACCATCACCGTCGATATGTAGGCGACCCTCCCCTGGCTGCTGACCATCGTCGTCCCTATGACTCTGTTCCCGGACGCGGCCACAAGGAACTTGATGGGCTCTCTTCCGAAGACCCGCAAGAATGAGAAGAGTAGTCTGGCGCGTCTCCCGAAAGTCTGGTTGACCATGTCCCTCGCGTGATCGGGGTCGAAGCCAGTGACCTCGAACTCCTGGGCGAAGCATCTGGGCAGGAGCTCCAGCAGGTCCTCCAGGTCCGACTTTCGGAAGTCCCTTATCGCAATTGTTTCTCCGGACCTGCTCACGTCGGTCTCCTCGCAATCTTCACGTTACAGACGCTCGAGCCGCGCCTCGGCATCTAATCAAGTGGTCGTGGGCCCTCCTTTGAAACGGAGCATGGCGCGTGGCAAGGGCAGGGAACGCAGACCGCAAGCCTGCAGCAGACGGCGCTACATCTTGAAACCAACGAGCGAGGACAGGTACTGAACCAAAGCCACCCCGAAGGCGAGAGATGGAGCGTACATCAACACCTTTGGAAGCATAGCTCTCAGGAGGCGGTCCTCCAGCTCCAGCAGCCCTTGCCGTGCGGGAGAGGACCATGGGGTCGCTTCTATCGATTGGGCCCCCGACCCTGCATTGGAAGCGGGCATCATCGACCATGCTCCCGTGATGAGATTTGCGTGCCGTCATCGAACCTCCCGTTGAGCAACGCGGTGCATGTCTTGCAGGTAACGCTCTGGAAGTCCATGGTTACGTACATGAATTCCCTGGTCCCACAGAGGGGGAGGCTGGCGCTGTTCAGCGAAGGAGCGTGGACGGTCGCGCGAGGCATGGGCTGCTCGGTTGAGGTCTGACGGCCCGCCCATCCCCCTACTTCCACTTCTCCATCGCCTCGTTAGAATACTTGCTCCGTAGGTCGAGAATCATCTCCGGGAAGTCCAGTCCTGCTGGCATCGGCTCGGCATTCAGGTCGCGGAGTTTCTTCTCCGCCCGAGCGACTACTTCGGCCGCCAGGCTGTATCCCACAATCCCCTTCAGGACTGCCACGTAGGCCGCCGGATCATTCAGAGCCGCGCTGGTGTTCAGGCACAGACGCACGGCCAATGCCGTGTCGATGGGAAGGCTCTCAGCCAGGCTCCCGTTGATCAGGCCGATGATATATTCGTCGATCCGCCCCTCGTTCCGAAGGGCGGCGTTTTCCCCGATTCCGAGGCCCGATCCCCGATGCCGTGAGTTCATTCGCTGTTCGTCATCGCCAGAAGTGTGTCCTTTCGAGTCAGGACGCCGGTGCGGGGCCCGCCGCGGCGCGCGTATGGTTTCACTTTTCTTCGTGAATCGAAACGCTCGCTGGTATTTACCGTCATTCCAAGATGGTTCTAATATTGTTGCCAAATCGTTATGGGATTTTTCCAAGAAACCCGGGGCGCTGATTCTGCCGATTCGCGTGCTGGTGTCCAGCTGAGTAGGTGCCTCAGAGCGTCCCTGGCTGCCGAGCACCTAGCGCGATCTCGGCAGCTTGCTCTTGCCATTGTTCGGCGAGCCTGGCCGAGGAAGGCTCACGGCTTGAGGGTATTTCCGCCACTTATCACGGCGACGCTCTTCCCTTCAAGTGGCACCTTTCGGAAGGCGGCGAGCGAGGCGACCCCGGCCATCTCGGCCTGGAGGCCGTATTCCCTGTAGAACGCCTTGCGTTCCACCTCCATCTCCCCATCCGTCACCCCCACCGCGGTCCCCTGCGTCTCTCTTATGCCCTCGATGGCCTGGTCTCCGTAGGTGGGATACCCGACTCCTATCGCACCGGCGTCCGTGAGGGGCTTCTGATACCTGACCTTCCTGTTATTCCTGAAGGCGACGACCAGCGGGTCGGTCAGCGTCGCCTGGACTGCTATGAGTCTGGGCGTCCTGCCCAGCAGCCTTAGCTTCTTGAGCTCGGTGAGGGCCTTGTAGGTCGCGCTGAACAGGGTGGCGTTGCCGACGGGGACCAGAATGTTCCTGACATCCGGAACCTCGGCGATGATTTCGTAGAGCAAGGTCTTCTGTCCCTCCTTCCTGTAGCCGTAGTCGCCTGTAAGGAAGGCCTCCTTCCTCTTCGTGTACCCTATCGCCCTCCTCTGGGCCTCAGTGAAGTCGCCATCCACCCTGTTGATGCCCGCGTCCCTCGTCTCCCTGATGTTCCTGACCTTCAACCAGTTGGCGTTCTTGCTTACGAAGATCGTGGCGCGGATCCCGGCAAGCTTCGCGTAGTAGGAGACCGAGTACGCCATGTTGCCCGTGGATGCACAGACCACTTCATCGTACCCGTACTCGAGCGCCTTCGCCACCTCGACTACAGAGCCCCTGTCCTTGAACGACTTCGTAGGGTTCTCCAGCTCAAGTTTGAGGTAGAGGTCGTCCTCCCTCGCGGGGAGCAGGGTCGTGTTGCCGAGTTTGTAGTGCTTGTACTGGCAGTCGGGGAGAAGAGGTTCGTAGCTCCAGAAGTCCTTCTTCAGGCGTCTGACGCCGGCGCGATTGGCATAGACCACCTCGAGGATTCCACCGCACCGCCCACAGAGCTGGCGCGGATAGTCGCTCGAGAACTGCTCTTCGCAGGAGAGGCACCTGAGGCGGTAGGACATCCCGGCTTACGCCGACGGAATCCGACACCGTCGCCATATTAAACTCGACATGGCAGTCTGCAGGACGGACCACCGACCATCACGGCCGCTAAGATGAGCTGGCGCTCGGCAACGTGCGAGCTAGCCCAAGACGTCGGACGCCGACCAGCAGCCAATTGCAAAGGCTTTTTTGCAGGAAGAGCGTCAGACTCTCCCAGCATACCGGGGGCAAGAAACTGAAATCCGGCGAGCTCGAAGGGACGGAAGAAACCCGAAAGGAGATGGCCCGAAGAAGAGGGACCGTTAGACCCCTCAACGAAAGGATTGCGAGACTCAGGCAGGGGAGTCTGGACGCCCCTGCCA
>Ga0187771_10000947_pt1 | contig 18837 bp, 19 predicted proteins | sample 0116_SJ02_MP15_1_FD_133139 | JGI IMG/M metagenome (GOLD analysis project Ga0187771, IMG submission 133139) | Tropical peat soil microbial communities from peatlands in Department of Meta, Colombia - 0116_SJ02_MP15_10_MG | ecosystem: Environmental > Terrestrial > Soil > Wetlands > Peat | place...
TCGAGGGTCGCCCTGGCCGCGGCGCGGCTCGTGGGGACGGGGGTGAAGGTTTGCACGGTGGTGGGGTTTCCACTCGGCTACAGTTCCCCGAGAGCGAAGGCGGACGAAGCCAGGGGTGCCATCAAGGAAGGGGCCGACGAGATCGACATGGTGATGAACATAGGGGCATACAAGGGGCGCGAGCTTGAGACTGTCAGGAGTGAAGTCAAGGCGGTCTCCACGGTCTGCAAGAATGCCGGGAAGGTCCTGAAGGTCATAATCGAATGCTGCTACCTGACGGACGAAGAGAAGGAGAAGGCGGGGAGATTGGCCGAGCGACTGGGGGCCAACTACGTGAAGACCTCAACGGGGTTCGGCCCGGGCGGCGCAACCGTCGGAGACGTAGCGCTGCTGCACAGGTCGCTCGTCGGAACCGCCAAGGTCAAGGCCTCGGGGGGAATAGGCACCCTGGCGAAGGCATTGGCTATGCTGGATGCGGGGGCCGACAGGATTGGGACCAGTTCGGGCGTCGCCATAATGGAGGAACTCGCGCGGTCGCGAAGGGCCACCCCCATCAAGAAACGTCAAGGAAGTAGTAGACTGTCTGAATGACCAGCCCGTCGGAAACGCTCACCCCCAACGCGTACCTCCCTGCCGCCATCCCTGCCTCCGGGGTGGCCGCCACCTGCAACTGAACGGGTCCCGACCCCGCAGGTATCTGCTGCGCCCCGGGGGTCACGTGTATCAAGTTCGGGACTGAGTTGTAGTCCTCTGAATCCGACACCTGGACCTGCAGCGGTCCGGTCCAGGCTCCCTTGACCGTCACTCCGAAGATGACCGTCGCCCCAGGAGAGACGGAAGCAGAGTCCGTCCCGCTGACGGTCAGGGAAAACGGAGGCGGCGCCGACCCGTTGACGAAGCCTATGTAGTTCCCGGTCACGGAGGTAAACCAGACGCCACCGTCGCCGGGCGCTATGGTGAGGTCGTTCTGAATGAGGCTCCCGTTCTCAACGGGAGGGTTGGCCTCGCTGTACTCGGTCAGGGCCATGGCGCTGGTGTTCAGTATCGCGATTCTGTTGGCGAAGTGCTCGTTGAACCAGACCGAATCGCCGGCCGCGTCAACGAAATAGGGAAGGGTGGTCGTTGTGAAATTCTCCGTCGACGTCGGGAAGACAGTCCAGTTCCCGGACCTCGTGTCATATTCTGCCAAGTTCGAAGCCCCATGCTGAGTCACCCAGACCGCACTCCCCGCAGCCGAAACGCTCGAGGGGTCCAGGATCCGGAACGTCCCTCCGAGCTGAACGGTGTCGATTCTCGCCTTGGGAGTCGCCGGGTCGAACGAATACAGGTGCCCGTAGGGTTTGAGGGGGTTGAGGGCCACGACGTACGCGTAGCTCGAGTTGACGAAGTCAATCTGGAGTGGCACCTCTCCGCCAGTCAGGTTCACGGGGTAGGTCGTCACCGTCATGTTCGGCGCCAGCCTTCCGACGACCGCCTTCGAAAGGGCCGTGAACCAGAGGGATCCGTCGGGGTCGAGGGCGAGAGTATACGGTTCGGGGGCCGTGCGGGTCACGTTGATCACGGTCGCCCTCCCATTCGCGGGGTTCACCCCCACGATGGCGTTCTCGTCCGTGTCGGCTCCCCACACCATCCCTCCCCAGGATTCGATTCCCCAGATCCCTGTCCTGTAGCCGCAGCTCCCGGCGGGCGCCTCCGCTGCGGACGGCCACGGATACTCATCAAGGGTCCCGTTCAGGAAGAGATGGCCTACCCCGGGGACCGCCTGTTCGCCGAACCAGACCGAGCCGTCTGGTGACACTGCCGCGGCATTCGACCACCTCGACGGCTGCGGGAGGAGGTACTCCGTCACCGCTCCGAATCGGACGCTCTGCAGCTGGCTCTTGGTGATCCCCATTGTCCTGGGCAGGTCACACCCGCCAGTACTCGTGGTCGGGCTGCCGCCGGTCCTCCCAAGTCCGTACAGAGCGAAGGCTGTCAACCCCGCGACGATCACAACGGCCACCGTCGCGAAAACCGCCGCGTTCCTCCAGCCCATCGTCACGGACCTCCAGCGGACGAGATCACGAGTACGCTTCGAAGCCCTTGCCCAGGACGCCCAGGGCTACCTTCTGCTCCAGAATCTCATTCGCGCCTTCGTATATCATCGTGACCCGGGTGTCTGCGAGATGCCTCGCCGGCCTGTTCTCGAAGGAGTAGCCGTTCGCCCCGAAGACCTGCACGGCCCTGTTCGCCGAGTCGAACGACGCGTTGGCCGCGTAGTACTTCGCCTTCGTGATTGCCTGGTCCGTGGCATCCCTGAGGGTGGTGTCAGTGGGGTGCTCCTCGTACTTTTGCTTGATGTAGGCCGCCTTCAACAGGAGGAGCTTCGCCGCCTCCAGGTTGGTGGCCATGAGCCCGATGTGCCTCTGGATCAGCTGGTGCTTGCCGATGAGCTTTCCGTGCTGGAACCTCACGCCGGCGTAGCGCACGGCCTCGTCCAGGCAGTCCTGCATCACGCCCACGCACCCCGCCGCGACGCTGAGCCTCCCGTTCATCAGTCCGGAAAGAGCCACCGACATCCCCTTTCCGGGAGGACCGAGGAGGTTCTCCTTCGAGACCTCGACCCTGTCCAGGTAGATTGTCGAGGTGTCGGCGGTCGGCAGCCCCAGCTTGTGCTGGATGAGCTCCGCCTTGAAGCCCGGGGTTTGGGAGTCGACTATGAACGCGCACATCCCCTCCCGCTTCCCCTTCGGATACGCGAAGATCAGGACGTACCTTGACGACGAGCCCAACGAGATCCAAGTCTTCTGGCCCGAAAGCAGGAACTTGCCATCCTTCTCTTCGAACGAAGTTGTCAGGGACGCCGGGTCGCTCCCAGCGTTGGGCTCCGTCAGCCCGAAGGCGAGGATGCTCTCTCCCCTGGTCGCCGGGGTGAGTATCCGTTGTTTCTGGTCCTCGTTCCCCCAGTGCTGTATGGTCATCTGGCACAGCGCCATGTGGACCGAGAAGAACGTCCTCAGGCCGGTCCCCTCTCTTCCGATTCGTTCTATCGCAAGGGCGTAGGATACCATGTCTGCTCCCTGGCCGTCTCCGTACCTTCTGGACGTGGGGAGGCCAAGCAGGTGCGCCTTCGCGAAGACCGGCTTCACCTGGTCGTTGATTCTGTGCTCCAGGTAGCACTTGTCCTCGATGGGCCGGATTTCCTTGCAGGCCCGGTCGACCTGCTCGATTAGCAGCGCCTGCTCTTCGGAAACGTCGAAGTTCATCTTCGACAGTCTCATGTATTCGTCCTCTGCGAGCATGCCGCTACGCCCTCTATCGCTCCTTCCTAACCCTTTCCTTGATGTGCTCTACGATATCGTCGAGGGAACTTCCGGGGCCGTAGAGCCCGGTTATTCCCAGCTTCAACAGCTTCGGCTTGTCCTCCTCTGGGATTATCCCCCCTCCGACCACGAGTATGTCGCCTCCGCCCTTCCTCTCGAGCAGCTTCTTCACTTTGGGGAATGCCGTCATATGAGCTCCGTTCAGAAGCGAGAGCGCGACTACGTCCACGTCTTCGTCCACCGCCATCTGGGCCACCTGCTCCGGTGAGGGGAGCAGACCGCTGTAGATGACCTCCATCCCAGCGTCCCTGAACGCCCTGGAGAGGACCAGCACTCCTCTGTCGTGTCCGTCGAGACCGGGCTTCGCGACGAGAATCCTGATCCGCCGCTGGCGGGTAACGGTCCTTTCGGGCATTACTCCTTCACCACTCCCTCTCTGGATTCATTTTCAAGCGCCTAAAGTATCGCAGGCTCCTTCCAGGTCCCCCACACCTCCTTGCCCACGGCGGTTATCTCGCCGAGTGTGGCGTAGGCCATCACTGCGTCCATCATGGGCTAGATGGCGTTTGCACCGTCGTTTTCGAAGGATTTCCTTACCCTCGACAGCGTCGCTTTCACCTTGGCGCCGTCCCGTTCCTTCTTCACCTTCTGCAGCCTTCTGACTTGGCTTCTCTGGGCCTGGAAGTCGATCTTCAGGGTGCTGATGGGCTCCTTTTCGGGAACCACGTACTTGTTCACCCCCACGACGCCGTCCTTGTCCTCCTCGATCCTCTTGGAGAGCCTGTAGGAGTTCTCCGCGATCTCCCTCTGCAGGTACCCGCTCTTGATCGCCTTCAGCAGGCCCCCTGCGGACTCGATCCTGTCAAAGTACTTGTAGGCTTCCTCCTCGAGCTGCTCCGTCAGCCACTCCACGTAATAGGACCCGCCTAGCGGGTCGATGACGTTCGGCACCCCCGTCTCCTCTGCTATGACCTGCTGCGTCCTCAGGGCCACCTCCACCGCCTTCTCTGTCGGGAGTGCCCATGCCTCGTCGTAGGAGTTGGTATGGAGAGACTGCGTTCCTCCCAGGACTCCGGCGAGAGCTTCAAGGGTCGTCCTGATTACGTTGTTCAAGGGCTGCTGCCAGGTGAGAGACACCCCCGACGTCTGCGTGTGGAACCTCAGCAGCAGGCTCCTGGGTTCCTTGACTCCGTACTTCTCCTTCAGGACTGTCGCCCATATCCTCCGCGCCGCCCTGAACTTCGCGATCTCCTCGAAGAAGTCCATCGTCGAGTTGAAGAAGAAGCTGAGACGAGGGGCGAACTTCTCCGGCCTGAGACCCGCCTCCAGCCCCAGTTCGACATACCCGAACCCGTCGGCCAGCGTGAATGCCAGCTCCTGCGCCGCGCTGGATCCCGCTTCCCTGATGTGGTAGCCGCTTATGCTGATGTAGTTCCAGGCGGGCATCCTCTCCGTGCAGTACACCATGAGGTCCCTAACCAACCTGAGGTGCGCCTCCGGCGGGTAGACCCACTCCTTCTGGGCCAGGTATTCCTTCAGCATGTCGGCTTGGACAGTTCCTCTGAGCGCCTCGATCGGCACCCCCTGCTTTCTGGCGACGCCTGCGTACATGCAGGTCAGTACAGCGGCCGGGGCGTTGATCGTCATCGACGTGCTCACCTTGTCCAACGGGATGCCTCCGAAGATCACCTCCATGTCTCTGAGGGAGGAGACGTTGACCCCGCACCTGCCGACCTCCCCGTGGGCTCTCTCATGGTCACAGTCGTAGCCGTAAAGGGTCGGCATGTCGAAGGCGATGCTCAGTCCCGTCTCGCCGTGCTGCAGCAGCATCTTGAGCCTCTTGTTGGTGTCTTCGGGGGTCCCGAACCCTGAGAACATCCTCATTGTCCAGGTCCTTCCCCGGTACATGTTGGGGTGGATTCCCCTGAGGTAGGGGTACACCCCCGGGAGCCCCTGGTCTGCCGGATCGACATCCTTCACGTCGGCGGCCGTGTAGATGGGCTTCAACGGAATGCCGGACGCGGTCTGATGGTCGGCCTTCACTCCTGCCGACCTGCTCGCCTGCGGGGCCAGCACTCGGTTCTCCCACTCCTTGACGCCCAGCCTGATTTGCTCCAGAGTCTTCTTGTCGTAGAGCCTCCCTTCCCTCGCCCTCCTCTCGACGAACTCACCTGCCTTTCTCCTCCAGTAGGCGTCCCTGTCGTCCTTCAGCAAGGCCTGCATACGCCCGAAGGCCATCGAGATAAACCTCCCCTTCAGGATAAAAGCCAGGTCTGCGACGGTGGCGCGGAGCCATGGAGATTCGGCAGCTTCTCAGCCAGGTTTCCAAGGGCGACAGAAGGGCCCTGGCCAAGGCCATCACGGTGGTGGAGGACGACTCGGAGAGCGCGGCGAAGCTCCTCTCGGCCCTTCGGCCTCCAGGTCGCGTCTTCGTCTTGGGGGTGACGGGCCCCCCAGGGACGGGCAAGAGCACCCTTGTTGACAGGCTCATCAGGATCTATCGCCGAAGGGGCCTCAGGGTCGGGGTGATCGCTGTCGACCCATCAAGCCCCATCACAGGGGGCGCCCTCCTCGGTGACCGCATCAGGATGACCAGCCACGCAGACGACAGCGGGGTGTACATCCGCAGCATGGCCTCCAGGGGATGGTCGGGGGGGCTCTCCCGGGCCACCTCTCAGGTCGTCCAGCTCATGGACTCCGCGGGCTACGACATTGTGCTGATTGAAACCGTGGGGATCGGCCAATCAGACATGGAGGTGGTCGGAGTCTCTCACGCCGTCATCGTCCTACTCATGCCCGGAATGGGGGACGACATCCAGATGTCGAAGGCGGGGTTGATGGAGATTGGCGACATTTACGTTGTGAACAAAGGAGACCTGGATGGGGCCGACGCGATGATAGTCGGGCTTCTCTCGCTGGTCCGTACCCTGAAGTCGAGGTCTCCCTCCGTAGTCAAGGTCTCCGCGCTCAGTGGAGACGGGTTGGAAAAACTCGACGAGGCCATAGAGGCCATACGGTCGAAGTTCGGCAAAGGGGACAAGGAGATCAGGCTCAGGAGCATCAGAGGGATGATGGTCGAGATGGCCAAGGGGAACGTGGTGGAGAGCTTCTTGAGACGAACCGGGCCTCGGGCTGACGAGCTGTCGAAGCAGGTTCTGGCTGGAAAGCTGACCGTCGCAGAGGCGGCGGCGCGGCTCGAGACCTAGTTGCCCTTCCTTCCTTCGATCGGGACGTAACTCAGGTTCGTGGGCCCGACGTAGGTCGCATCGGGCCTGATCAGTTTGTTCTCCGCGACCTGCTCGTCATAGTGGGCCATCCACCCGAAGACCCTGCTGGCAGCGAATATCGGGGTGTAGAGCGGGATTTCTATCCCGAGGAGGTAGAACACTGGTGCTGCGTAAAAGTCCAGGTTCGCCGGGATTCCCTTCCTCTGCATCATCTCCCGCTCCATTACGTCGCAGAGGCGATAGAGCCTGTCGTCCTCTCCGCGTCTGGCGAGGATTTCCTTCAGGCAGTCCTTCATGATCAGGGCTCTAGGGTCGAACTTCTTGTAGACTCTGTGGCCGAACCCGATTACCTTCCTCCCTCCTCCTAGGGCGTCGTCAAGGAACCGCGGCACGTTCTCTGGCTCCTGAACGCTCAGAAGCATCTCCATCGCCCCTTCGTTCGCCCCCCCGTGAAGCGGCCCCTTGAGGGAAGCGAGCCCGGCCGAGACGGCGGCGTAGGGGTCTGCCAGGGTCGAAGCCACCACCCTCACAGTGAACGACGATGCATTGAGGTCGTGCTCCATGTACAGAATGAGGGCCCTCTCGAACACCCACAGTTCGTAGTCGGTGGGCCTCCTCTCCGTCAACATGTGGAGGAGGCTTGCCGCGAACCCAAGGCCCTCCTGCGGAGTCTTGGGCCTCTCTCCCTTGGGGACTCTGTGGCAGTTGGCCGCAAGGACCGACATCTTGGCCTCTATCGAAGCCTGCTGGGCATGGACGCTCCTCGCCCGGTCAAGGCTGCCCAGAGCCGAACAGGCGGTCCGGAGGGCGTCGATCGGATGTGCGTCCCTCCCCAGGTCCTTCATCACATCGAGCGCCTTCGGCGGGACGACCATCTCTGTTCTCATGGTGGCGATGAACTCGTCCAGCTGCTTGTGGGTCGGCAGAGACCCCTTTGTGATCAGGTAGGCGGTCTCCTCCAACGAGGCGTGGTCGGTGAGCTCCCGTATCGGGTATCCCCTGTAGACCAAGGACCCGTCCTCGTCACTCTTGCCTATCCTGGTCTCCGTGATGGATACGCCGGCGAGCCCCTTCGCGACCTTCACGTGCTCTGGCAACCGCCTATTCACCGGCTCCTCTCCGTCCGCGAACCTGCCAATCGCCTGGCCGCTTTCACTGCCCGCTCATCTGCACTCCTGTAGCTGGAGTAGCCTATTAGGTCGTAGAACTCTTCTCTCGTCATGAGGGTGTCCAGTAGCCCCTTCTGGCTTCCCTCCTTCTTCAGCTCGTAAAGCGTTCTCTCGACGGCCCTCATCATGGCCCTGAATGTGGTCACCGGGAAGATCACGATGCTGTATCCCAGACGCTCGAACTCCTGCGCGCCGATGTAGGGGGTCTTGCCGAACTCGGTCATGTTAGCCATGAGCGGACCCTTCACCTTCTTCCTAAACTCGGCGAACTCCGCCGGCCCTTCGAGCGCTTCGGGGAAGATCATGTCCGCCCCTGCCTTGGAGTAGGCTTTCGCCCTCTCAACGGCGGCGTCAATGCCTTCCACGGAGCGCGCGTCCGTCCTTGCGATCACGATGACGTCCCCACCTGCCGCCTCCGTGGCCGACGCCACCTTCTTCACCATCTCCTCGACCTCGACAAGTTGCTTGCCTTCCAGGTGACCGCACCTTTTCGGCAGGACCTGATCTTCTATGTGGAGGGCCGCCGCACCCGCTGCCTCCATCATTCCTACCGTCCTCCCCACGTTCACCGCCTCGCCGAACCCGGTGTCGGCGTCGACGATGAGGGGCAGCCTGACCTGCGATGCTATGTCGTAGGCAGCCCTTGCTACCTCGTCGAGCGTCGTCATTCCGACGTCAGGGAGGGCGAGGAGGCCCGAGAACGCGGCTCCCGACAGATAGAGCGCCTTGAACCCCACGCGCTCGGCGAGCTTGGCGACGGCAGGGCTGAAAACACCGGGGGCTACTACGATTTCCCTGCCCGTCACCATCTTCCGAAGGGCCTGCGCACGTGGTCTCAAAATTCTCTTTCCACCCGACCTCTTGCACCCATTGATTTGCCTTTCCTCACTAGCGTTAAATCGCGCCCTCCTGCGCCTCGAGCTGGCCTTGGACTTCTTCACACAGCGGGCCCCCTCCGACTGCGTCTTCATTCACGGGGCGGGGGGAAACAACCTTCTGTGGAAGAGGTCCCTCCAGTTCCTCTCGGGCCCCAAGACGGCCTTTGCAGTGAACCTTCCGGGCCACCCGGACGGGGACGTCATCTGCCGCACGGTTGGAGAATACGCAGACGCGATTCATGAATTCGTCTCCGAGAAGGGGCTCGGGAAGGTCGCGGTCTGCGGGCACTCGATGGGGAGCGCTGTCGCCCTCACTCTGGCGCTGAACCACTCGGACGATGTAGGAGCGCTCGTCCTGGTCGACGGGGGGGCCAAGCTGGGGGTCGCCCCCTCCATCCTGGCGGGCCTCTCCGAGCAACCGCTGAGGGCCATCGAGGAGCTCATCACCCCCATGAGCTTCCGCACGGTGAGCCTCGAAATGGGGAGAGAAGCGAGGAGCGCTCTCTCGCTCTCCAACCTCGACGTCTTCCTCAACGACTACAACGCCTGCAACGGCTTCGACGTGCGCGAAGAACTCGCCCGCATCTCGGTGCCGACGATGATCATCTGCGGGGGAGATGACAGAATGACCCCGCCCAGGTACAGCCAGTACCTGAACTCCCACATCGCTGGTTCCTCCATCTTTCTCATTGCCGAGGCCGGTCACATGGTCCCCCTCGAGAAACCGGGGGCTCTCGGGGCGTTGCTCCAGTCCTTCTTGTCCGGGCTCAGTCCGTGAGCTCCTCTCCGCCTCGACCCATCCGAGTGATCTCGCCTACGAGGGCTATGAGCCCCTCCTGGGTCGTGGAAGACACGGGATAGAGGTCAGACCCGAACGAAAGTCTCCTCAGGCTCCTGAAGAGCTCGGAGTACAGAGAGTACTGCTCGCTGTCCTTCGTAGATGCCAGTGCCTCCTCGAACAACGCGGTCTCCTTGCTCCACTGCATGATGCGCTTCACCCCCTCCCTCGCGATGTCCCTCTTCGTGAGGACTGAGATTCTCGGGACGTTCATCCGAAGTCCGACGGAAGCGGATAGAAGGGCCAAGGAGAGGAAGTTCACGGGGGTGTTGGCCAGGAGCGGGTCGAGGAGGAAGAGCAGGACCTTCGAATCAGCCTTCGTCTGCTTCACTATGTATTCCCCGCTTTCTCTGAAAGCGAAGAGCTCCGTCTGACCGGGAGTGTCGACTATCACGTACTCTGCGTTCTCGGAATCGATCTCATCCTGAATCTCCGCCAGCCTGGTGGCGACCATGTCCGCGGCAAGGATCAGGGCGCCGTTGGGCCCCAGGCTGTATTCCTCCATCACCCCCTGAAGGTCGATCATCTGTCTCACGTCGACGTCCGGCTCGTAGGGGAGCGTCACGACGCCCGGGTCCAGGTTCACAGCTATGGCGTCCTCCCCCCTGCCGACATACCAGCTCTTCAAGGCGTTGGTGAGGTATGACTTGCCCGAGCCCGCAGTTCCCGTTACGAACGTAATGTCCAGGTCACGTCACCCCCGCAGACCTCAGGACCCCCCCGGCTTTGGTGACCTCCTCGGCCATCTTGCGGGCGATCCCCCTCATCGCGGCCTCGGCGTCGTCTTGTTTCTTGCCTACCACAACTATGTCCAGTTCGATCCGCGAGACCCCCTCCCGGAGCCCTCTGGGGTGAGATTTGATGTAGACGCCGGGGTTTCTGCGGAGCTCCCGCCGAATGAGCGGAGCCAGGGCCGACTCGTATATCCCTTCGAGCTTCAGAGTGACCGCCGCCCTGCTCAGCCTGCCCACGCTAGCCCGTATCTCCGGCTCGACCGACCTCCTGAAGATGCTCCTCATCTCGACCGGGACTCCAGGGAGGCAGAAGACGACCGAATCGCCCTCCACCAGTCTAACGCCGGGTGCAGTCCCCGCCAGGTTCGGAAGCGGGGTGGCCCCGCTCGGGAGGACGGCCATCTTCCTCCTTGCGGGGGTGAGCTCGACGCCGGGCATCCCCCTTCTTGCGTAGTGGTCTCTAATCAGTGACAGGGCCCTTCGGTTGAGGGACATCCGCCTCCCCGTCCCCATCGCCACTCCCTTGAGCGTCATGTCGTCCGGAGTGGGCCCGAGCCCTCCGATAACGACGACGAAGCCCGGCCTTCTCGAGAGTACTGCCGCCAGTCCCTCCGATATCTCCGCGAGGTCGTCGTCCACGGTCGTTATCTCCTTGATCATCGTCCCCATGAGCGCCAGCCTCTTCCCAATCCAATGGGCATTGGTGTTTAGGGTCCTTCCGATCAGGAGCTCCTTTCCTACAGCCAGAACCTCTACTCTAACCAACGGACGGCTGCCACACACTCCGTCCTTTAAACGAGTCCCGTATCGATTAGCAGCCGAGGCCCGCGTGCGACCTCGAATGTTCTTCGGCCAGCATGGAATCTAGCCGCCTGCCGAGACTCCGCTTTCGGAGTCCCCTAGCCCTGCTTCTCCTTGTCCCCGCTTAGCCACCATTCGAGGTAGTCTGACTGCTGTCTGGACTTCCTTCTCCGCTCGTCCTCGGTAGGAGTTCTCTGCTTGTACCTCATGTCGGAGAGCTGATCCCTCGTCAGAAAGAGTCCACACTTCTTGCAGCCGAACCGCTTCGTTGGCATGTCAAAGAGCATTATCCCGCCGCATTCAGGACACTGCTGATCCAACTGGTTCAGGTCGAGCTCCCTCAAGCCCTCCTTAACTCTTGCGATGCGCGCGGCGAGAAAGGAGGCGGAATGGAAACGCGTTAAATACGCTGGGGCGGCGGCCGAAAACGAGGAAGCGTGGCGGAGAAAGTCGTTGTCGCCGGGCCGGCCTCGGAAGAGCTGGGAAAGTCAATCGCGGGGAAGCTGGGTCTCGAAGTTCTGAGGACGGAATTCAAAGTCTTCCCGGACGGCGAATCGAAGTTCACCTCCGAAGAGAAGGTCTCGGGAAAGACAGTCTTCGTGGTCCAGTCAACCTATCCTCCCGTGGACCAGCATCTGTTCCAACTACTGCTGATTTCTCATCAACTGAGCCAGGAAGGAGCAAAGATCATCGCAGTTGTCCCGTACCTGGCCTACGCGAGACAGGACAAGGAGTTCCTTCCAGGCGAGGGGGTGACCCTCGGGGTAGTAGCCCACCTTCTGCGGTCGGCCGGAGTAAGGCGGCTCGTCACCGTCGACATTCATTCTGCCGAGGGGATGTCCCTCTTCTCCATCCCGGTCTACAGCGTGTCCGCCATACCGACGCTCGTGGGATACGCGAAGGATAACCTCAAGCTGGGAAGTGCGGCAGTCATCTCCCCGGACTTCGGGGCGTCCAAGAGGACTGAAGCCTTCGCTGCCCTCTACGGGGCAAAGTACTTCCAACTCTCGAAGACGCGGGACAGAAAAACTGGTGAAGTCAGCGTCAAGGAGGCTTCCCTGGACGTGAAAGGGAAGGATGTCGTGATACTCGACGACATAATCAGCACCGGCGGGACGGTGAAGGCGGCCGCCGAGAAGGTTCTTGCGCAGGGCGCGTCAAGCGCGGTTGCGATCTGCACTCACGGCCTATTCGTTGGAGGAGCGGTCGGCAAGCTGCAGCAGGCGGGGGTGAAGACAATAGTGGGGACCAACACCGTGCCGGGCGAACTCAGCGTGGTTGACATCTCCGACGCGCTGGCGTCGCATCTGAAGACCCTTGAGGAATAGGTCCCTGGTCCTCCTGTCGGGAGAGCCCACCTCGGTGCCCCGGGCCGAAGCGAGGGCTCTCTTTTTCGCATACGACCCCACATCCCGGTTCGAATCACCAGAAGGAAGAGTGCTTCTGGTCGATTCGGAAGCAGACCCCTTCGTCATTGCCTCGAGGGTTGCATTCTCAAGGCGAGTGGGGCTTCTGGTCCCCGAGGCAAAGGGACTGGCGGATGCGTTGAGGGGCAGGACAGTCCGCGTGCGCACCTTCTCCCTTGAAGCCGGGAAGACCCCGGCCGTCCCGGACGACCTTCTCCAAGGGCTGGACATTTCAGTCAATCTCGTAAACCCGGAATTCGAACTCACTGTAGTGGAGGGGAAGAATCGATACGTCGCCCTCACGGCTCCGACCGCCATGAGACAGGGGTGGTCCCTCAGGAGACCAAGGCGCCGCGCCTTCTTCCATCCAGCCGCGATCTTTCCCAAGCTGTCGCGCGCCCTCGTGAACCTCTCCAGATGCAAGGAGGGGGAGGTGTTCTTGGACCCTTTCGCGGGAACGGGGAGCCTGGCCATCGAGGCTTCGGAAATCGGGGCCAGAGTCGTCGCCCTCGACCTGTCCCGGAAGATGACAAGCGGCTGCCTCGCCAACATGAGGAAGTTCGGGCAGGAGTGGCTCGGAGTCGTCGCCTGCGATTCCTTCAGCCCGCCGATTACGAGGGTGGATGCAATTGCGACTGATGTCCCCTACGGAAGGGCCTCCAGCACAGAAGGCAAGGGAGCCAGGTATGTCGTTTCAGATGCCCTCTCTACCGCCCGAGAACTCCTGAAGAGCGGGTCGACCTTCGTGATCATGCATCCCAAGAGCGTCCCGGCGGAGCCGGGCTCCGACTGGTCTTTCGAGGAAGAGCACGACCTCTACGTTCATAAGCGCCTGACAAGGTCGATTACAGTTCTAAGGAGAAGGTAGCCCTGGTCGAGTTAACGGTCACTTTCCTAGGCACCAGCTCAGCCGCTCCCACCAAGGGCCGTGGCCTCCCCGCGATTGCCGTCAGGCGCGAGGGCGAAGTGATAATCATGGACTGCGGGGAGGGCATCCAGCGCCAGGTCATGAGCCTCGGAGTGGGGCTCAACAAAGAGACTACGATTCTGATAACCCATCTCCACGGAGACCATGTCACCGGGCTCCTTGGACTTCTCCAGACCATGGCCTTGGCGCAGAGAAGCAAGCCGTTGAACGTAGTGGCCCCCGCCCCACTGCTCAAGTGGCTCGAGGTGACTTCGGAACTCCTCCACGTCGGCCTGACCTTCCAGATCAACTTCAGGCCAGTCACCAGCGGGGTGGTCATGAGGACGAGCGGTTTTGTAGTCAAAGCGACGAAGGCTGTCCACTCGGTGGAAGCCTATTCCTACGTCGTGGCGGAGAAGACCAGGCCGGGCGTCTTCTTTCCCCAGAAGGCGAGGAGGCTGGGTGTACCGGAGGGGAGACTCTGGTCTCGCCTCCAGAGGGGAAAGAGCGTGATCGTCAAGGGAAGGACCGTCTCTCCGACCCAGGTGACCGGACCGCCGAGGCCCGGGCGAACGATTGGCTATTCGGGGGACACGAGACCTTCGCGACGGCTGGTTCGTTTCTTCTCCAGGTGCGACCTTCTCATCCTCGACTCGACCTTCCGCGGAAGCGACGAAGACAAGGCCATCGAAAGGAAGCACAGCACCTCCCTGGAAGCGGCGCGGATGGCACTCGAGGCAAGGGCCCGCAGACTCGCGCTTACCCACTTCAGTGCGCGCTACCGGAACGTTTCGCCCCTTCTCCGCGAGGCGCGGGGAGTCTTTCCGGAAACCATCGCCGCCTCCGACGGTCTGTGCGTGAAGGTCGACTATCCTCCGGGGTAGTCTGCCAGCCACTGGATGAGGTCGTCGAGTCTCTCTGACTCGACGGTGAGGTATATCGGCCCGAGGGGGGACTCGCCCTCGCTGTCGCAGAGGGCAACCACTCCCACGGTCGCAGCCTGCCTGCTGATCATCACCGTGGTGGACTTCCCCGACCTCCCCGCAAGGAGCCTCCTCCTTGCCGCCCCCCTGATCTGTCTGTCCCGGAGTTGGTCGTGGACCCTGTCGAGGTTACCCGCCGCCTCTGATTCGACCCTGATGGAGCGCGGGGTCTCTTCGACGGTGTGGTCCACGTCGCCCAGCACGTTCTTGATGGCGGCCAGAACCTTGCGGGGGTCCTCGGAAGGGGCCACGGTCGCCTCAAGCCTGACCCTGACGGGAGATTCAGGGCGCAACCGAAGCCAACCAGCGGTCAACGGCCTGCGTCATCTGTCTCGACACGTCCTCGGGAGTGCTGTGCTCGTTTGATATCACCTCGTCAGCCAGGGCGATGGGGACGCTGATCCCCACCCCGAGCTCCCGTTGGTCCCTCTTCAGGAACATCTCGTAGGTCAACGGGTCGTCGCTCCTCCCCCGCTCCTTGAGCAGGGCATACCTCCTAGCCGGAGACGCATGGACCGCAAGGAGAATGACACGGGCTGACTTCCTGAACTCCTCCACCTCAGCCATCGACCTCACTCCGTCCACCACCACCGTGTCGGACCCCAAACTCGCGATGGTCTTCATGCAGAGCTTTGCCACTGCCGCGTCGCCGAGCGTCTTTCTCAGGTCCTGCATCACCTCCCCGGTGTTCGTCGCGTCGGGTTCAAGACCGCGCCTCCTGGTCTCCTCCCTCACGACATCCCCCATCACCACCTTCCTCCAACCGCTGGAAACCAGACCCTTGGCCGCGGTCGATTTGCCTGCCCCCGGCATCCCAGTGACCGCCACGATTGTCAGCAACCTTTCGCCGATTCTCCCGCGCCACGAGAGGATTTAAGTCGAGTCGGGGGACCGAGTGCGTTTGCGAGCGTTCGTAGCCCTCGACATAGCCGACGGTGGCGTACTCGACTCGCTGGCAACGCTCCAGGGGGAGCTCTCAGCCACAGGCGCCGACCTCAAGCTCGTTGAAAGGGAGAACCTGCACTTCACCCTGAAGTTCCTGGGAGAGATCTCCGACTCCCAGGCGAAGGACGCCGACAAGAGGCTGGGCGCCCTAAGGCTCCCAGGCGGGACTGTCTCGGTCTCAGGGACAGGTGCGTTCCCCAGCCCGCAGCGCCCCAACGTCGTCTGGGTGGGGGTATCGCGAGAGGACGAGGAGAGAGTCAAGGCGATAGGAGAGGCGGTGATCAAGGCTCTGGAAGGGATTGGCGAGAGGGAGACCAGGCCTTTCCAAGCTCACCTGACCCTCGCTAGGGTGAGGTCCGGAAGGAACAGGGAGCGGCTGGCGGCAGCAGTCACGGCAAGCTCCCAAAGAGAGTTCGGCACGTTCAAGCTCGGGACGTTCAATCTCAAGTCGAGCCAGCTTCGCCAGAGCGGCCCGGTCTACACCGACCTCGGGGTGTACTCACTGGGTTGAGGTCTGCAGAAGAGGTCGCCCGCAAGGCTTCAGCACTGGCAAGGCCCACGGAGGACGAGAGGAGGAGGATTGACCGCGTAGCGCGGCTGGCGCTATCAAGGACCAGGCAGGCGTCGAAAGCCTTCCCCGAGGTTCGCGGGGTGGTTCTGGGGGGTTCCTACGCAAAGGGGACCTGGCTCTCCGAGAGCGTCGACATCGACATCTTCGTGAAGATAGCCACGACGACGCACGAATCGAGGTTCGAGCAGGTGGGCCTGGAGGTAGGAACGGAGGCGACGAGAGGTTACCCTAGGGGGAAGAAGTACGCGCAACATCCCTACACGGAAGCCGCAATGGAGGGAGTCAAGGTCAACATCGTCCCGTGCTACGCCGTCAGCAGGAAACGCTGGATGAGCGCGGCCGACAGGTCGCCGTTTCACGTCCGTCTCGTCAAGGGCCTTCCGGAAAGCCAGAAGGGTCAGGTGAGGCTTCTGAAGAGATTCATGAGGGGCGTTGGAGTGTACGGGGCCGAGATCGAGACCCAGGGGTTCTCCGGCTATGTGGCCGAAGTCCTCGTGATTCGGCAGAAGACCTTCGTCGGCGTCATGCGTTATTTTGCTGATTACGAAAGAGAAGGCGACCGCCTGTTCAGCCTCCCAGACCCGGTCGACCCGTCGCGGGACTTGGGAATCGCCGTGTCGGGCGAGAAGCTTGGAAGGCTCATCCTCGCCTGCAGAGAGTTTCTAAGCGGGCCCCGAGAGGTGTTTTTCCAGCGGATGGTCGGAAAATCCAGAACCTCGATGGGCGGACACGTTGTCGGTGTCGTCTTTGGCCACCGGCGCCTAAGCGAGGACATCCTCTGGGGAGAGCTCCGGAGGACACTGAAGCACCTCGTCAGGCACGTGGAAGCGCGTGGGTTCAAGGTCGCGCGTTCCATGGCTGCCTCGAACAACTCCGACAGAAGTGCCCTTCTCCTGATCCCGGAGCTCGCCTCTCTGCCCGCGCTCGAGCAGAGGCTGGGCCCAACAGTCGACATGCGGAAGGAAACCAGGGAGTTCCTCGCCCGTAACAGGCGCAGGGCCCGCCTTGTGTGGGTCGATGACGGCGCCAGGGTCAGGCTCCTTCAGGAAAGGGAGTACACGGACCTGAACCGCCTCCTCGGAGACATCGCTAGGGGGAGGACGGGGCCCGTCGGGGCGTCGGAAGAGGTCGCCCGGGGAATGGCAAGGAGTGCGACGGTGCTCTCGGGTCCGGAACTCTCGAGGCTCGCCGAATCTGAGAAGTGGGTTGCAATTGGAATCAGGGAAATCACCAGCGACGCCATTGGAACGGGCGAATCTTGAGCAGCTGACCAGGACCCCTTACATCCAGGTCCTGACCTATCCGAGGGTCTCTCTCCGAAGCGCACGCTCGCGCATCAGGCAGCTCCAGGCTCTCGGGGTCCAGGAGATACTCTTCGAGGGGAGTGCTAGAATCGGAAGACTAGGAATCCTCGGTCTGGGGACGGTCGGGGTCGTCGTTCGGGCGGGGGTCGGGTCAGAAACACTGGCGCTCAAGATCAGAAGGACGGACGCCAACAGGCCGGACATGGAGCAGGAGGCCAGGGTAACGGCTCTGGTGAACCGCATTGGGATAGGGGCCGAGGTCCGCGGGCATTCGAAGGACATGATCCTGATGAAGCTGCTCGAGTACCAGGAGCTGAACGACTGGCTGCGCGGCCTGAAGGGTCCGGGGACGAGAAGGGCGGCCAGGGACATGATTCATTCCGTGCTAAACCAGTGCAGGAAACTCGACATCATCGGCGTCGATCACGGCCAGCTGAGCAACCTGAGGAAGCACGTAGTTGTCGCAGAGGGGAGGCCCTGGATCATCGACTTCGAGTCGGCCGGAACGTCGAGGCGTCCCAAGAACGTCACAACGGCCGCGCAGTATCTTCTCGTTGGAGGCAAGGTCTCTCCGCTCGTGCGAAGGATGCTCGGCGTCCGTGACAAGAATCCCATACTGAAGCTCCTCTCTGACTACAAATCAGACACCTCCGACTTCTCCTATTCGAAGCTTCTCGAGCATCTAAGGCTCGGTCCTCCTTAGCGTCCCGATCACTTTCAGTCTCCCGACCCCTTTCCGCCCCGCCCTCGGACAAATCCTTAAAGTGCGAAAGACTCGCCGACTTTCCGAACTCTATGAACGGCAACGTCGTGCACTTCGAAGTCCCGGCCAAGGACCTCAAACGGGCCAAGGCCTTCTACTCGGACGTCTTCGGCTGGAAGATGACCGACATCCCCGAGATGAACTACACCATGGTCGGAACCACGGCCTCCGACAGGAACGGAAGACCGAAAGAGCCTGGTTCCATCAACGGCGGGATGACCAAGAAAGCCCACCCTGTCGAGTCCCCCATCATCACCATCCAGGTCGACGACATCGACTCGTCGCTGAAGGATGTGGAAAAGAAGGGAGGCAAGACCGTCGTGAAGAAGACGTCCATGGGGGAGAACGGGTTCTTTGGCTACTTCAAAGACACCGAAGGAAACATGATGGGCCTCTTCCAGGCTCCCTAGAGCCTGGGCCCACCCTCCATTTTCTTGACGCCGCTAACGTTTAAACCGACATCCAATTCGGCACGACTCAGTGGGGTCGTCGTCCAGTTTGGTCTAGGATACCAGCCTGGGGATGACAAACCAGAACGCTGGCGATCCCGGGTTCAAATCCCGGCGACCCCACTCACCGGTCCTTTCGCACTCGAACAAAGGCTGGGTCGAGCGCTTCACGCTGAGCCTTCCGAGTTCCAGCTTTCCTTAAAAATCGGCCTGGGTCATAGCCGCCACCGTAGTCATGTACTGGGCACCTGAACATCCTCATTCGCCCCTTCGAGGGGCCGGTGGCGACTGATGGCCAGGTTCGTCCTCGTGTCGGACACGACTCTGTCCCGAGAATACCGCAGCTTCCCGCTTCTGGATTTCCTTCCGAGTGCACCCACAGAGCGCGTACCGGCGTCCGTTTACCGCTTCCTGAAGGGAAACGCTCTCCCCTCTGTGGGGGGACGGGCGTTGAGGGCCCCCTACGCGCTCAGGAAGCTGGAGGCCGGGCTCCTCAAGGAGTATTCGGAGTCGGAGGTAGTGGTCGCCCACGAGGACCACATCCAAGACTTCGTGGACGA
>Ga0187771_10000948_pt1 | contig 18834 bp, 19 predicted proteins | sample 0116_SJ02_MP15_1_FD_133139 | JGI IMG/M metagenome (GOLD analysis project Ga0187771, IMG submission 133139) | Tropical peat soil microbial communities from peatlands in Department of Meta, Colombia - 0116_SJ02_MP15_10_MG | ecosystem: Environmental > Terrestrial > Soil > Wetlands > Peat | place...
AGCGCCTGTCGGACTCTGGCGCAGACATGCTGCTGAACCTCATCTCGTCCGGGTCCACGGCCTCGTCGGAAGAGTACGCCCGGGCTGCCCTGCGGGCGAGGTGCGCGTTCATCAACTGCACCCCAGCCCTTGTACTGAAGAACAACAAGATCGTCGCTGACTTCCAGAGAGCCAGGCTCCCCCTCGTGGGGGACGACCTGATGAGCCAATTCGGGGGGACCATCTTCCACAAGGGCCTCCTCGGCCTCATGACAAGGCGCGGGGTGAAGGTGTCGAAAAGCTACCAGCTCGACGTCGGCGGCGGCTCCGAGACCATGAACACAGTCAACGAAGGAATCAAGATGGCGAAGCGCATGGTAAAGACCACCGCAGTCGCGTCCGAAGTCCCCTACAAGTTCGACACCATAGCCGGGACCACAGACTTCGTCGACTACATGGGAAACGACAGGACCAGCTACTTCTGGTTCCAGGGGAGCGGATTCATGGAGAGCGGCATCTCGGTCGACATCTACCTCAGGTCCTCCGACGGCGCCAACGCAGGGAACGTCCTCCTGGACGTGATTCGGGCGACCTACCGCTGCATGAAGCTGGGGAAGCTAGGCACTGTAGGGGAGATATGCGCCTACGGGTTCAAGTCTCCGCCGAAGCAGATGCACTACGACGAGGCGCTGACCAAGTTCTCGGCACTGTACGTGCGCTAGTCCCTCTCAGCATCCTCAAAAGAAGAGAGGGCGGGGAAGACAGCCGCACTACTCGGGTTTCTTCCACTGCCTTACGTGACGGAAGCCCCAGATCACCCAGCCGAGCGCTATCACCACTGCCGTAATCCCGAGGGTCACTACTGTGACGACGATGTTCTGAAACAGGTTGTAGCCGCTAGACCAGTAGAGGGCGTAGAAGAGGATGAAGACAAGCCACACGATGATGGCTATCATGGTCAGGATTATTCCCGTTACCGGGCGGGTGTGCTCCCAGTCAGGGTACCAGGGTCCGCCTTCCTTCGTTTCATCTGACGCCATTGACGGCGTCCCCGTGACCCGCCATATTTAGTTAGGGAACACGATTCTTCGATGTGGAAACGTCGTCAGGGCGACGTTCGCCCGTCACCCTGCACCGGCATCGGGATCATCGGGACGCGGGGCCCGTCGTACACCTCTGTGTCGTACCTGCCGGCGGCCCTGTAGGCGCTGTAGGCCGCCTCTCTGATGAAGCCCCTGACCAGCGCCACCAGGAGGCTCCCCCCTATCCGGAGCCCTTCATCGCTAGGCCAGTCAAGCTCCCTCTTGCTGAACAGGGTGTCCATCTTCGCCCCTTCAATTCTCGACTGAATGTCCCCTATCGCCCTCTCCCGCTCACCCTCGGGCAGGAGGAGCGCCTCCTCCACGTTTCTCAGCACCTCCTTCGCGGCCTTCTGCTGGGACGCCACCCACGTGTAGGTCGCACTGTCGATCAACCCGTGCCTGAACTTCAGCTCGTTCAGCGCCGCCGCGACGTCGTAACTCGCGTCGATGATCTGATTCCTCGTCATGGCGTCGGTCTCGTATGAGAGGATGGAGCGCCAGGTCTGGAGCAGCAGCGCCCGTCTGTGCTCCTCCAGCGAACGGTAGAAGCTCCTGCACCCGAGCACCGGGTCCTCGAACGCCTCGCACCCTGGGTCGAGGAACGGTCCCAGCGGGGACACGAAGAATCGCAGTCGCCTGTCGTCGTTGACTTCGAGCAGGTGCTCGCAGTAGGGGACCGTCGACATGACATCCTCGTACGTCTGGTGCGGCAGTCCGACCATGAAGAACAGGTCCAGCCTGTTGCATCCGCGCGACAGTGCCCCCGAGATCGTCTTCTCGACCAAGGCATTGGGAACTGGGAACTTCAGCCTGTCGCGCCTCCTGAGTTCCTCGCTCGGCGTCTCGATGGAAATCTCCAGGCTCCACTTGGGGACGCTGCTCTGCACCGTCTGGAAGAACTGCTCGCCCGCCGGGGAGAACAGCTCGAAGACCATTTCGTTGGAGATGTTCTCCTTCTTCAGCAGCTCGAAGAACCTCTCGGCCCGTTGCGCGCCTCCGATTCTCGGGTCATGAATCAGCATGATGGGGCCCCGGGAGAATGTCCTGATCGCCCTGATGTCGGCGATCAGCTTGTCGGGGGACCTGTAGGCTGGCTGAGAGCGCAGGCATATCTCTCGGTATGCGGACGCAGAGCCCCCGCAGACCGAACAGTCGAAGGAGCACCCCCGGGCGCCAAGAAGCATCGTCGTCGGATGTCTGAGCCACCTCGCGTAGGGGGCGATGTCCTCCAGGCTTCTGTACTTGAAGACGGTCATTACCGCGTAGAGGTAGTCAGGGACGTTGACGTAGTCGATGTCGCCCGGTACGAAGGTTAGCGGGTTCACCACCACTTCGCCTGTCCGCCGTTTCCAAGTGAGGTTCTCGACAGTGTCCAGAGGGGCATCCCGGCGGAGGGCGCTGAGAAGCTGACGGCAAGGCTCTTCCGTCGAGTCCCCGCGTAGCACGAAATCGACGAACGGGTATCTAATCAGCTCCTGGTGGTAGTAGCTGGACGATAACCCGCCATATAGGACGTAGCAATCTGGGTGAAGCTTCTTCACTAGTTCACCTATCGCGAGGGCCCCGTTGGCGTGCGGCAACCAGTGGAGGTCGATTCCGAACATCACGGAGTGCATCCTCCTGAGTCGCTCCTCGACGTCAAATGAAGGGTCGCGGAGCATCCTGTAGGCCAGGTTGACTATCCTGACGTTGTAGTGGTTCCTTCCGAGGTAGGTGGCGATGCTCGTCAGCCCCACAGGGTACATCTCGAACTCGTCGGTGGACGGGACCGCGTCGGCGATTGGCCCCATCATCATTGTCCTCTTCCGGAAGTCGTAGACTGACGGTGCGTGGAGCAGAGTAAGGTCCGTCCTCGTGACGTCCCTTAGCCCCACTGCTCTTTCCCCCTCTCAGAAAACTCGCCTGGTGAAACGTCAATACACCTATTCCCTAATTCAAGCAACGGCGCGTCGGCATCCAGGCCGCACCCCCAACCGCAACGATTATTCGAGGCCCGGGGTGAAATCTGGTGGAGGCACCATAACTTGCATGAACTTTCGCTCGTCCAGGGCATCGTAGACTCCGTCCAAGAGACTGCCCGAGAGAAGAGAGGCAGAGTGACGAGCTTCAAGATCGAGGTGGGTGAACTGTCTCAATTCGACATTCGGCTGATCAGGAAGCTTCTCGCCGACATAACCACAGGAACTCAGCTCGAGGGAGCGAAGGTGCTGGTCGAGCGGGAGAAGTGCAGGGTCAGATGTCTCGGATGTGGGAGCCAGTGGGACTTCAGACAGCTGGCAGGTGCGCTTTCGAACGAAGAGAAGGAAATGGTCCACTTCCTCCCCGAGCTCATCAGCTCGTGCTCGAAGTGCCCATCCTGTTCGAAGAGTTACTTCGAGATTGAGGCCGGGAGGAGCGTGAGAGTAGCGGAGGTCACACTCGATGTCTGAGAGCGATTCTGTCCCAGACTTCAGGCAGGGGATGATCAAGAGGAGGTTGAGCGACGTCAGGCACGTCCTCCTGGTTCTGAGCGGCAAAGGAGGAGTTGGGAAGAGCGTAGTGTCTGCCACCCTTGCCGCCCAGCTTGCGGCTTCGGGCTTCAAGGTGGGCCTGCTAGACGCGGATATCTATGGTCCGTCCTCGGCGCTGCTATTCGGCACGGGCACCCTCCCTGAGGAAGGAAAGGGTGGGCTGACGCCGCCCGTAAGCAGAGGCGTGAAGATCATGTCCGTCGACCTCTTCGCGTCTGGGAGGCCCCTTCCGTTGACGGGCTACGGGGCCAGGCAGGTGCTGGTTGAGCTCCTCGCCCTGACGCACTGGGGGGAGCTGGACTGCCTGGTCGCAGACATGCCTCCTGCGACCGGTGACATCATGCAGGTCCTCACTTCGTTGGGAGGCGCGCAACCTTCCGGGCTGGTGGTGTCAATGCCCGACAGGCTTTCTACGGCAGTCGCCCACCGAGTCCTCGAGCTCCTTCGATCAGAGAAGGTCCCTACCATAGGGGTGCTCGAGAACATGCACCGTCCGGGGCCGGGGCAGGTCCGTGGGATTCGCGGGCCAGCAAGGCTCGCCCGAGAGTTTGGAGTCCCATTCCTAGGAGCTCTCCCATTTGACTCTGGAGTGACGAATGCGGTGGAGCAGGCGGACGTCGGGGCCCTCCTGAAGACAGAGTTCGCCGAAAAGCTCCGGAGGGCTACCCTGCCCTACATGAAAACACTTCGAACTGATTAGGGGCTGGGCGTAATAACGAACCGCCTGTAGCCCGACCTTGAGAGGAGACCGGGTCTGAATCGACGCGACTTCCTCAAGCTCTGTGCGGTTATGGGGGTCGGTGCAGTCGTTACCCTGTATTCCTCGGAAATCAAACGGGTTTTCGCCCAGGCCGCTGCCCAGGGCGGTGGCAAAATCCATCTAATCTGGCTGAACCTGGCGAGCGACACAGGTTGCACGATTTCGATGTTGCAAGCCTCGAACCCAGACCTCATCGAGGCGGTCGAGACCTTGGGGGTGTCAGCCGACTTCTGGAAGGCGCTGATGACCCCGGATTACGACCTCGGGTGGGTCACGGCTGGTTACACGGAGGAGGACCTCTCTCAGGTGCCACTACTCAACGCCGCCTTCGGGAGCGCGCCCGTAGACATCCTCGTAGTGGAGGGGACCCCTCAGACTGGAACACCCACGGGCGGAAGCCAGGGCTTCTTCTGCACCACGGGAAGCTACAACGGGAGCCCCGTGACCGGCTACGAGCTCCTGCAGAAGCTGGCGACAAAGGCGTCCTACGTGGTCGCCATAGGTCAATGTTCGTCGTTCGGCGGGATCCCGGCCGGCAAAGGAAACGTCACTGGAGCAGTCACGGTTACGGACGCATTGAGCGCCGCCTCTGTGGCAACGAAGAACCCAGTCATCAACATCCCCGGTTGCCCTGCGAACCCTGACTGGACGCTGGTGACGCTGGCAACGGTCCTGCAGGGATTCAGCCCCGACCTGGACGACCAGGGCCGTCCGATGGCGTTCTTCTCTTCGTACATCCATGACAACTGCCCAAGGAGAGACGCCTACGATGGCGGTCAGATGGCCAAGACTTTCGACGACCCCGTCGGCTGCTTCTGGGACCTGGGGTGCAAGGGCCCAATCACCCTCTCGGCCTGCGCCAAGACGAAATGGAACAGCGGGACAAGCTTCTGCACCCAGGCCGGGCCGCTCTGCTACGGGTGCATGCATCCGAACTTCCCCGACTCGCCCACAAGCGGGTTCTTCACGCCCTCAGAGCTCACCCCGACCCTCCTGGGCCTGACTGTTGACAACGTCGGCGAGGTAGCCATCGCAGGCGCAGCCGGTGTCTTAGCGGTGCACGGCGTGAGGCGTTCCCTCGGGAAGAAGGAGGAACCGGAAGCCTCCGAGGAGAAGACGCCCGAATGACCAAGACCGTTGTGATTGACCCCGTCACCAGAATCGAAGGCGAGCTTTCACTAGAACTGAACGTCGACGAGACGACCAACACTATCTCATCCGCCAAGGCGAAGGGGACACTGTTCCGTGGCTTCGAGACCATCGTACTGAACAGGGATCCCAGGGACGCCGGACCCATACTATCGGCGATATGCGGCGTCTGCTACTGCGACCATCACCTTGCATCGGTCAGGGCCGTGGAGGCTGCAGCCGGGATGACCCAGTACTCGTCCGACTACTCGACCGAGCAGACCTCGATTCCGTTGAACGCCGTCCTCGGAAGGAACCTCATTGCTGGCGCGGACTGGGCCTACTCGCACATGGTCCACATTCTAGCGCTCGCCGGGCCCGACTACCATCTTTACGGGCTCATCGAATCCCTCAAGCCAGCCTACGGCCTGAGCACCTATCCCGATCTCCTCAGGCAGTTCATCATCCCCGCCCAGCAGTACATGAACCAGACAATCACCCTCTGGGGAGGGAAGACGCCGCACCCGAGGTCGACCGTGGCGGGGGGGACTCCCGTGAGGCCAAATTCCGACGTCATCGGCCAGACGAAGACACGGATCGCCCAGGCGCGCGCTCTGACGGACGTCATCGTCCCCTACGTCTGGAACTATCTGACCTCCAACGCTTCTCAGCTGAGTGCCATTGGCCACGGCCCAGGGAACTTCATCTCGATGGGTGCGTTCCCCGACCCGACCACCTCGGGCGGGACGGGCAGGATGCCCCTCCTAATCCCCCGCGGCGTCATCAAGTCCCCCGGCACATCGCCCGTCAGTTTCGACCCCGCGCAGATAACTGAAGACACCTCGTTGTCTTGGTACAACCAACCTACCCCCGAGAACGTGGTTGGCGAGCAAACCCCCGTCCCTGACATGTCAAGTGCCCCCGCCTACACCTGGGCCAAGGCTCCGAGGTACGGTGGCCTGGTCTGCGAATCCGGGCCGATGGCTCGGGAGTGTGTTTCCGGCATCTATCCCAGGCTGGGACAGGTAATCCACGGCATGGTTTCCAGTGTGCCCGGCCTTCCGCTGAGCCCGACGAGCTCGGCCTTCGACCGCATGACAGCCGAGGCACTCGAGCTCCTGGCCCTGGTGGGCTCGAACAACACGACGCGTGGTCTTCAGTTCCTTGGGGAGCCGCTCAACCTCTCGCCCGTCGACGTGCTCAACGCGCTCGGGCTGCCTCAGAACGGGCTGCTTGAGAGTTGGCTCGACCAGTTGGAAGTGGGACAGCCGTCCTACAACCCATCCTACAAGAATCCAGGCGAGGCCCAGGGCATAGGTCTCTGGGAAGCGCCTAGGGGGTCGCTCCTCCACTGGATCAGCATAAAGAACTCGAAGGTGGCCAACTACCAAGTCCTGGCGCCCACCACCTGGAACGCCTCGCCGGGGGGCCCCCTTGAGAGTTCGCTGGTAGGAACTCCGGTGGGCCAGACAGGGACCAACGAAGACCTACGCCCTACTGCCTACGTGGTCCGTTCGTTCAACCTCTGCATGGCGTGCGCCATCCACGCCATCGACGCCCGCGGCAACGACCGATACATGAGGATGGGGTGACAATGACGGCACAGAAGACCGAGGTGGTCCGCCACGACCTTCTCTTCCGCGTGGCTCACTGGTCCATCTTCGTCGAAGGCGTCCTCCTCGTCCTCTCGGGGTTCGAGTTGGGAGGGATTTTGGGAGGGGCCCTGCTGCCCCTGAGTAACGTGACGTTCCACGTCCTTGTCGGTATTGCTTTCATGGGCACAGCCGCGATCTACGCGGTGGGAATCCTCTCCGGCGGAGACTACAGGTGGGTGGCCCTTCAAAGAATCCCTTACTCCTTCAGATTCATTCTTTCAGAGACGAAGGGGTGGTTCGGAATACGCCCACCTCCGGCAAATCCAATCGCCTACGACGCAGAGAACCACGAGTATAGGGAGAAGCTGGTCCCCAGCGTGATAGTGGTGTTCTGGGCCTTCGCCCTCCTGGGGATAGCTCTCGCCCTAACGGGGCTTTCGCTCGCGTTTCCGGGCCAGCTCGGTCCGGTCTACTGGGTCACCGACTTCATCGGAAATACCCTGACTGGCGCCACCGGCGTAGCGTTCATGCTGGCTTTGCACAGGCTCCTGACCTACGCCCTCATCATGCTCGTCCTGATGCACATCTATGCCAGCTTCATCTTCAAACTGGTTACATCCATGATCACAGGCAAGCGGAGTGAAAAGATCGCCCTCCCCCCAATGGCGCCGGTGGCACCGGATGCAAAGTGACTCTGACATCAAACCCGCCATCTCCCCAAGAGCAGACAGGAATCCCTCAGATGACCTGGTCGTAGATGCCATTCCAGGCAAGGCCGTTGTCCTCTGCCTCGGCAATAGGTACCTGCGGGATGACGGAGTAGGTATCATGGTGGCAGAAGCTCTCAAGGGCAGCTTGGGGCGCGACGTCCTGGTTGTGGAATCCCGGACCATAGATCTCTCTCTCGTGTCCCTTTACGAAGGCGCCTCCAAAGTGATCGTCGTCGACGCCATGGAATCTGGAGCCACTCCCGGCGAAGTATCGCGTTGCGTTCTAGTTCCGAACGGGAAAACTATCGAGGGATTGGCTGGGTCGCACGCAATGCAGCTTCACGAAATCTTCGATGTCGCCCGGCAGACAGGGCTCCTGAAGTGTGCCGTCATCATCGTAGGCGTAGAGCCCAAAGACTGCGGCATTGGTGAGGGCCTGACCCCTGAAGTCAAGGAGGCCATCCCGCGGGTGGTTGCCGAGGTCAGGGCATCACTTCAAGCCTAGGCATCAGACTGGGGTATTCCGATGTCTTCCTGCGCATCCGTTGCTACCAACTGTCTCTTGGGGGGAGACTGAGTTCATCCCGAGCTAAATTGCGAACGGCGACGGTCGGACTCGAACCGACGACCAATAGGTTAACAGCCTACTGCTCTACCACGCTGCCCAGTCGTTTCTCGACTTCTGAGCTACGTCGCCGCAAATCGAAGGGCAAAGTGGAGTGCTGAAAAACGTTGTTTAAGCCGTCAGGAAGGTCCCCTGATCCAATGGACATCCGCGCCCTCGAGAAGGACAGGAAGGACGTAGAGGGTGTCATCCGCGCCTTCTTCGACGCAGGCAAGAACAAGGACCTCTCGGCCCTGGCCAATTTCCACGACTCGAGGGACCGTTTCACCAAGTTCGACGAGAACCCTCCCTACACGCGCCAGAACTCCGACGAGGCTTTCGTCTATGAACAGGCGGCATTCGCGAACATATCTGACTACAACTACTCCATCGAGGACCTCCGCATCGATGTCTTGGGCGACACCTCCATCGCCACCTTCTATCTTGCCTACTCAGGGATGTTCGTCAACGACTACTCCTTCGAGGGCTCCCCGGTCGGCTCGAGAGCGAGAGTCAGCATGGTCTTGGCGAGAGGAGACGTGGGGTGGAGAATCACCCACGAACACCTGAGCCGTTTCCCTGACTGGGGCGAGAAGAAAACATCCTGAAGGCCTAGCCCTGCTCTCTCCAGCGCTGGACGCTCCAACTCGAAACGCGCCAGCAGCCACGACGTCGGCTTCGCGTTCAGTCTCTCCGGGTCTTCAGGGTCTTCGATTTCTTCGCGAGATATTCGCGCAGGATTTTCCTCTGGCCCCGCCGGAGGATTTCCCCGAGCGTTGATTCCCTCACCCCAGTTCTGACTGCCAGATCCTTCAGGCCCACCTTCTTTGGGAACTCGAAGTAGCCACTCTCGAAGGCGATGGAAAGCATCTCCTCCTGTCTGCTCGTAAGCAGTTCCGTTTCCTGAAGCTCCTTGAGCAGACGCAGGTGATACGGTATCTTGGAGTCCTCGAGGCCGGTCACCAGTTCCTTGTAAGATTCGTTCCCACCCAGAATCGTCCAGTGTGGCTGTCCTTCGGTTCCTATCACCAATGAAGATAGGAAACACCTAGACTTCGCGACCTGCTTGCAAACTGTGCAGCGCTTAGAGGACACCGAGCCGTAGACATGGCCGCCTTTGGTCCGCATGAAGTCAACATCTATCACGTCCCTGTCGTTGCGTATCATCGTCATCAAGTCCTCAGTGCGACTTGGGTCGACCTGGAGCTCGAAGAGGTGCTCGACTACGCCCCCGGGGAGCACTTTCGAGTCGAGGATTTCGATGAGAGCCCCATACTCGCTGGCGGCGAGCCTGATCCACCCATGGGGCTGAGGGCACTCGAGTACTGCCTCTATCACGGAACTGCTCAGCCATGCGGCGGTATTTGAAATGTAGACCTGCCGCACGGTCAACCGAGGCTCCTTGTAAGGCACCTGCTCCTCCAAGTGAGGCATCCCTCAAATCTAAGGGCCAAGGCTTAACCAAAATTCATTCTGACTAGCATCAGACATGAAGGCAAGGAACGGAGCCAGGGGAGGTGTCTCATCCATGCAGGCGCTGACAATACTGGTGATAATCGCCCTCGCAGCTGGGGGGGTCTCCTACGTAGGCAGCACGCAGACCATGAGCAATCAGATTGCGAGCCTGCAGAGCGAGGTGAGCGCGCTGCAAGGGAGGTCCACAGCGAGCCAGAGCGGTTCGCAGTCGCCCACGTCGAGTTCCGTGGTGCCGACGACGAGACACTTCAGCCTCATAGTGACGAACGCGCCAATAAAAGTCGCAACCAACGTGACCTACGACGCCTGGACCTTCAACGGCACTGTCCCGGGCCCCACCCTCTGGGTCAATCAGGGAGACACAGTGGTCTTTACGCTGCACAACCCCACTTCAGAAGCACACTCTATCGACTTCCATGCTGCCCAGGTTGACTGGTCGACGGACTACGCCACGGTTCCTCCCGGCGGTTCAAAGACCTTCAACTTCACCGTGAACTACCCGGGCATTTTCATGTATCACTGCGGGACCGCGCCCGTCCTCGAGCACATCGCCAACGGAATGTTTGGCGCCATCATCGTCAACCCTCAGACGCCGCTCCCCGCAGCGACGGGGGGTACCTACGTGCTGGTGGAGAACGAGTGGTACATGAATTCGCACCCGGGGACCGACGGCCACTACTCGGGGAACCTAACGAAGATGTTGGCCGCCACGCCGGACTACGTCACCTTCAACGGCACTGCGTTCCAGTATCAGACGTCTCCTCTGAAGGTCCTTCCGAACCAGCTCGTAAGGCTCTACCTGCTGAACGTCGGGCCTAGCCTCTGGGAGGCCTTCCACGTCATCGGCGCCCTCATGGACACCGTTTACATCGACGGCAATCCCCAGAACGTCGAGCACGGCCTGCAGACACTCAACCTTCCGCCTTCCGGCGGGGCCATAGTCGAAATGTACTTCCCAGACGCGGGCGGGAAGAACCCATTCGTCAACCACGCCTTCGCCTATGCTTCGGTGGGCGCGGTTGGAGTCTTCCAGGTCGCGACGACCGGCCAGACTTCGACCGCCACCTCGACTACGACATCAACCTCCGGGGCCCCGGCAGGGAGCGTATCTGTGAAGATCAATTCGGGGTCGGCTCTCAACACCACATCGGTCTACTACTCGCCGCCCAGCATCACAGTCGTCGTCGGAGTCAACAACACAGTGGTCTGGACCAATAGCGACAGCGTAGAACACACCGTCACCGCAACCAACGGCCTCTTCAACTCGGGAATCCTGCAACCCGGCCAATCGTTCACCTACACCTTCACCTCTCCTGGCACCTACACCTACTACTGCGTCCTCCATCCGTGGATGAAGGGCACTGTCACAGTGCTGGCCAAGGGGTGATTACATGCAACAGGAAGACACTCGGCCCATTGACGAAGCCAGGCGCGCTGCGATAATCAAGATTGTCGGCGGGGCTGTCGGCTTGATCGCCTTTGTGGCGGCCGGGTACGGCCTATCCAAGTTATCGGTCAAAGGTCATGGCCAATCCACCTCCGTGACCACCTCATCGGCCTTCTCGACCGCCTCGGCAGGCTTGGTCCAGGCAGCCGGCCAAAGCGTAACGACCGTGCGTGTGGTGTACTTCGGGATGCCGCTCGTTGCGACCGGGACGAAGAAGGAAGAGTTCACTCTGGGCAATCCCGCCTACCTCTCTGACTTGAAAGCCGCTCTGGTCGCCTCGCACCCGGGCCTCAAGAGCATGCTTCCGAGCATGATCTATCTGGTCGACGGGGTCTCTGCGAGCGGCAACCCCCAGCTCCAAGATGACGTCGAAGTCGACATCCTCGCCCAGGCCGCTGGAGGATAGCGGTCTATGGGTTCGTGGAAGATGGACATCTCCCCCATCATGGGGTTCCCTCCGGTTAGGTTTGCTGTGGGCCCGGGGCGATTTGAACGCCCGACCAACCGGTCTCTCCTGATGAGAGTATGAGCCGGTTGCTGTGGTCGGTCCTCTGACCGAACTGCCCACCTCGCGGTTCTGAGCTACGGGCCCACCTTTCGCCGGCTCCCAACCTGTTGCACTTAAGCCCCGCGGCGAAACCTAAATAGCCCCAGTCCCGTCGGGAACTCAATAACAGTGAGCAAGGACCAAGACGAAGGATTCGAGGACATTCTCGCCGAGCTCGACCGTGAAGAAGCCCGCGTCAAGATAAGGATGGAGATGAGGCGTTTTGGAAAACCAACTACAGTCATCGAGGGAATCAAGATGAGCGACAAGGATCTCCACGAACTGAACTCCAAGATGAAGAGGGCCCTAGCGACAGGTGGGACCGTCAAGGACGGGATCATGATACTCCAAGGGGACCACAGGGAGAACGCCGCGAAGATGCTGAAGGAAAACGGCTTCTCCGAGAGCGCGATAGAAATCATCTAGTCAGCTGGAGCTCTCGTTTCAACTGACCGAATCGATTGAAAGTTTTAAAGGATAACGCAGGCGCGGCCGGTTAGAGCAGCCTATTATGTCGAAGCCGATTACGACCTTTGAGGGCTTCATACGCCGCATCCTCACCGTAATCTTCTGGGTCGCCCTCCTGTCCGTAGTGATCATTGTCCCGATTTACTACGCCCTGGACGCCGTCTTTCATTTTCCACAGGACATACTGGCCCTCATGATTGTCAAGCCGAACGTCTTCCTAACGGACCAGCTTAACCTCCTCTCGACCGAACCTTTCCATACCCTTTTCGCCCTGACCGTCTTCCCCGGGTTCTCATTCGTGGCGGTCTACGGGACGATCCTGATGGGCTGGGTGGAAAGGAAGTTCACAGCCAAGATCCAGCTCAGGACCGGACCAATGAACGCCGGCAAGGTCGAAGGGATACTCCAGAACGTCGCCGACTTCTTCAAACTCGCGTTCAAGGAGATAGTAGTCCCGAACGGGGTCGACCGCACGACCTTCATCGCCATTCCGTTCGCCCTGATGGCCGTCGCGGGGGCCTTGGTGGCGCTCGTTCCCCTTTCTCCCACCACCTACATAGCCAACCCGTCGGTCGGCGCTGTCCTCGTCTTTGCGATCCTGGGGTTCACCCCGTTGGTGGTCCTCCTCGCCGGCTGGGCGAGCAACAGCAAGTACCCGTTCCTCGGCGGCCTAAGAGCCCTCCACCAGCTGGTGGCCTATGAGATTCCGATGATACTCTCGCTGGTGGGTGCTGTCGTGCTCTCCGGCTCTCTGAACCTGATGGGCATCGTCAACGCTCAGGGGAGCGTCTGGTACATCGTCCTCCAACCCCTCGCCGCCATAGTGTTCTACATCTGCGCTCTCGCGGAGCTCGAACGGATCCCGTTCGACATACCTGAAGCTGACAGCGAGCTCGTCGCCGGATGGCAGACGGAGTACACCAGCATGCTCTTCGGGACCTTCCAGCTAGCCAACTTCTCCAGGATGTACGTAATGGCAGGGCTGTTCACCACCTTCTTCCTCGGCGGGTGGCTCGGGCCGGCCCCGGTCCCTCCGGAGGTCTGGTTCATCGTGAAGACGACCGTCGTTATGATCCTTCTCATGCTCCCCAGGTCCATCATGCCGAGGCTCAGGATAGACATGCTCCTCAGGGCAGGGTGGGTCAAGCTCCTTGCGCTCTCCTTTGCCAACATCTTCCTGACCATGATCATCGTCTCGCTGGGGCTGGTGAAGTAGATGGGGACCTGGTCGTACATCAAGGGGGTCTTCGTCGCGACTTGGACGGGGCTCCGGCACTTCTTCCACCCCAGGATGACCCTCAGGTATCCTGAGCAGAAGCTCGACCTCGAGGGGCCCGGCTACAAGTACGACGCCCGCCAGGGGGTCGGCCTTCCGGGGTTCAAAGGGAGGCACCTGCTCTTCTTCGAGAAGTGCACCGGCTGCCAGCTCTGCGCCATCGCCTGCGACGGCGTGGCCGTGGCCATCGACATGCAGAAGGTCACCAAGGGGAGGCCCCAGAACAAGAAGGACATCTGGCCGGCAGTCGACTACGGGAGATGCGTCTTCTGCGGGCTCTGCGTCGACGCCTGCCCCTTCGACGCCCTCTACATGACCAACGACTACGAGCTGTCGGCCTACGACAAGATGAGCCTGAAGTACACCCCCGACATGCTCGCGGTCCCGCCGAAGCTGGAGGGGAAGAAGTACAAGGTGGAGTTCGACGCGGAAAAGGGGGTCGTCAGGTATGGCTGACCTCGTCTTCCTGGCCATGATGGTGGTCACCGTGGCCAGCGCCATCTTCGCGCTTGAGGCAGACGAGATAATCTACGGCGCTATCGGACTGGCAGGGTCGCTCTTCGGGGTCGCGATGCTGTTCTTCCTCCTGGACGCGCCCTACGTCGCTGTCTTCCAGATAGCGGTCTACATTGGAGCCGTAGCGGTCCTTATCCTATTCACTGTCATGCTCGTCCGACAGGAGAAGTGGGCGAAGGAGGTGCCCGCGAAGTCCGTGACCCGGCTCGCTGGGGCGCTGACAGGGCTGGCCATCACAATCGCTCTCGCCTTCGCCGTCATTGCCACCAACCTCTCGCAGTTTTCCACGATAGTCAACACCGCCAACTTCGTCAACATTGGGCAGCTGATCTCCACCTCCGACGCCCCCATACTCCTGGTTCTGGCCCTGGTCCTTGCCGCTTCCGTCGTCGGGGCGCTGACTCTTTCCAGGGCAGACAGGGAGGAGCGCACCCCATGAACTCCCTGAGCGACTTCGTCCTGGTGTCCGCTATGCTCTTCGGAATCGGTGTCTACGGGCTCGTCACGAAGAGGAACGCTCTGCGCCTGCTCTTCGCCGTGGAGATAATGATCAACGCAGCGAATCTCAACTTCGTCGCCTTCGGCCAGTACCTGCCTTCGCTCGAGGCTGGAGCGACGGGATCCAACGCCCTCGGGCAGACTTTCGTCCTGTTCTCCATAGCCCTGGCAGCGGCCGAGGCCGCGGTCATCCTCGCCATAGTCGTGGTCGCCTACCGACTGCACCAGGACGTCGACGTCAGCGAACTGAAGTCGATGGAGGGATAGGGATGATGCTCACTCAAGACCTCCTGCTCGACACAACCACATTGGAGTAACCACAAGTGTTCCAATATCTTCTCCTGCAATCGGTATTAGTCCCTCTAGTCGCGGCCGCCGTCTGCTACCTGGCTGCGCCCCGGCTCGGAAAGCACGTCGGATGGATTGCCTTCGCCGCCCTATTCGTAACCACATTCCTGCTCGTAGCATTCGGAGGGCCGCAGCTCTTCACGGGAGGCTCGAACATCAGCGAGTCGTACACCTGGGCACCTACCGCCGGCCTGACCTTCGGCTTCCTCGCCGATGGCCTCAGCTTCCCTGTGGCAATCCTGGTCAACCTCGTCCTGGCTGCGAGCGCGATCTACTCGATGCCCTATATGCAGAACCGGATCAAAGGCCTCTACGGCGAAGAAAGGCCTAGCCGGTATGGAATCTACTATCTGAGTTTCCTGCTGGTGTCTGCTGGCCTAGTCGGAATCGTCCTGTCGACCAACCTGATCGAGCTGTACCTGTTCCTCGAGCTGGTCCTCATCCCCACCTTCGTGATAATCAGCCTCTTCGGCTATGTCCACAAGGAGCGGGTAGGAATCATCTATATCATCTGGAACCAGCTCGGTGCCTTCATCTTCCTAGCCGGCATCGCCCTGGCCTATGTGGCGACCAACAGCTTCGACATCTCCTCCCTCTACGGCGCCCAGACCAACTCCCTCGCATACTGGATTGCGGGCCTCATCCTTCTCGGCTGGCTGGTCAAGATGGCAGTCTTCGGGATTCATATGTGGCTCCCCATCACCGAGGCAGAGCCTCCGACCTCCTTCGCCCCGACCATGGCGGTCGTCTCCGGCATCGGGGCCTACGTCATCGCCCGGCTCCTGTTCTTCGGCATGCCCACCATCTTCCACTCGTTCAGCCTTCCCCTGATGGCGTGGGCGGTCCTGACCATGTTCTACGGCGGCGCGGTCACCCTCGCCCAGACCGACGTGAAGTACATCTTCGCCTGGTCCACCATGAGCCAGAACGCCTACTCAATCCTGGGCCTTGCGAGCACGTCTGCCCTCGGCGCTGCAGGAGGGGTGTTCTACTTCGGGAGCCACATCCTGGGGAAGTTCGTGATGTTCGCCGTTGCCGGGATCCTGCTCACGCAGACGGGGCTCAGAAACGTGAAGCAGATGGGCGGGCTGGCATCGAAGATGCCATTCACCGCATCCCTCTTCGTCATCGGTGCCCTCATCCTCTCGGCCGTTCCTCCAACGAGCGGGTTCCAGGCGGAGTGGATCATGTTCGCGGGCATCTTCACGCAGGGGGCCCAGGGCTCGTCCACCTACCTGCTGGTTGCAGGTCTCGGGCTGATTGCGACCTTGCTTACTGTGGCCTACACCTTCTGGCCCATCAAGAGGATCTTCTTCGGCCCGTTGAACTCGGGACTGGACGAGGTGAAGGACGCGCCTCTCACAATGACCCTTCCTTTGTTGGCAGTCGTCGTCGCCTCGATACTAATTGGCATCTACCCCGACCTGGTATCAAAGTACCTGATCAGCTTCGCGAACCTGTTCACCTCGGGAGGGCTGCCATAGCATGGCCTATGCCATCCCGTCATATTTCGTGTGGCTCATCTTCATCCTCCCGTACGTGGGCGCCCTTCTGACCGTCGCCCTGAGGAAGATGGGGAGACTGGGCGACTACGCCGCGGCTGCCTTTGCGTTCCTTTCCGCGCTCTTCGCTTTCACAATGCTCATCCCGGTCCTCGAGGGGCAGTCTCTGACCGTCAACAGCGTCGCACCCCTGACAACGAGTGTCCCCTGGATCTCCGGTCTCGGCCTGACAGTCGGGGTCCTCACGGATGCCTACACTGCCATCCTGACCAACGTGGTCGCTTGGGTCAGCTTCCTCATCGTGCTCTACAGCCTTGAGTACATGAAAGATGATGGCGGGCACAACCGGTACTTCTTCTTCATCGCCCTGTTCATCGGCAGCATGCAGCTGATCGTCCTCTCCGACAACCTGCTCTCGCTGTTCGTAGGCTGGGAGATGGTAGGGCTGTGCAGCTACGCCCTCATCGGCCACTACTGGAAGGACGAGACAAAGGACTGGGTGGGGACGCCGGGCGAGAAGGCCCTGGGCGAGAACCAGTCCTACTCTCCCTCCCAAGCCGGGATGAAGGCGTTCGTTATGACCAGGGTCGGCGACATCGCCATGCTCGCCGGGATTCTGATCCTGTTCTATTACGCAGGGACCTTCAACTACCAGCAGCTGGCTGCCACCTCCGGGACCTGGGTCCCGCGCCTCTCCAGTGCCGGTCTCCTCGTCCCCGTGGCCTTGCTGATATTCGGAGGAGCGGTCGGGAAGTCGGCGCAGTTCCCCCTTCACGAGTGGCTCCCTGACGCCATGGCCGGTCCTGCCCCCGTCTCGGCGTTAATCCACGCCGCCACCATGGTAAAGGCGGGGGTGGTGCTCGTGGCCCGGATCGCCCCCCTGTTCTACTTCGCGGTGGTCCTGAACACGTCGCTGGGCGCAGCTTCAGTCCAGCCTTTCTTCATGACTGTTGCCTGGATAGGCGCTTTCACCACCATTCTGGCCGCGAGCCAGGCCATGGTGGGGTTCGAGCTGAAGAAAATCCTCGCCTACTCGACCATATCCCAGATAGGCTACATGATGCTCGCAGTGGGGGTAGCCGGACTGGGCGCGTCCGCCAACTTCGCCCAGGGGCTGTCGGCTGCGCTCTATCAGCTGCTAAGCCACGCCATCTTCAAGGCATGTCTGTTCCTTGCCGCCGGCGCACTGATCCACGCATCCGACTCGAAGTACATCAGCGACATGGGGGGAATGAGGGACAAAATGAAGCTCACCTTCGCCGCATTCCTCATAGCCGTCGCGTCTCTTTCGGGCATACCCCCGTTCAGCGGATTCTGGAGCAAGGACGCCGTGCTCGGAGCCGCCTGGGGCGCCGGGCAGTATGCCCTCTTCGCTGTCGGCGCACTCACGGCCGGCATGACCGCTTTCTACTCCTTCAGGATGCTCGGCCTCGTATTCCTAGGCGACAAGAGCAAGAGGCTGTCGGAGGTGGAGAACAGGGGTCACCACGTCCATGAGCCGAGCCCGCTGATGTGGGTCCCCTACTCCATACTGGCGGGGCTCACCGTCATCATAGGCCTGGCAGCACTTGCGGGGGAGGTCGTCCCGTCGCTTAACATCGAAGCGTCCCTTCAGTCTGCGGCCTCAGGCTACATCTCCTACCTCTACCCGGGCGTGAATCTGGCTACGCCATCCGGGGGGCTTGAGGCGGCTCCTGCGGGCATCACCATGCTCATCGTCGTCCTAGGGTTCTCGGCCGCATTCATCTTCTACCTAGGGAGGAGGATGGACCCGTCGCGCGTGGTCGGGCAGACGGGCTTCATGCACGGCCTGTACGACTTTCTTGAGAAGCGGTGGTACATCAACGCCATCTACTACAAGGTGTTCGTTAACGCCCCGCTCGCAGCATCAAGGTGGCTCAGCGAGAACTTCGACTACAGGGGGCTCTTCAGGGTGAACGAGGCCGGCTCGGTTCTGGGGGTGTACCTCTCAGGAGCAGGGAACTGGGTTGACGTCAAGATCGTTGATGGCGCCGCCAACGGCTTCTCCGCTGTTGGACAGTCGCTTTCCAGGGCGTTCAGGAAAATCCAGACGGGCATTGTCGAGCAGTACGCCCAGGTCTTCGCCGTCGGCATAGTCATACTGATCGTGCTGTTCATCCTAGCAATCTGGCAGACCGGCCAATGGAGTCTTGTCCCATGAGTTTCGTCCTTTCTCTGCTGATCTTCCTTCCGCTGGTGGCCTCCCCGCTCATCTACGCGCTGACCAGGGTGAACAAGCGCCTTGGGATCTACATCTCCCTTGCCCTTTCGGCTGTGGTAATGGTCGTCGCCGGGTACGTCTTCTGGCAGGTCTACTCCGGCTCGTCAGCCCTCACGCCTGGCCAGTACCTCATGCAGGAGAGGTAC
>Ga0187771_10000949_pt1 | contig 18832 bp, 23 predicted proteins | sample 0116_SJ02_MP15_1_FD_133139 | JGI IMG/M metagenome (GOLD analysis project Ga0187771, IMG submission 133139) | Tropical peat soil microbial communities from peatlands in Department of Meta, Colombia - 0116_SJ02_MP15_10_MG | ecosystem: Environmental > Terrestrial > Soil > Wetlands > Peat | place...
GAAGCGATCTCGGGAATGCCCTCGGAATTCGATTTTCAGGCCGTGCCCGCAGTGCTTTACACCGACCCGCAGATCGCAGTTTGCGGACTGAGCGAAGAGGCGGCAAAAAAGCGCGGCATTGAAGTCAGGATTACCAGGTTCCCGTGGGTGGCGTCCGGTCGGGCTGTATCCATGGGCGTCACCGGCGGAATGACCAAGATGATAATCGACCCCGATTCGCAGCGGATACTGGGAGTCGGCATCGTCGGGCGGGAAGCCGGAGAAATGATTTCCGAGGGTGTTCTTGCAATCGAGATGGGCGCGCTCGCAGAGGATGTGGGCCTGTCCATACATCCGCACCCGACCCTTTCCGAATCGGAGGAAGAGGCTGCTGAAGCCTTCCTGGGCAGCGCAACTCATATTCTATCGCAGAGGCTTTCCAAAGCGGGGCCGCAAAATCGGACCTCTTGAGGTCTTGAATCAAATCACTTAACCAAGGAGGATGCAATGAAGGGAAACGAAAGTGTCATCGAGAAGCTCAACGACCTGCTCTCAGACGAGCTGACCGCCATTAACCAGTATTTCGTTCACGCGGAGATGAATGAGAACTGGGGTTATGAGCGGCTTCATGACAAAATAAGGGAGCGGGCAATCCAGGAGATGAAACATGCCGAAAAGCTTATCGCCCGCATAATCTTCCTGGAGGGCAGACCCATAGTGAGCAATTTGAAAAAGATCAGCATCGGCGCAGAAGTCCCCGCTCAGCTTCAGAATGACTGGGAAGCCGAGGATGGGGCGATCAAGAGTTACAACGATGGAATCCGGCTCTGCATGGAACTCGCGGACAACGGCTCGCGGGAACTTCTGGACTCCATACTGAAGGATGAAGAAGATCATATCGACTGGATCGAAGCCCAGCAGGACGAGATCAAACATATGGGGGTCGCCAATTACCTGGTGGAACAGATCGATTAGCGCGGAAGCGGGGAGCGGAGAGCAGGGAGCAGGAAGAAAGCGATTATTGCCGCTCGCTGACCGCATTGACAAAAAGCCTGGCGGGGCGGGTTCGATTCCCGCCCCCGGGCACTTACAATGGCTAATATTTACGCCTGCTTGTGGCCCTTGAATCACAACTGCTCGGTGTTGCGCTGGTGTTGCACCGGCTGGAGTGTAAATCCATGTCGAATTGGCGCTTTCCACTCATTTTTCAATCCGCTTCGCCCAGCGCGGCAGCCTGTTCCACCGACACTCCATTAATCCACAGTTCGGATTCCGCCAAGTCAATTTCATCAGTCCAACTGATTCCGTATCCTCCCTGATCGGCCTTCACATTTTTGAAAATCACCTCAGTTTCTAATGCGCTGTATGTATCTTCGGCCAACAGAGCAGAACAATCGTAGATCTTCTTGGTTTCATTGCTGAAAGTCACGAGGACCCGCTTCCCCTTGAGGGCTTCCACAGATCTTACTTTTGGATATGTTTCCATACTAAACTCCCTATTCCAGACCAGGAAGTTGTTTATATGTCTGATTTCTCCACATTTCCGACAAATCCTTCCGATAAATTGTGCCCCATTCCATTGTCATTTGGACAGCCCTTTGAGGAAGATCGCCTTCTATCATTTCCAATGTTTCGAGGTCGAACACGCCATTAAATTCACCATACAGAGCGTGAAAATGCGGCTTCCCGTGTTCTTTGAAATACATCTTGATCAAAATGCCGTAGAATCTGGCGATAATAGGCATCCCTGCTCCTTTCGATTCGATCCCGGATTGAGGCAACCTAACCCTGTACCCGCTTGGGGGATACGACTTCTCCCTCCTTGAGTGCTCGATTTATAGGCCGCGTGAATTTTCTCCTGCACAGGAAGCACGCGTATATAATAGCGCAGCCCTGCCTGTAAATCAAAACCTGATCCTGGCTCAGTCGGATTTCCGTCCATACGTGTTGCATCTTGTAAGCGCGTAAGCTGACCGGCACTCTTCCAAATCACGCATATAATACCGCTCAAAAGCCTTGTTGGTTTCATGATCCGTCAAGCGCCTGATTCCTTCGGGACTCAAGTATTCCCTCAGGGCTATCGCTGAACTGCGTCGCGTCCCCCCATACAGATCGACGCCCTCCATCCCAAGGTTCGCAGAGGCAGCCATCCACGTGTCACAGAATATGTTTTTTCCGAACACGTTCCCCGCAACCTGGCCCCCGCCCCCTTTGTCGCGCCTGAAGATGTGCATTTTTGGAAATCCACGCGGCAACTTTCGCAACATCTCCAAATCCACCTTGAAGAGAGGAATCACTTTAATTTTATTCGTGGTCTTGGCCGTTCACTCGATCGGAAATGGTACAATTTTGGTCCAGGTTCAAAACGGTCCTCATCCCGTCTATATCTGCAGGTGAAGTCACGGGTTTAAATCCTCCACCTTCACATTCAAAAGACTCCGTGTTGCACAAGTCGTTCAGAAGTCTGTAAATCCTTGCCCCGTCTATATCATTGCGGGTTCGATTCCCGCCCCCCATTTCAGTTTTCTTCTTACTCACCGGTGTTCAAAGGAAGAGCTTGTAGCCTGTCCCCAGGACTTTGGCGAAGAGCTTCGCATTCTTCTTCCCGATGGGACGCTTGGCGTTCTCCATCTCCGAGATGTGGCGTTGAGGAATGCCGGTCACCTCGGAAAGTTGCCGCTGGGTGATGCCTTCCTTATATCTCGCCCCACGCAGACATATGCCCGGCATGTTTTCATTCGTAATCTCCGGGAGAGTTTCCCGCCAAGTTAGAAAATCTTCAGTTACCCCTTCGGAGGTATCGATAAGCCCGAGATATTTGGCAAAATCTGTAAGCTGACGTATCTTGTCGGAGGGACCTCTAAATTTTACTTCCCGGACATTTTCAATAGGGCGCCTTTTCGTGAGTGCCGACATATATCACCTCTATAATGCGAACTTCACCGACCGCTTCTTCCCAGACAGCAACATAGGCGGGCTTGCCTTTTCTTAAGTGGCAGTGGTGCCGGATGGTTCCAAGTTTACCGTAATTCGGCCAGTTCCCCCTCACGGGACCGTAAAGCTCTATCTCTCGTGCCAAAGCCGCATAGGCATCCCTCACTTTTTGAGGGAATGTCCGAAGGTTTTTATCAACCCTGGATGAGACCTTCACCGTCCACGGCATGTACTATTACCATTTTTTAGTATCAGAGCAAGTGGTATCGGCTATAGTAAGCGCGGGCGAAAGCCGGGGCCGGCATCCAGCGAATCATTTACTGGATGCCTGCTTTCGCCGGCATGACGACTTATTTTTGTCGTGCACTATAGCAACCCCGCTGTTCACCAAATGTGCTAAGGCAATGATATGACAATCATAGGCAGAACTCCAATAGAATAAGGATTTAATTCGCCACCTCATATACAAGATTATTTATGAGGGGTACGGGGCGAGGAACTCAGGGACTAGACAGACATACGATCCGGACGGCCTTCCAAAAACACTAAGGTACGCTACGGCATCAAGGACATGCCAGAGGGGTGGCAATCAACGGACCTCCCCAAGAAAGCAGCCTTTTGGCATTAGCCTTGAACGGTCTGAATCAAAAGCATTGTTTGAAGGGCACTAAATCTAGAGGCTGGCTGAACCCAACGAGCGGGTCTCCGCGCGGCAGCCACTTCAAGCTTGCTCTTTCTCCCGTCCAAACCCTCAAGACTTGAGCTATCCTCAACCGGGCCTCCGCCGCTGATCGAAATCCTTTTTTAACGGGCCAAGATGTTGTATATTGCCACGAACCAGCTCAATAAGAATCCCCAGCTTTGGCATGTCAACTGAATCGAAGAGTAAGGCCCATGAAAAAGAACTCAGCCCTGCCAGCGCATGTCCAGTTTTTTCTACCTATTTTGGCGGTATTACGCCAATCGGGAGGGTCGGCGAGCCCGGCAGAACTCAAAGACGGCTTAGTCACGATACTTGAGATTTCAGATGAAGAGCTGGACGAGAAATTCAAAACCGGAGTATCCCGAATTGACAATCTCATTGCATGGAGTAAGGTTTATTTGATCCGGGAGGGTCTTCTTGACACGTCCCATCCTAACGTCTTGACCCTTACAGAGGACGGCTTTAAACGTCAGCTAACAGACGCTGACGTTCTCAATATTTTTAAGAAAATACATAGAGAATTTGTAACAAAAAAGCATAAACAAGATGGTTTAAAGATCGTAGAGGAACAGGAATCACAAGTTCAAGTTGATCAACCCCACAAGGAGCCACTCCTGAAAGTTCTCAAATCGTTGCCGCCGGAAGGCTTTGAAAGATTATGTCAACGTCTTCTGCGAGCATCAGGCTTCACAAGAGTTGTTGTTACAGGTCGTTCCGGAGATGGAGGCATAGACGGCGAAGGAATCCTCGAGCTCAATGCTTTGGTCAGTATGAAAGTCATTTTTCAGGCTAAACGATACAGGGATGCGGTGTCCCCGTCCGAGATCCGCGATTTCAGGGGTGCAATGCAAGGTCGGGCTCAAAAAGGTATCTTCATCACAACCGGTCGCTTTACGCACGAAGCCCGAAAAGAAGCGTTTCGCGAGGGAGTCCCCCCAATTGAACTCGTCGATGGTGATAAGCTGGTTCAGCTCTTTGAACAAACGCAGCTTGGACTTACCCCTAAGACCATTTACGAAATTGACTACCGTTTCTTTGATGAATATCGACGGTAGCCTCGATCATGACAGCTCTTATAAGGTAAGGGTCACCCATTCTTTCACCTTGTTTCACCGGTCAACCAATGTGAACACGAACCGGTGGTCTCTAACAATGAAATATCTGAACCAAGGCTCGGGCGGTTTGGATCAAGTGTGAGCAACGCGCCCCTCTCCAACTCAGGGGTCACCTGCCTTAAGGCAACCATGACAGGCGTGCCGATCACATCCAGGCTGACATCGTCGGAGCGGATCTGAACGACGCTCGGTTTCTCGCCGTGTGTTGCAGCAAGGATCGCACCAAAGTCCAAATCGTGTGTGAGGACAACGTACCATTCGCCTTGGCGAAGGCCACGATTTCGGCGTCCGTGGCGTTGTTCCTTCCAATTGCGGACCAGTGGACCGTCTCGAAGCCCGCACCCACGAGCACGCTCGCCCAGCGCTGTGACAAGTTCATGTCGATCAGCAGGTTCATGTCCCCGACAACTCGACCTCGCGCTCTTCGGCTCGCCACGCAGCATAGCGTAGCGCCTGCATGATGTCCTCACGTTCCAGATAGGGGTAATCAGACAGGACTTCGTCGATGCTGTGACCCGCGCCGATTTGGCCTACGATCATTCCCACCGTAACCCGCGTGCCGCGGATGCACGCTTTGCCCCCCATCACATGGGGCTCTTGGGTGATACGGTCAAATGGTCCCATGAACAGCTCCTCTTGTTCAAACTCGTCGAAACAGTAGTCAATTGAGAACAGCATTTCAATAGACTAATTTTAGGGAATGCAAATCCTTTATTTGAATAAGGGTACGTCTTGAGATTGCAAAAGCCGGTCGTACTGTAATATCATTGTGTGTGTTCGATTAGGAAATCCCGTGATTTTTAGAGATCTCAGGGCGGCTGCGGGATTTTTCGGGCCAGAATCCGATCTCAACACGCAGTTTGAATGCATAACTAAAGTCAAATTTGTTATCACCTTACCTCAAGCTGCTTTAACAGCATTTATGGAGACCATGTGGGCCGAAAGAGATCTCTACTAATAGTCATCGTGTCGATGGCGCTGTTCACCGGCTCCGGCATGGCCTTCACGTGGGTGACGAATCACAATAGGCTGCCGCAGCCCAACATTCCAAAGCCCGCTGTGCTTGTCCCCTTCACCGATCCGGTTTTCGGGACGAGCGTCATGCGGCTGACGAACGCTCGTGCAGGCAAGTACCCGGGAATCATTCCGACCTATGCAAAAAGGCAGGCATGGAACGCTGATGAGAGTCGCATGCTGCTCCAGGCGGGTGACGGCACCGAGATGCTTTTCAATGGCTTGACTTACCGCTTCCTGAAGGTCCTCAACGGCGTTGTGGGAGACGATGTGTTGTGGCACCCCACAAACCCCGGCGTGATCTATTACGTCCCTTACAGCAACACCCTCTATTCATACGACATAGCCTCAGCCGTCAGCACCCCTCTTTACACCTTCAAGGGGTACGATTGGGCCGATACTGCGGGAGAAGGAAACCTTTCCAGGGACGGCCGCTACTACGCGGCGGCATGCCGCATTTACAACTATCAGACCCGGCAAACCGAGTACAAGAACTTGCAGGTGCTTGATATGCAGGCTTGCAAAGTCATCTCTAAGTTGACACTGCCGGCCAATCTGGCGGATTTCGACTGGGTTTCCATCTCTCCGTCCGGCAACTACGTTGTAGTGGATTATGCGGATACCACGGTTGGGCGTTTTCATGGCGTCGAGGTCTACGACAGAAACTTTCGGATCTTGTGGCAAAAGCCCCTCGGATATGGGCATAGCGATCTGGGCATCGACGGCAATGGCGACGAGGTCCTGGTGATGGGCGGCTATGATGGGGGTGCGAACGTCACCTATATCGATTCGCTCCGCCTCAGGGATGGTCACACAACCCGGCTGCTGACTAATATGGCATGGTGGTTTTACAATCACATCTCCTGCCGCAATCAGGGGTGTCCAGGCTGGTGCTTCGTCAGCACCTTCGACGGTCCGGGCCGCCTCACGGACAGCTCTGCTGCATGGGTTCCCTTCGAGAACGAGGTTTTCGCGCTCCGAATGGATGGGAGCGGTCAAGTGCGCCGTATTGCGCATCACCACAGCCGCCGTTATTCTCCAACGACCGACAGCGACGACAACAGCGTTTATTGGGCTGAGCCTCACGCCACTGTAAGCAATCGCGGAAATCGGGTTCTCTTTGGCAGCAATTGGCGCCAGGGAATCGCTGACCCCGCGAGTTGTGATACGTGCCTGGTGGATCTCCGGGGTGAGTGGTATTGAGATGATCCTTTAACTGCGGACGACTATAATAACAATGCCGCTAAGAATGCGAAGATTGCTCCTCTCAGCCGCCGGCTTGTTGTTGGGATTTATGGCTTGTGCGGCTCACGGCGCCACCTATTATGTCGCCAAGTCCGGCAGCGATGCCGGTCCGGGCACCATGGCCCATCCCTGGAAGACGATCGGCAAGGCCGCGATAGTCCTTGCGCCGGGAGATACGGTTTACATCCGCTCCGGGACCTACAACGAGAGGGTGGTCCCTCGGCGTTCGGGCGCTCCCGGCCGGTTCATCAGTTACGCCGCTTCTCCGGGAGAGGTGGTGACCATTGACGGAAGGGGCGTGAATGTCCCGCAGTACTGCGGACTGTTCGATATGGCGTCAAAGAGTTACATCAGCGTTTCCGGCTTTAGGGTAGTCAACTCGACAGACCAAGGCATAGTGGCCGACGGGTCGACCGGCATCGTCATAGCAGGCAATTACGTCTATAACACGGTGACCTCCGGCATCGCGGTCTGGGCAAGCAGCAACGTCCTCATCGCCCGCAACGAAGTCGAGCGCGCCTGCACCGGGATATATAACGAGTGCATCAGCGTGGGCGGCACCGACTCTTTCGAGGTCCGAGGCAATTACGTACACAATGTCGGCAATCCGGATAAGGAAGGCATCTGCGCCAAGGACGGCTCAGTGAACGGCCGTATCTACGGCAATCGTGTACATGACACGCAACTGGGAATCTATGTAGATGCTGAGAGTCGTCCCACTTATAATATCCGGATTTATGCAAATATCCTCTATGACAATGGAAGCGACGGCATTGCATTAGGTTCCGAAGCGGGAGGTCTTCTGCAAAATATCAGAGTGTACAACAACATTTCCTACAGCAACTTCTATAACGGCCTTCAAGTGTCGGCTCCCGTACTTCCGGCAACACCCGTTAAGAAGATTACCATTATAAACAACACTTTTTATGGCAACGGGAAGCAATGGGGATGCGGAATTTACCTCGAAAACGGTCAAGCCGGGGATGTCGAGGTAAGGAACAACATCTGCTCACAGAATCTTTCTTCGCAAATTGGGATGAATCTGAGTAAGCCGCCGGCGAATTGGAAGATCGATCACAACCTGATTGACGGTCCCACTGATATTTGCGGCGCTTTTTGTGTAAAAGGGGACCCTCGTTTCGTAAATCCAGCCGATGCCGATTTTGACCTTCGTTCTGACTCTCCGGCCATTGACAAGGGGTCTTCAGTCGATGCACCCCCAACGGATATTCGTGGTGTGCCGCGTCCTCAGGGCGCCGGGGTCGATATCGGCGCATACGAGTACACGCCCCATAAGAGCGCCGTTGCTCCAAAGCATGGAGGGTAGTTATGAGAAGTAATGTTGCAGAGTATTCAGCGGTTTTCGTTGCACTCCTGTTGACGGCGTCTTTAGCGGTATGCTCGAAGATTGCTCATGGAGCTGCCACGCCGACGAGGCCCTTCCCACAGCATGTCAGATATGCAAGCGGGGTTATTCTGCCCGATAACGTGTCCCAATCCACCAGGGATTCCACGGTGCTGAAGCATTACAACAGCTGGAGGGCCAATTATGTGAAATCCGTTCCGCAAACCAGCCCCGTCCAGGAGTTCGTCCAGTATGATTGTGTTCCTGCAACCGAATGCAAAACCAATGAAGGCTGCGCGAGCGCCGTTTCCTGCTGTCCTGCCACGGTATCCGAAGCCCACGGCTACGGTATGGTCATTTCGGCCTATATGGCTAACAGAACGGACTTTGACGCAATGTTCCACTATTTTAAGGCGCATCCCAGCAAGATCGCTTCGCACCTCATGGCTTGGAAGCAGGTAAGTTGCGGAGGCCATATGGTCGATGTCGAAGGAGTTGATTCCGCAACGGACGGAGATCTCGACATAGCTTATTCACTTTTGCTCGCCGACAAACAGTGGGGAAGCTCAGGCGCCATCGACTACAAAGCCGAAGCGCTGGCGGTTATGGGCGATATACTGGCCAAAGATGTAAACCGGCAGGATTGGAACCTGCTTTGCGGCGACTGGGCATACGGAAGCGACATGCACCACACTCGTCCCTCCGACTTCATGGTGGATCACTTTCTGGCTTTTGCAGCGGCGGACACCGCCCATCATTCCCAGTGGATGAATGTTTACAGGAAGATTTGCTCGATCGTGAAGTACCAGTATAATTTTGGAGGCAGCGCAAAAACCGGGCTGATGCCTGATTTCATGGTTAAATCCGGTTCGAATTTTGTGCCTGTATCCGGAACATACCTCGAAACGCCCCATGACGGCGATTTCGATTACAATGCCTGTCGTACGCCATGGAGACTCCCGATGGCTTTCATTCTGAGCGGTAAAACCGACATTCTTCAAGCCCTGAGAACCCAGGACTCTTGGATTCAGGCAAAAACCGGCGGCATACCGACCAATATCATGGCCGGCTATTATGTGAAAAACGGGCCTAACGGAACAGCATATCAGACTTTTGATGACCTTTGCTTTACGGCCCCTTTCGCTGTCGAGGCAATGATCAACTCAAACAACCAGGCTTGGCTTAACAGCCTGTGGACGAGCATTACCGGCGGAGATTACCCGGTCAGGGTGGATTATTACGGCGACTCGATCAGAATGCAGGTATTGCTCGTCATTTCCGGCAACTGGTGGCTGCCGGGCACCAAGGCGGCAGCCAACATCGCACCCAGTGGAACTTGAAGCGAACCGAGGGCCCGAGGTCACTGCGGACGGGGCCGCCTGGTCAAGCGGCCCCCTCGCCGGATGAACACTCAGTCCCAGCTATCCTTACAACAGCACGGCCGGAGGCAAGACCTGTTTCGATTAAGATCCGATCGGGATTTGCACCCTGAAATTGCTCCCCCCGCCCGCGACGTTTTCCACTTCGATAGCTCCGAGACTCTCCTTTGTCCGCACTTCGACACTGTTTTGAGGCCCATCAAAACCTCCTCTTTCGTCTACATCGAAAACGGAGATTTCTTTGGCTCTTCCCTCTCAAAACCCATGCAATTCAACCCCGACCAGCCGCAATTGCCCAACGCCCGGGAGTCGTAGCGCTTAAATTTCCAAGTTATGTCCGGCTTAGTTCGACGTGAATTGTGCGGCCGCTGGCCCAGGACCCCCGGTTCGATGTCACCACCCAAGCAGCATAGAATTGGGCGCAGCTTTTGCGCGCCGTTCTCCGAATCGATCTCCATGCGCTCGATGATCCTGACGTCCCAATGCATTACTGCTGGCCGCTTTTTAGTTCTTCGCGGATCACCCGACGCAGCGTGGCCTCCAGAACGCCTTCCTGCGTCTCGATGTATTGGCGCAGTGCGGCATTCATCATGGTTTGGTAGTTACCGCCCCCGGCTGCGTCCACCTTGTTCCTGAACCATTCAAGGATATCGTCGTCGATCCTGATGGTGATCTTGGTCTTTCCGGGTTGCGGAGGAATGACCGGGCCGCGTCTTCCCTTGCTGAAATCGTAATGGTCTTTCATCTCGTATTCATCTTCTTTCATATTCGGACCTCTCGAATTCATCGGCTTTTCGTGCCGAGATAAGTCTGATTTTACCGGAGCGCCAGGCATAAACGACAACCAAAAGGCGGCCAAGACAATCCATGCCCACGGTGAGGCTTCGCTCTTCGCCGTCCGCGTCCTGCTCTTCGATGGTGATGGCCATAGGGTCTTCGAAGATAGTCGAGGCATCGGCAAAACTCACGCCATGGTTTCTTCTGTTGATTTCCGCCTTTTTGGGGTCCCACTCGAAATCATCGTGCATGTCGATATCCTTAAACGTGACCCTATTGTACGTACAAATGATGGACAAATCAAGGATGTTCATGCTACCCAGCCATAGGATTCCGTCGCTTTAGGGCTCTGTCCTTAAAGCAAAAGCAGACTCTTGAGCCGGCGGGGCTTTGCGGCCTACGAAGAATCACGGAAACCGGACAAAACGGCAAAGGTCCGAAAACAGCCACCGGCGACTGAAAAGCAGCCCGATGCCACCGAACGAACCCCGTGTTGAACAAGTCGTTCAGAAGCCTGCAAACCCATGCTCCATCTATACCATTGCGGGTTCGATTCCCGCCCCGGGCACTTCAAACCTTCGGAAAACTGCCGCCGACTAATGCCTTCCCGTGAACGTGGCCAATTATCTGGCGGAACACACCGATTAAGACCCAATCGGGATTTGGACCCTGAAATTGCTCCCCCCGCCCGCGACGTTTTCCACCTCGATAGCTCCGCCGTGAGCGGCGGCAATCGACTGGGCTATTGCCAGCCCCAGGCCCGTTCCCTGTTCCGCCAGGCAGCGGGCTTGCGAAGTGCGGTAAAATGCTTGAAAAATATGCCCCCGTTCTTCGGCGGGGACCCCGATCCCGGTATCCGAAACAAGGATGAACGCACGGCTTCCCTCGCGCTTCAGCTCCAGGGTCACACGGCCTTCCGCCGCCGTGTATTTTATAGCGTTGTCCACCAGGTTTGATGTCATGCGCTGCAAAAGATCGCGATCCCCCCGGATGCCGATCGGCTCTATCGAACCGAGCCGAAGTTCTATCGCGCGGGAGTCGGCCAGGGGCTTCAGCCGGAGATAAACTTCTTCAAGCACCTGACCCAGGTCCAACTCCTGCCGGTCCATTCTCAGCACCCCCGCTTCGGCTCTGGCCAGCAGCATCAGGCCTTCGACCAGCCGGGTTATCCTGTCCACCTCTTCCAGTGCGCTCTCGAGGGTTGCCTGGTACTCCCCCGGCGTCCTCGTCGATCGCAGGACGACTTCCAGTTCGCCTTTTAAAATAGTGAGCGGGGTTTGAAGTTCATGGGAGGCGTCGGCACTGAATCGGCGTATCTGGGTGAATGCGGAATCCAGGCGGCTCAGCATCTGATTGAGGGTCTTGGCAAGGTTATCCAGTTCATCGCCCGTCCCCGTCTCTTCCAACCGTTGGCTGAGGTGTTCGGCGCTTATCCGGCGGGCTGCGGCAGTCATCCGGTCAACAGGCTGCAAAGCCCGGTGCGCAAGAAGCCATCCTCCCGAGGCGGCCAGAACCAGGCCCAGAGGAAGAACGCCCGCCATGATCAAAAGGAAGCGAAGACGGGTTTCATCCATACTCTGAAGGGACATGCCGACCTGGATCAGGTTTACCACCCGGTTGGACTCCATTACCGGCATGGTCAGTATTCGCACGGGATGCTCTCCCAGACCGTTCACCGTTTCAAAAGAAGACAGACCCCGCATAGCATTGTCGAGCGCCTCTGCGCTCAGAGGCAGCTTCCCGGTGGAAGGCAGGGACCTGCGTTCATCACGGTTTCCCGATGGATCGCGCATCTGAAAGTAATGGTCCCACGGAGAAAAACCGAAAAAACGCCGGAATGCCTGATCGATTTCGGAAGGAAGAAAAGGAGCGGACCTGCTTTTATCCTGCTGGATCATGGCCCTGGCCACACTGTCGAGCGCCCTGTCCATTTCCCTTGAGAGGTTATATGACAGAAGCGCGAATGCCGCTCCTCCCACAATGAGCAGAGTAACGGTCAAAAGGCCCGTGTACCAGATGGTGAGACGTGTTCGTATGGACCTGATATTCATGTGAAAGCTCACGGCTCCTTTAACACATAGCCGACTCCGCGAACCGTGTGAATGAGTTTATGCTCGCCCTCCGAGTCGATCTTCCTGCGAAGGTAGTTCACATACACGTCGATGATGTTGGTCATCGAGTCGAAGTTGTAGTCCCAGACGCGGTCGGCGATCATGCTTCTGGTAAGCACCCGTCCGGGATTTCGCATGAAGTAATCGAGCAAAGCATACTCTTTTGCTGTCAGCTCGATTTTCCTGCCGCCTCGATGGACGGTGCGACGGGAAGGGTCCAGCACCAGGTCGGCAAACTCAAGCACGGGAAGTTTTGCCTCGGTTTGCCGTCTGAGCAGCGCCCGAACCCTGGCGACAAGCTCTTCAAACGCGAACGGCTTGGTTAAATAGTCGTCTGCTCCCGCATCCAGACCGAGCACCTTGTCCTCGATGTTTGCCCTTACGGTGAGCAGCAGCACAGGGGTTAACACTTTCCTTTGGCGCAGTTCATGAAGAAGGCTTAACCCATCCATCCCCGGCAAATGAATATCAAGGATGATAAGGTCGTGCACCCGGTCCATGGCCATCTGAAAACCGGTTTTTCCGTCCAGGGCCGCATCGACCGCGTAGCCTTCTTCCTCCAGGCCCTTTTTGATGAAACTCGCGACTTTCTTTTCATCTTCGACTGCCAGAAGCCGCACTTTAAACCCCAATTCCTGTCATTCCTAATTCCCATGACCGGCGACTGCTTCAGTTTCCTGGCCCCGAACCGTCCGAGCGCCGCGCAGCTCACCAACAATGCCAGGACTCCGAAAACCCGGGCAGACGGGTCACCGTATTCAGCGATCAGATGCTGCATCTGAATTCAGATTTCAATTGAAATGACCCGGTAAGAACGGGTGCCGGAAGGCGTAACAGCCAGGGTCTCCTCCCCTTCCCTGCGTCCCATCAGGCTCCGGCCCACCGGCGAATCCACTGAGAGCTTGCCCCCGGACACATCGGATTCCCAGGGCCCTACCATCTGGTAGCGGTGGATCTCACCGGATTCAAGATTCTTGACCGTTATCAGGGTCCCGAAACCCACTTGCTTGACAACAAACTTACGGCCCACGAATATCTCACAGCCGGCGAGTTTTTCTTCCAAATCGTTGATTTTTTTCTGAAGGATGACATGTCGTTCGCGGGCATGCAGATACTGCTGATTTTCAATCTTTACCCCGTAGCCCCTGGCTTCGCGCAACTCATCCAACACCTCGGGACGCACTACCCCCCTGAGGTAGGCAAGTTCTCTGAGCAGCCTTCGATGGCCGCTGCGCGTAATGGGCGCCTTGGGTCTCATCCTAAATCAAAAGAAGAAATTATCCCCAATTTCTCCCCTCTCCATTTTTGCCTTGAAAAGGGACAGGGCGATGACCGTTTTGCCGTCGCGTATCCTGCCGGACATAATCATATCATGGACTCGATCGACTTCTACCACTTCCACCGCCGATATTTCATCCTCATCTTCGCCGGAAACTTTTACCAGCCCGGAAGCCATAAAGATTCGAATGACTTCGTTGGAATACCCTATGGCGGGATAATAGCTGAAGATTTCGAGCATTCTCGACGCCCTCCGCCCGGTTTCCTCCAGCAGTTCACGCAGGGCGCATTCCTGCGGCGATTCGCCGGGGTCCACCAAACCGGCGGGTATCTCCAAGGTCTCCGCTCCTATCGCATATCTCCATTGGCGCACCATGAGGATGTGGTCCTTTTCAGGGAAAGCCAGCACCGCCGCCGCTTCGGGGTGGTCTACCTTGATTCGCTCCGTCACCTTGCCGGTCCGCAGCCTTACGGCGTCCAACTTCACGCAGAAATGCGTCGCCTTGAGAATGCCAAACGTTTTGATCGTTTCTTCCATTAAGACAGACTCCAAAAAAATGCCGCCTCGTTGCGTCCTAAGATCGGCGATTATATCCTAACATCGCCCTCGCCTCAATATCCCCATCGCGTGCAACAGTTCCGCAGCCGATCTCACAACACTCTTCCCGCTCAGGGATCGGGGGCGGTCTTGAATTGGCCTTGACCCTTTTGAGTACAAATTGTACTTTTTGAACGATATGAACTCGAAGACGGGATGGACACCGAGAAAACGGAGAAGGTCCCGGCGTGCATCGAAAGCGGGGAGGAACAAACTGCGCCCTGGGAGCAGGCTAAACGCGAGCTTGCTTTCTGTTTGCATCAGTCATAATATGAACGAGCAGGAGTTAATCCGCGGGGCGCCGATCGGCCCCTGGAAAACTGGCATGAAATGTGCTCCAGGGTGATTCGATGTTGGCCCTGATTGTCGCCTGACGACTGATGGAACGGCTGCTGCGACACGGGGATTTTCTGCTCGGTCCTCAGTCCCCGGATCAGGTCCGGGGCAGGCTCTGAGCACTCAGTCCTTAAAAAAGGAGACCGGCATGAAGAAAATTGCTCTTATCCTGACCATAGCCTTTCTTGCAATGACAGCGATGCCAGTGCTGGCCGGAGAAGCTTTGCCGCCCGACCCGACCCTTACGGGACGCTTCACGGCTGAACCGGCGGGAGAATTCATCATTTTCGATGCGCTGGTTCTGAGGCCGCTTGGACTCGCCGCGTTGGGCCTGGGCGCCGTCACCTCAGTGGTCGCCTATCCGATGTCGGGCCCTTCGCACTCGGAAGATCGGGTAACCAGGGAGCTTATACAGAAACCCTACTCGTACACGTTCTGCCGACCGATAGGCGACATCGATTTCTAGACCCCCATCGCGGATGCCTCATAAAAGAATCGCACTCACGGGCGGCATTGCCACCGGGAAGACGACGGTGGCCAACAGATTGAGGGAACTCGGAGCGATAATACTGGACGCGGATCAATACGCGCGGCAGGCCGTAGAACCGGGCGCCCCTTCTCATGACGCTCTTCGGCGGATTATCGGAGCGCGGTATTTTGACGCGCACGGAACGCTCAGAAGGGATGAACTGCGCCGAAGAATAATCCGCGATCCGGCCCTGCGCGCAAGAATCGATGCCGTGCTCCATCCATACATTATGAGGGCCATGGGGATTGAGTGGGAAAAACAGAAAAGCCTCCATCCCCGCGCAGTGATCGTATTCGACATTCCTCTGCTGTTCGAAGGAGGACTCGACAAGAACTTCGATATCATAATCCTAGCCTACTGCACTCACGAAGTCCAGCTTCAAAGACTCATCGAAAGAGACAAACTCGACCCATCCGAGGCGGAGCTTACCCTGTCCATGCAATTTCCAATCGACTCAAAAAGGGCTCACTCCAATTACATAATTGAAAATAGCGGAGATCTGGACCAGACTCTTCGTCAGGTCGACGAGGTCTGGGACAAAATTTTGGAGCGGCAGTCGTCTAATTGACATTCATCAAGATCGATTGCCGGGTTACCGATATCAAGCGAGGACAACGTTCCCGGACCGATCGAACTGGACTTGACCAAGTATTTTCAACTTCAATTCCAAAAGGCGCTCTGCAATCTCTCTCAGGCGTTTGACTGGCATACGGATTCCTGCCCCGAACCGACATGCATGACCTTCCGAATCGAACCATCCCGGTCCGGATGTGATTTGAAGAATGCCGAATTGAGAATTGTGATTTTGAAAAAAATCAGTGTTGTTCCCTGTATATATTACGTGAACCTTTTTCTGGAAGGATCTTCATCGTATCGTCAATCATGGACGAATTGCCGCAAATGTAGAAATCCGTTGTCTCCGTGTCAAAATTGCACGTGCGAATCGCATCTGTCACTCTTCCCCCTCTCATGCCGTTTGACGGCGTCTCACGGCTTACACAAACGGCGATGCCTAACATATGAGAATGGCCGCACCCCCCGATTAGATCAAAATTATTCTGTACCATGGGAAATTCATCCTTGGACCAACACAACAACCAGGCCCGTTCCTGCCGGTGCGCTGAGTGCAACGATCCAGGCGCATCGGCCTGCACTCTTCCGTCCACTTCAAAATGAGCCTTTTCTCCACCCCCATCTCAATATCTTGCTCGTCATTTTCGGATACAGCGCATTTACAAAGAAAATGAACTTGAAGGCACGCGGCAATACGATCAGGCCGGATTCCCTTTTAATAGCCGCAACAACTGCACGCGCTACTCGCTGTGGTGTAAGTGTGGGCAAATACGCATCGACCTTGGGAAGTCGTTCCTCGCTTCCGGGGTTATGCTCCCAATAGGTACTCGCTACCTTGCCGAATATCCCGAGAGTAACGTGTATTCCCAACCCGTGAGTTTCGGTTTCCAATGCCTTACTAAAAGCGGCCATAGCGGCACGCGCTGCGGAATATCCCGCAGCCCCTGGCCAGATAAGGCGGCATGCCACGGAAACTATATTGACAATATGGCCGCTGCCGCGCTGGCGCATGCGAGGCAGCAATTCCCGCGTGAGGTTGAACGCGGCAAAATAAGGCAGGGCCATCATTTCTTGAAGCTCACGGGCGCCGGTTTCCTCAATCGTCAGCCAGCGTCCGGCTCCTGCATTGTTGACCAGGATATCGGGAGTTCCCACGTCACGGACGATTTTGGAAACGAGCGCGCCCACGGCATCGGGCATCGCCAGGTCCATCGGATAGTAATCAGCCCGGCCTCCTGTCGCGGAAATTTCCGCGGCAACTTGTTGCAGGCGGGATGCCGACCGAGCCACGAGGATGACTCGACCCCCTCCTCCGGCGATCTCTCTTGCTGTAGCTTCCCCTATCCCGCTGGAGGCACCCGTTATCAGTGCCAGCTTTCCTTCAATAACCATGATTTGTTGCCCCCTTATAAGGCATTTTGTTCAGTCCTGTTTTGACGCATAACGGTTCCTCGATGTATCACCATACTATATATCGCTACGATATATGTCAAGAAAAAATTAAACGGCCGGTATTAACACGCGCTGAGAAAGGGTGAGGTATTTAAGGAAAATAGCATATCTATCCCTACTGTATGCCCGTCAGTCATGATTCTGCCCATTTAATAGGAATTATCTATTTGAAATATAGAAACAATCAATCTATTCTGCCCTAAAACTCTAAACCTGAATAAGGAGGTTTCGTTATGCCAAGTGCCTATGACCAAATGTGGGAAAAACTCAATCTCGACCTCGAAGCCCATGAAGGGCTGCTCGCAGTGCTGGGCAAGTTCTACGGGGACATATACATGAGCCAGCAGGGGCGCCTCAAAGGTATGGAATACCTCGACTTCGTGCTCTCTGAAGTACACGGACTCAGGATAAAGGAGCTTCAGGACGCAAAGGCTTCGGGCAAAAAAGTGGTCGGGACCTTTTGTGTGTTTGTCCCCGAAGAAATCGTGCTTGCGGCCGGGGCCGTCCAGGTCGGGTTGTGCGCCGGGGCGGAAATTGGAAAGGCCGAAGCCGAAAAGGTCCTTCCCAGAAACACCTGCGCCCTTATCAAATCATTTGTCGGGTTCAAGCTTGCAAAGCTTTGCCCCTTCATCGAATCATGTGATCTTATCGTGGGAGAAACTACCTGCGACGGCAAGAAAAAGGCCTACGAAATCTTTGCCGAATATTCGCCTGTCTATGTGATGGAAATCCCCCAGATGAAGGCCGCCTGCGATCGGGAACTGTGGAAAAGTGAAGTCGGGCGCTTCAAAAGCACGGTAGAGGAACTAACGGGAAACAAAATCGCCGCAGGCGATCTAAGAGACTCTATTCACCTGGTCAACGAACGCCGCCGCGTCCTGCAGCGTCTGAACCGGCTGCGCGCGGCCGTGCCTGTGCCGATTTCAGGAAGAGACGCCCTCCTTATAAACCAGATATCTTTCTACGACGACCCTGTACGATTCACCGCAAAGATTTCGGAGTTGTGCGATGAGTTGGAGCAGCGTGTGAAAAGCGGCGCCGGAATCGCCCCTGATGGGACCGCGCGGCTGATGCTCTCCGGATGCCCCATGGCCGTTCCGAATTGGAAACTGCCTTATATAATCGAATCTTCCAGGGCAGTTGTGGTCGGGGAAGAATCCTGCATAGGAACTCGCAACACGCGCGATCTGGTCCAAGAAGGGAGCGCGACGCTCGACGACATGATAGACGCCATTGTGGATCGGTATATGCGGATCGACTGCGCCTGCTTTACGCCAAACACCGAGCGGCTGGACAATATCGTAAACATGGCCCGGGAGCTTGGGGTAAAAGGCGTGATCCATTATGCGCTCTCGTTCTGCCAGCCCTATTCCATGGAAGCATACAAAGTGGAAAAGGCCCTGAGCGCCGCCGGCATCCCGATGCTTGCCATCGAAACGGACTACAGCATGGAAGATGTGGAAC
>Ga0187771_10000950_pt1 | contig 18824 bp, 9 predicted proteins | sample 0116_SJ02_MP15_1_FD_133139 | JGI IMG/M metagenome (GOLD analysis project Ga0187771, IMG submission 133139) | Tropical peat soil microbial communities from peatlands in Department of Meta, Colombia - 0116_SJ02_MP15_10_MG | ecosystem: Environmental > Terrestrial > Soil > Wetlands > Peat | place...
ACCGGTAGCTGGTTCACAGCTGCCCGCATGAAACACAAGAGCCCCGCATCTCGAAAACGGCGAGGTGCGGGGCGTCCCGAGGATTTGAATTCTCCTATTTCGACTGAGACTTCAGCAGCGCATCAGCCGCGTTGGCCGCCAGAACCCAGCGGCTGGCGACGTCGATCACGTACTCGTCTTCAAACCAGAGGAAGCCGAAGTCGTCGATGCACTCAGGAAAGTCAGGCTTGATCACGACGTAGCCCGGTATCACGCCGCCGGGAATGAAGGTGTTGTCGGCACGGTTGTTTCCGTAGGCCCTCACCTTTGAGACGGTCCCGACGCCGGACACATACGACGTGCTCGATACCGGATGCGTGCCCAACAGATAGTTGGCGGCCCGGAGCGTGTAGTCCGTGCCGACGATCTCCGGAAATGCCTTGTGCAGGAAATACATCCGGACGCCGAGATCGGCTACGGCGAGCGAACCTCCCCAACTGCGCACGCTGGGCGGTACGCCGAACGGAGTGGTTGCAAGTTCGGTGTCCAATTCAGTCACGTAAGATCGCACTGCTTCTTCGAGCTGCTTCTTGAAGTCCGCATCCATGTAGGGCAGAGCGAATACCGCCGTCCAGCCGCCGAATCCGACGCGCTTTCGCACTGAGGGAAACAGCTCCAGGATGCGCTTCTTGTAGGCCTCGCCGCCGTTGGTCGCGATCAATAATTGCAAAGCCGCTTTCCACTCTTCGCCTCGGGCGATCTCTTCCGCGAAATTCGTCGGGAAAACCTGCCCGCCCGGCCAACGCTGAATGACGGTCGGATGGGCGTGCTCGTCCTCCCACAGCTTGACGGCTGTATCCAGACACTCCTTGGCCAGAGCATCATCCCAGCCTTTGAGAGCCTGCGATGCGGCGGCCAGCGCGGCGGCGGCGCCGTATTGCAGACGCGCCTCTTTGGTCGTGAAGGCCCAGCGGTCATCTGGAACGCCGGAGAAGTTCCCTTCCATCTCATGGGGACCGAGTTTCTCAGAGTAAATCCGTCCATCCGTCTTCGATGCGGCATCGCCCAGGTGCGTATACTCCCGCAGATTCGGCTCCATAATCTCGGGAAACGGGTGGCCGACTGCCTTGATCTGTCCAAGCACCCCCAACACGCCGTGCTTCACTTGCTGCACTGCGTCCGGGATTCCGTCGGGCCGATGCATCTCGACTGTACGGGCGGTCTCGTCCACCGAAAGCTCATCCCACTTCAAGTCGAATTCTTTGTATGCCAGGGCCAGATCTTCAATGACCGCATATTGGCTCTCGGCGCGGATGTCGTAATCGCCCGCGTCATACCAGGCGCCCACGTTCAGTCCTGGGATGTGCTGGCCAGGCTGGAAAGGAGAATCGGTGCTTGGACCCATCCACGCTCCGTCGAAATGTTGTTCGTTCGGCGGCGCTTGGCGGGCATCGTCGAGGTGCGAGATGCCGTGCCACAAGCGGTAGCCTTCCCGCACCGAGACGTGGTCCATCTCGACGGCCAGATAGCCATCCAGCGAGGATTGCCAGGTTCGGCTGTAGACATCCTTTTCAATGGGGAACAAATCGGTTCGCTGGCCGGCGTATTCGATCACGTACAGGCCGGGTTCCTTGACGGGGGAGAAATCGAACTTGGCATACGTGTAGCGTAGCCACGGCGTCGAGGCAGAGACGGGCCCTTCGTAGACCTGCTTGTACGAGCCGTCTTCGGCCAGACGGAGCACCCTCGCTGTGCGGGGCGCGTCGAATTTCGGGTCGAGTTCAATCACGGCGACCTTCGGAAAATCCGGAGGATAGCCGACCTGGCTGTGCGCCACCATGGGCGGCCGCGTCCAATTCGGAACCACGTTCGGCCGGATGTGCCAGACCACGGCTCCCTCAGTCTTGCCCGGGGGAATCAGCGTGCGGAGTACGAACCAGCCGTTCTGGGCGCGGTTGCGTCCGTCATAGAGGGCCAACGGTCCGGTCTCGGAACTGATGCTGATGCGGTGCAAGGGATCTTCCACCGCGAATGTGATGTTCTTGCCAGTGATCAGCGAAAGCGGCTGATTGTAGCCTTTCGCTTTGTCCCATTCCTCTTGGTACCACAGTTTTTTCGGATCGTCAGGCGACGGCGGCGCCTTCTGCATCGCGTCCTGCGGGCTGCGCGGAAAAACGCCGAACACGCTGTCGTCTGCGGCATAAGTCTTGCCTGCATAAATCGACGGCAGAAATTCCAGATTGAAGCCCGCGCGGCCGGCCAGCTTCTCCGGCAGCGGCTTGTCGAGATTCACGCTCACCCGCACGCCGCCAGGTTCGGCGGCGACTTCCAGACGATACTCCATCTGGTAACTGGGGAAAGATAGCTGCGCGGTGAGACGACCGTGCTCCTTGTCTGCCTGACGGCCCTTGAGCTGCGCCACAAGATCCCACTGCTCCGGAGTAGGCAGCAAACGCACATCGCCGTTGGTGGCGATGCGCTCGCCGTGAAGAATCATCTGCATAGCGGCGTTTTTCTCGTCGACGAAGATGGGGTGGAAAGTGTTGTCATAGAGCATCACGTCGAAGCCCTGTGTGTTGAGGTAGCCGCTGTCGGTTACCTGCATCATGAAATCAGAGCTGACTGCGGGCAAATTGGGGAGCAGCACGGTAACAAGCACAACTTGCAGCCGGGTGGACATGAATCGACTGAACATGGTGAAGATGGACCTCTCAGGAGATTTAAGGTGTCGCAACTCCGCGTCTCTCGATGGCGAAAAACTGCTGAGATTTGCAAAATACAGTGACTTCTGGCCTTTCTTCGCGATCTTTGCGAATCCTTGGCGCGCTTTGCGGTCCAAGGGCCATTAACCGCGAAGATCGCGAAGAAAGAACCGCAAAGCTCGCCGAGAAAATTCCCTTGTGCTCAAAGCCCTTTTTAATGCTCGAGGCGTCAATATATTCTGCAACTATCAAAAGAAAGCCTGATTCAGTGCTCGCCCACGCGGGGACAAGAGCGTCTTGTAGTTTCGGTTATTGGCGCGCCGCAACACTGGTTTTCACGGTCTTCAGCCGCAAAACAGTCAGTGAGCGGGGAGCAAACGTCCGCGTGAACTGCGGCCCCAGCCCCGACACATTGTTCGTCACCGGAGCCACTTTGCGCGGCTGTTCGATCGAGTTCTCGTCCTCCAAGCTCGCCGAAGTCAACACCGTTTCCGTGCCCTCCGATTCGATCCCAGAAGCTCCGTCTGGCTTAATGCTCGTGGTCTGCGGCTGCTCCGTGAAGTTGACGACCTTGATGATGACTTCGCCGGAAGTCTGGACAAGTGATGCAGTGGCCTCCAGATGAGACAACGTCATTTCGCGGTAGAAGTTCGGGACATCAATGGCTGGTTTGCCGTCGATGAAAACCTGGGCGTGAGGTCCGGTTACATCGATCCTGATGTCATACCACCGATTGAGCTCCAGCGTCCCCGGAACGCTCCCCATCGACTTCATCTCCCCCAAAGCCCAGCGGTCAAACGAGGCCAAGGTGCCTGCAGTTCCGCCGAGGTTCAGCATCACGACGCCTCCGCGTCCAGGCCGGAGACCAGTGCGGACGGATATGCTTACCGGACCATCACCCGCGGTCTTGCGGGCTTTCACAGTGAGACTGTAGTCCTGCCAATCGTCGCTGCCAACGGAGGCGCGCGCCAGCCAATCCGGGGCGGTTTGTTTGTACACGCCGTCCTGCGTCGCCCAAGTTCCGTTATAGGTGCGCCACTCCGACGCGCCGGTCGAGAAATTCGAGAAATACAACACCTGCGCGCCACTGGATACTTTCACGTCCTTGAACTCAGCCTGGCTGTTCATGGTGCCGAGCGAGATGCCGCCGCGATCTGCCGCGACAGCTATTTTGTCTTTCTCGACTTGCAGATTGATGGGCAGCACGACATCGCCGCGGTTGTGGGCGAAAAGCCACTGCACCCAGTACGACGGAGTGCCGAACACATGGGCGCTGTCGTAGCCGATCAGATTCACCGGCCATCTATGGTCGTCGACGTTGTAGAAGAGCGGCGCATAAGAGGCCATGAGGACCACGTCGGCGTTGCGCTCGAAGCCGATCATGTAAGCCGCTTCGGAAAGAGCGCCCTTAAGATTGCCGGTGCCCACGCCGTTATTGTTGGCATATTCGCCGACGAAGACCTTGGGTTTGCCGGCGCGGTCCCAGGAGTCGTATGTGCTGGTGGCGTCGCGCATCTGCTCCGGCGAGGAGTAAATGTGATTGTCCACAATATCCATCGGCGACTTAACCAGAGTATTCGCGATTAGGGTGATGTTCGGATACTTGTCCTTGATTGCCTTATAGAACAGCGGGTAGCGGGCCTCGTAGTTCGGGCCTCCGTTTTCGTTGCCGATCTCGATGTATTTCAGGTTAAACGGCGCAGGGTGCCCATTCTGCGCGCGCAACGCGCCCCATTTCGTGGTGACTGGGCCATTAGCGTATTCAATCGCATCCAGAGCGTCTTGCACCCACATGTTCATGCGCTCCATCGGCTCCGATTCGCGGTGAGCCATTCCGACGTTGACGGTGAACAGCGGCTCGGCGCCCAAGTCCTCCGCCAGTTGCAGGTATTCGTGAAAGCCCAGCCCATCGGTTGAGTAGTATCCCCATGTGTCATTCAGATGGCCGGGGCGATCGGCGATATCGGTCACGGTCGTCTTCCACCGGAAGGCATTGCGTAGATAATCGCCACCTTCGACGTAGCAGCCTCCAGGGAAGCGCATGAAGCCCGGCTTCAGGTCGGCCAACATCTGGGCCAGATTCGGCCGCATGCCATTCGGCCGGCCTTTCCAGGTTTTTGCGGGGAACAGTGAAACTGTGTCCAGCCAGATGGTCCCTGGAGCGGAGGCAACCAGCGCCAGACGCGCCTTGGGTTCAGTGCCCGAACTCTCGAACGAGGCAGCGTAACGCTTCCACTCCGAACCGATCCCAGAGATGGTCTGCGCTCCATAGACCTTGCCGTCGGGCCCCTGCAGGCGAGCTTCCAGGGTTCCGTTCAAACCGGTCGCGCGCGCGTAAAATGACAGTTCGTATCGTTCTCCTTTTTCGAGCGCAATTCCCCAATAGCCCTCGTTTATCACGGCAGCGGTCCCATCTCTGTCAGCACGACTAATCTCTACTCGCAACGCCGTCTTGTTGGCGTCGTTTAACGGCTTTGATGTATCCAATGCCATGCTGGCGCTGGCCGCTCCTGTCGTCTCCAAAGACCAGCCTTCGGTGGTCTTCTCCGCGAAACTCCGGTTGCGAATCAACTCGGCGTAGAGTCCGCCGTCTCCGGCGTGGTTGATCTCCTCAAAGAAGATGCCATAAAGCAACGGGCTAATCTTCGCTCCTGGATGGGAAACGTCCACGGTGATGCCAGAAGGCTGGCACCAACCGGTCGAGGATCCCAGCGCGAGGGCGAGTAGGCAGAAAACCACACTAACATTACGAGACTTCATTGGTTCTCCTGTTCTTTTCATGCACTCACAGACTCTGCAGTGTAATCCTTGCTGAGGACCCTGCAAAAGGGCGTTCTTCGTTCTCAAGAGAGTACGACTTCCCTCTGCTTTGAACCTACCGTCCCCCGCACTGGCGGAGGGAGTATCATGCGCTCCACTCCTGCGTTTTTCGGATTTCGGAACAACTTCACAACATCGGTGGCGTTCTGCTCAAATCTGGTGGCCCCTCCCGACGCGAATCCATCCTGCAGAAAACTCTAGGTGTTCCCCGCTTCTTCGACATGGCTCGTGTTCCAACTCCGTAACGCTAGTGCGATTTGTGCTGCGCGCACGGCTATCAGAGTTATAGGTCGCCACACACCGTTCATGTTGGATGCCGTCTGTCGTCGCCGGCACCCAGAGGCGTTCTACATCGGGCGCTACAGGGATGGGAACAATGAAAACAATCCCCGAGGATCTGGTCCCGCGTGTCTGGGGCGCGGGTGGAGATGTACCTCCGGCGGTTGACACTGTTCGGAAATCGGTGTAGCCTGCGGCGCAATATTTCTCACTCTTTCCCTCACTCGGGGGAAGAGTCCCCAGCGCCCAACCCGCCACCGTCGTCCCAGTTCACAGAGGAGCCAATCCTCAGGAGGACACCTATGAGAAGGCTTTCCCCGCTGTCAGCGCTCGTGTTGTTTGTCGCAGTGTGTGCTTTGCCGATGGGTCTGGCGCAAACCGACCCCGGAGTGCAAAGCGGCGTCCGCACGAACCCAACTGGTGTTAGCACCGGCGGAACGCTCATTCCATCCAGTGATACGACCGGCTTTTCGGCCTTCTTCTACGACGGCCAGAGCCGCTTCCGAGACGTGGAGTCTGTATCTAACAGCCCGACCGGTAACAACGGTCTGGGACCGCGGTTTAACTCCAATCAGTGCAGTTCGTGTCACGTACAACCCGCGGTCGGTGGAACCGGCGCCGCGACGAATCCTCAATTCGCTTTCGCCGGCAGTTCGGTCGCGCCCGATGACACGACTCCATTTTTCCTCAAGGCCAATGGTCCAACGGTCGAAGCCCGCTTTCCGTTCTTCTTCAACTCGAACGGCAGCGCGAATCTCAACAATCCAAATGGGGGCGTGGAAGACCTGTTCACGGTTTCCGGCCGCTCCGACGCTGGCACCTGCAAGTTGTCGCAGCCCAGTTTCCAGGCGGCGGCGAATGCCAACAACCTCATCTTCCGCATTCCCACGCCCGTCTTTGGCGCGGGTTTGATCGAGAACCTGGACGACTCTACTCTGCTGAAAAACCAAGCGACCAATCTCAACAACAACTTCGGCATTGCAGGAACGTTCAACCACAACGGCAATGACGGCACGATCAGTCGTTTTGGCTGGAAGGCGCAAAACAAGTCGTTGATGATCTTCGCCGGCGAAGCCTACAACGTGGAAATGGGGATCAGCAACGAGTTGTTCACGCAAGATCGCCCACTCCCGGGCGAAGACGGCAATGGCGGCTCCGGTGGGCTCGGGCTTCCCGCCAACTGTCTGAACCTGAGCGGAAACGGCTACCCGGAGGACACGTCCAACCCGTTGTCGTCGCCGAACGCCGCAGTTCTTGATGACGTCTCGGCCTTTGCCAACTTCATGCGCTTCCTGGCTCCCCCGCCAACGGGTTCGGTGGTGCTGAATGGAAATCAGGTGCCGCAGAGTTCCATCAACAACGGCGCCGCGCTTTTCAGCGCCATCGGCTGCGCGACCTGCCACAATCCTTCGCCTGGCAACACGCAAGCCTCGAACTTCGTGACTGCGCTGAGCAGCCAACCAGTGCCGGCGTTCTCCGACATCGAGGTTCATCACATGGGGACGAAGCTGGCGGATAACGTCTCGCAAGGCACCGCTGGTGGCGACCAGTTTCGCACCGCTCCGCTGTGGGGTCTGGGACAGCGGATATTCCTGATGCACGACGGCCGCTGCACGGATCTGCTCTGTGCCATTGAAGCTCACGAGAGCCGTGGGGGCGAGGCGACGGGCGTGGAGTCCAACTTCGACAACAATCTCACACCCAGCCAGCAGCAGGACGTGCTGAACTTCCTGCGCTCGCTGTAAATGATCGCTTCGGTGTCCGGTGTCCTGGCGAGACATGGATATGTCTCGCCAGGCTTTTGCCGAGTCTCGGAGAAATGCTCCGAATCCGGTTTAGCAGCGGGCCCAGTGCGCCGGGATTCGAGGGGGCCATGCGTTTTGAGATCAGATATCGGACGGCAGCCGCGGTGTTGTCTCTGTCGCTATGGGCTTGGAGTCAAGGTCCACCATCACCAAAACCTCCTGCCAATGGCGGAGATTTCTCGAACACGACCAACCCAATCATCAAGGTGCCGAAGGATACGATCATCGTCAAAGGAGCTTGGTCGGGCGCGAGCGATTCCGTCACGCCCGTGCCCGAGGGGAACAAGTTCAGTAATGGCGTCTTCAGCGATCCGTACTTCGGGATGAACTACAACATCCCGGTGGGATGGACAAAGAGCTTCGACGGACCGCCCCCCTCCGATAGCGGCCGCTACGTCTTGGCCCAGATTCGGCTGGGCGACCCGGAGCAGCAGACTTCGCGCGGAAGCATCTTGATCACCGCCGACGACCTGTTTTTCACGCCTACGCCAGCGGACAACGCACTGCAGCTCGTCAGCTACATGAAGGACCATTTGCAGGCGGACTACAAACAGGAAGAGCCGCCAACGCCGACGAAGATCGCTGGCCGGTCTTTTGCCTTCTTTGCCTACTGGTCGCCCGTGGCAGGGTTGCATTGGTATGTCGCGGCCACCGAGATCCGCTGCCACGCCGTATCGGTGGTGTTCACCAGTCGCGACACGAAACTTCTTGCAAACTGGCTTCTCGACCTGGACAAGATGACGTTGCCCGCGGAGGCCGGTCCCAGCGCAGGAACGGGTGGGGGCAATTTCCCGGTATGCGTGAAGGACTACGCGCGCAACGAAAACGTGCTGGCCAGGGTTGATCCCGTCTTCCCCGAGCGTCGGGGAAACCCGGTTCCAGTGCGAATCATCATCGACAGGAAAGGCCAGGTGAAGCACATTCATTTTCTCAGTGCCTTTCCCGAGCAGGCAAAAGCCATCACCGACGCTTTGTTCCAATGGCGATTCAAGCCTTACTTGCAGATGGGACAACCGGTGGAGGTGGAGACGGGAATCATGTTTGGACGCGCACCGCGTTCACCAACGACGCGACCCATCGCCAGCACCACGACGGAATGACGATGAGCTCCTGAGTCGCTGAGGTCCCTTCTTGCGCCGCCTGTGCGGCGACAGGATTTTCAATATGCTGCGATTTTCAAGCCGTCGACCGTTCTCGGTCTTGCTGGCACTTGGTTTGCTCACTGCTCTGTCGGCCCCTAGTGTTGTGCCAGCTCAGAACATCATCCGCGGTTCGGCACAAAACCTAAGCCGCGGCCAGCCTGCTGCCGGTGATGACGTCATCCTCATTCGGCTGGAACGAATGCCTGGCCGTGGAATGCTGTCGAAAGCTGAAGCGCAGACCAAAACGGACGCGCAGGGTATATTCCTCTTCCAAGTAAGATATCCCTATCAACGCCATCTGATCCGAGTGGTTCACGAAGACGTTACCTACGATCAGCCGGCATCCGTCGGCGACAATCTCTCGATCGCAGTGTTTGACGCCATGCCGAAAGTTTCAGCCGTCACCGGCGGCATCGAGATTCTCCGGGTCGGAACGCGGGTCGCAGCCAATCAAGAGCTCCTTCACGTCTCCGACATGTACGAGATTCGGAACGAGTCCAGTCCACCTATGACGCAGGCGGGTGCGTCCACATTCAATGTCTATTTGCCCGCAAATGCCAAGATTGACTCTGTTCTGGCAGCAGGCCCAAACCCCAACCAGGGAGCGGGCCAGGATGCGGTCTACGAACAAATCGGCCTGATGATTTCCGCGACGCCAGTCGACGGCGAACCTGGCCACTACACCGTGAACTTTCCCTTGCGGCCGGGAGCAACCAAATTCGCCTTCAATTACGATGTGCCCTACCGAGGCCATGCTACGTTTCAAACCAGGCATCAGTTTGCATTTCAGCAGTTTGCGGTGATGATTCCGCCGAGCATGCACTTCTCGTCTCGCTCATCAGCCTTCCAAAGGCTCGCAACCGGCAATAGCGAACACCAAGTCCAGGCGGCGATGCAAGTAAAGGTCGGGCAAGGGCCTGAGTTTGAGGTCTCGGGAAACGGAACTATGCCGCCTTTCCAAGCCAAGAACCAGGCGCCCCCGCAGTCTCTCGTTCCCAACTCAACCGTGCTTGACTCGCCTCGTGCTCTCCCCTCCTCTCCGCTGCGCTCTGAGTCAAAGTTGGAAAAGACGCCATTTGCGTGGCCATCGCTGGTTCTCACTGGTTGCGTTTTTCTGGTGTGCGCTCTCCTGATTTTGCGAATACGCAACCATCGGCTTGCCCGGTCGCGAAGGACAGACTCAGGGCTGGGCGACCCCGAAAACCGTTCCGTTTCTTTTCTGGAAAGCCTGAAAGAGGAATTGTTTCAGCTGGAAGCCGATCGGGCGCGCGGATCCATCTCCGCAGAGGAGTACTTCGCCGCCAGACAAGCCCTGGAGGAGAATGTCAAACGCGCTGTCGTGAGCGGACCCAGGCGGCCCTCCGCCTTCGAACCGGAAGCGCGGCGCGGTGCTCCGGGCCAAGAAGACGGTGAGGCTTATTCCTCTCGCACTGGCAGAGCCTCCATCCCATAGCGCTGAGCTTCACGCTGCATCAGGCGGGTCAATTCCAGCTTTGTTTCCTCCGGCAGACGCGAGGGTTTGGATGCCGCAACCAGTCGCGTGACTTCCCGCGCGGCGCGTTCCCACAAGGTCAGCTTGCCTTCCTCGAGCCAGCGCTCGCGGTTGGCGCGATCGATGACAGGTCCCGGGAAAGTAATCTCTTCGCGCAAGTAGCGACGGGTGTGGGGTGCGATCAGCAGCTGCTTCTTGCGCCGTAGCTCCTCGAACAGGGGAATCGAGGGGAAGTCTTCCCGCGGCTCGATGCCGCGCAAGAGGCGGTAGGCCATGCCGCAAATCTCGTTGTCCACCACGAGTTTCTCCAGGCTCTGGCAGCTCTCAAAATCCAGCATTCCCGGGCCCGAGATGCTGTTTATTCCGGAGAGTGCCGCCAAGGTAGCGCCCATGGCCGATTCCAGCCCGGCCTGCGCGTCCAGTTGTTTCGCATCACTGAAGGCGATGTAACTCTGGGTAGGCATGCCCAGGCGCTTCCCAATTTGGCTGTTGGCGCAGTCGAGCATCATCGTCTCCACCGCGCCCATGGGAGTGGTCGCGAAACGGACGTCGAAAACGGCGGGCGAGCCGCCATACAGGATGGCATGGCCGGGGTTCACCAGTTGGCTGATCACTACGCCACTCAGATTCTCTGCGGTTTGTTGGACCAGGCTCCCCACTAAAGTGACGGGGGCCATGAATCCGGAAAGCGGCATGGAGATTAATTCCACCGGGATCGACCAGCGAGCACAATCGACTAAGTTCTGGCTGGTCACGTCGCTCCACTTCAGCGGCGCTGTTGGGCAGCAGGAAAAGACGGTCAGCGGCTTGGCCCGAAGCGCGGATTCACTGCCTCGCACGGCCACTTGCAGATCCTTCATGACTTCAAACGATTCGATTGTGAAAGCTCCAGTGACCACCGGTTTCTCACCGTACAGGAGACTCAGATACAGCCGGTAACTGTCGGAGATCGCCTCGTGAACATCGGCCGGGATCAGGGCGGTACTCTGAGAAGCGATGTGCTGCAAGCCAGAGGTCAATTTCACGTAGCGGATGTAGTCCGCGGTTGTTGGCTTGCGCATCTCCCCGCTGCGGCTGTCGAGAATATTGAGTGAGGTTGAACCAGGGGTGAAGTAGACATTGTCGCCCTGAAAGTCGTGGGTTTCGTTGCCAAGAACATCAAAGAGTTTGAACGAACGCGGCACCGTGGCAAGGGCCTTGTCGATAATGGCTTCTGTGAAGTAGGCGTAACATGTGTCTTCCTCCACGCGAGCGCCATGGTCGGCAAGCGTGCCGAGTACAGTCTTGTTGTGAATCTCAATGCCCAGTTTGCACATTACCTCTCTGGCTTCGGCAATGATTCTGTCCATCAGCTCATCCCGCAGCAGCCGAGTAACTGGCCTCATAACGAGTCTCCTCGAAGGCGATCACAGACAGACAACAGCCTATGCGACATTTGCCCTGTTCTACAAGCTAAGCGTCCGCGCCTATGACTCACCGTTTCTGATCGCAAAAGCTAGCTTCGCTTTTCTTATCAGAAGATCCACTCTCCAGGGTGGGATCTGTGCGCGGACGATCCAGAAAGATTTCAACTTTCTGGGTGAAGTAGGTTTCCGGCTCGGAGGTAGGCTTGCCCAGGAGGAACCCTTGTACGGCGTTGCCACCGAGTTGCTTGACCGCTTCAAGTTGCCGACGGGTTTCTACACCTTCCCAAACCACCTGCATTTGCAGGTTTCTTGCGAGGGTCACTAAGGATCGGACGACCGCCCTCGCTTCCGAGCGGTTTTCGATTTCCTGCACGAAGGAGCGATCGATCTTCAGCAAGCTGAACGGAAGGGCCGGCAGGTAGCCGAGGCAAGAATAGCCGGTTCCAAAGTCATCGATGGCGAGACTTACTCCCAACTCGCACAGTCGCTTCATCACTTCTGCAGCCGGCCCTGCCCCTCTGAGCATAATCGATTCGGTGAGTTCGATTTGAAGCAATCGAGGGTCGAGCCGCGAGCGCTTCAGAATCTCTGCAACGCCTTCCACAAAGCCTTCCCGTTCGAACTGTAGGCTCGACACGTTGACGGCGACCCCAACCGGATCCAAGGCAAGTCTCTGCCACTTCACAGCGTCATCGCAGGCCTGCTGCAGCACGAATAGACCAAGGGAGACGATTTGTCCGCTCTCCTCAGCGATGCGAATGAACTTGGAAGGAGAAATCGATCCCAGAACCGGGTGTGTCCAGCGCGCCAGCGCCTCGAACCGGATCAGTCTCCCCGTGGCTAAGTCAAATTCCGGCTGATACTCCAGGTGAATTTCGCCGCGGCCAATTGCACCGCGAAGCTGGTTCTCCAAACTCATCTGTTCGCGCGCGGACAAGCCGATTTCAGCCGTGAAATATCGGGACTGATTCTTTCCCTTGCGCTTGGCCGCGTACATAGCGCTGTCCGCTTGCTGTAACAGCGTCCATGGATCGGTTGCATCTCTCGGAAACAGGCTGATGCCCACACTGGCACCAATAGAAATCTCATGACCTTCAACGGTGAACGGATTCGAAAGCGTCTCCAACAAGCTCAAAGCTACCTTGCTTGCATCTTCTGGCGACTTCAGGAACGTTACTACGACTGTAAATTCATCCCCTCCGAGCCGGGCCAATGTGTCGGCCTGTCTGACTTTCGACCGCAGGCGTTTCGCCACTTGCGCTAGAAGGAGATCGCCAATTCTGTGGCCCAGGCTGTCATTGACCAACTTGAAGCCATCGAGGTCGATATAGAGCAGGGCGAGAATGCGCTGTTCACGGCGAGCAATCGCGACGCTCTGAGCCAGCCGGTCGGAGAGCAGTCGCCGGTTTGGCAAGCCAGTAAGTTCGTCGGTCAAGGCCTGGCGCTGCAGTTCGGCTTCGGCTTCCTTCTTTGCAAGTTCACCCTTTTCCAATTCTGCCAGCATTTGATTAAACCCGATTCCCAGCTGCACCAATGGCTCACTGCCGGCAGCGGGCACTCTGGCGGTGAATCTCCGTTCGGTGGTTACTTCCTGGATGGCGCGAGCCATCGCTTTGATGGCTGCGGCTTCTTCGCTGGCCTTCTGCAAGTCAGCCAGATGGGCGTGCACGCGGCGCCGAAGAAGCGTCACCCACATCAGGGCCGCAATCAGAATGAGGCATGACGTAAGCAGTGCGGCAGCGGTGCGCGTCGCTGTCCACCATGAAGCCAAGTGAATTACGACCACGTCCTCGGGGGAACGCAACAGCACTTGGGCATTGCGGGGCGTCTTGTCTGGAAATACGTCCACAATGCAGGCCCCGGTCACCTCGAGTATGCTGCCAGCGCGCAGGTCAACGAAGGGGTTGGCGCTCCCCGTTGCCGGCAATACGGCAGAAAAGGTGCGATCGTCTCCTGCGATCAGCAGGGTATGTTGCTGAAGTGAACTAGTCTCCTGTAACAGCCGTCCTTGCACGCGCACCAATTGAGCGTCCGCCACGCCTTGGAGCATCTCACTGCTGGTAAGAGTGATTGGAGTGGGCAGCGCACGAGTGCCAATCTTGCGATAGATGACGTCCTCGAGCACGGGACTGTAGTCTCCCATGGCGGGGAAGCCGACAACATCAACTACGTCACCCACACTTAAGTCGTTGCCTGCACTCGTTCGCACGAACAGTCCCTGCCCGCGCTCAGAAATCGATGAGAAATGATCATCTCGATTGGCCGTGACCACGCCGCGGACGCGTATGCGATGTCCTGGTGGCGCGTCTGGCGTATATCGCATGACCGTGTTGAGTTCGCGGATGGGAAGTGCGAAGGGATCTGGCAGACTCGGTTCCACAACTCTGAACTGCTGGAGGCTTTGGGAAAAAAGGTGGATGCCGGTCAATTGGCGATTCCGATTGAACCGGGGACCGGAGACACCGCGCACCACGACTTTGGCGTCGATCAACTTGCTGTAATCAAATCCCCCCGCCTCTTTCACGATGACGTCGATCCGCCCCGTGCCGGTGGCCACAGCAACCAGGATGTTCGTGCCCCCGGAAGCAGCCTGGTTTGCATACGCGGTAACGTGATTCGATTCTTCGACGGAGCGGACAACTCCCTCGACCTCGATCCATTGGCTATCCGCCATGCCCGTGAGCAGATGATCCAGACTGTAGCGCGGAGGCGGCGGCGGCGCACGCCAACCCACAATGTGTATGCGCGGCTTATCTACGACGGGAGCAAAACCACCGGGCCCCGTTTCTCCCTCGACTTTTATCAGGGTACCGAGCTCAAAAGCCTGTTCCGGCTGGCCGCGCATGTCAACATAGACGCCCCCGCTGGAGTCGCGAACGAAGAGATTACCGAGCGTCGGATTGTAATAAAGAACCTGTGCCTCGCGCAGACGGACGGGATACTTGAGCAGCGACTCACTGTAGGTGAGCCGATGAACTGCACTGGCCGTTGTCAGTGTGGGCAGAGTAGGAGTGGCGCCGAATCCGTCAGCCGGAAATGCCAACACAAACGCCGAAACACATCCCCAAAACCCGTGAGCCGCGATTCCCCTCATCCTTAGGACTATCGGCCGGCTGCAGAGCAATCCTTAAGTCCAAGTGCAATTCGTTACCAAAGTTCAAGGTCCAGTCGGCATGGCGAGCACTACCTCATCTGGCGCTTCAATCTGTCTTGAACCATTGGCAAAGAACTCCGTTCCTTTTTCCTCGTCTCGTGGCATAATCTTCGACAATCTCTCGTCACGGGTGCACATTATGCCTCGAATCCTGATCGCCGCCATCGCTGTTTGCGCATGTTTGCTTCCCTCGCCTTGCCTAGCCGCCTCTGCTGTCAGTCCCAAGCCGCTCCAAATCTATTTCGTTGATGTGGAAGGCGGACAGGCGACGTTGGTAATCAGTCCTTCCGGCCAGTCGCTGTTGATTGACACCGGGTGGCCCGGATACGAGGGCCGCGATGCCGATCGCATCGTGGCCGCGGCTCACCAGGCAGGTCTCAAGCAACTCGATTACGTTCTGATCACCCACTACCACCGCGACCATGTGGGCGGTGTTCCGCAATTGGCCGACGGCATCAAGATCGGCACATTCGTGGACCACGGGCCAAATATGGAGGATTCCGAGGTCACGCGCACCGACTACGCCGCGTACCAGAAAACCATCGCGGGCCACACTAATGTCTCCGTGAAGCCGGGATGGGGACTTCCGATCAAGGGCATGGAAGTGCACGTCTTGACCTCGGCCGGAGAGCACATCACAGAACCGTTGCCCGGTTTCGGCGAGGCGAATCCCTATTGTGCGAAGGAACCGCCAGCGCCTGAGGACAACACCGAGAATGCCCGCTCCCTGGGCGTTCTGATCACCTATGGACACTTCCGCTTCCTCGATCTGGGTGATCTCACGAAGAGGAAAGAAGTGGAGCTGGCTTGTCCCAACAATCTGATCGGCACGGTGGACCTTTTTCTTGTCGATCACCACGGCTTCGACCTTTCGAATCCGAAAGCGCTGGTATGGGCCTTACATCCGCGAGTCGCGGTGTTTGACAACGGCCCGCGCAAGGGAGCAAATCCGGCGGCTTGGCAGATCGTGCACGATTCTCCGGGGCTGGAGGATCTCTGGCAACTGCACTATAACGTCGAATCCGACCGCGACCACAATGTCGCCGAAGAGCGCATCGCGAACATGAAAGAGAATTGCGAAGGGAAGTACATTAAGGTCACCGCCGAGGCTGATGGGACATTCACCATCACCAACGGCCGTACGGGGGCGGAGAAGACTTACGCCAAGAAATGACATTGGTTCGGTTCTGTTGACGTCCGCAGATGGATAGACGGTTGTTCAGTTCTGGCGATAATGTTCGGATCGGCGTGGAAGAGCGGCCCTTTAGGACCGCGTCCTAGGCGTCTCCGGAGGAGCGGGCCGTGAGGCCCTGGGCCCGCCGGGGCTAAAGCCAATGTGGTAGATCACTGTTTACGCGGCGCTGAAGCGCCGCTCTTCCACGGTTGCTGGGAACCTCGCACTTGCAAACCGCGCCTGACCGCCTCGAATCCGCAGTCGTCTCCCGGCTGATGTGGCGGCTCATGCCGTTTCTTTTCTTGCTCTACATCGTCGCGTACCTCGACCGCATCAACGTGAGCTTCGCCGTGCTGCAGATGCGGGAGCAGTTCGGCCTGAGCGAGCGCGTGATCGGTCGCGCATCAGGCATTTTCTTCCTGGGCTACTTCTTTTTTCAGCTTCCCAGTAATTTTGTGCTGGAGAAAGTCGGCGTGCGGCACTGGATTTCAGCCCTGATGGTCGCATGGGGCGTGATTTCCTGCTGCATGATCTTCATCCGCGGGCCGGTCAGCTTCTATGTGATGCGCTTCCTGCTCGGTGCCGCGGAGGCTGGATTCTTCCCCGGCATCATCCTGTACATGAAGCACTGGTTTCCGGCCAGCGCCCGCGCACGCGCGGTGGCCTGGTTTATGACCGCGAATCCAATTGCGGGCGTTGTTGGAAGCCCCATTTCGGGTGCGTTGCTTGGGATTCATGCCGCGCGAATGGCGGGATGGCAATGGATGTTTGTCCTCGAAGGCATGCCGGCAATCGTTCTGGGCGCGACTGTGTTCTCGACGCTCGCCGATAGCCCAAACGAAGCAAAGTGGCTCGAAAGTCATGAAAAAGCGTGGTTGCTGGAGAAGCTAGAGGGTGAAAGATCGGCTGAAGCCAGAGTGGACCGTGCCAGTTTCTGGAAAGCTCTGGTCAGCCTCAGAATCTGGGCGCTTTCGGCGGTTTATTTCGCTGTGTCGACCACGATGTACGGCCTCACTCTGTGGCTGCCGAGCGTGATCCGGGATTTGTCCGGGCTGAGTATTTTCTGGACCAGCGTGGTTGCCGTGATTCCGTTCGTCGTGACCACGATCACCATGGTGCTGGTCGGTATGCATTCTGATCGCACGGGAGAGCGGCGCTGGCACGTCGCGATTTCAGCATTTGTGGGAGCGGCTGCCTTGGTCGCAGCCGCATACGGCAGTTCGACGGCCTTGGTGGTAGCGGCGCTCGGCCTGGGCATGGCCTGCGCCGAGGCCATGGCAGGGCCGTTCTGGGCGATGGCCACTTCGCGGATGGCCGGGCTTTCGGCAGCTGCGGGAATCGCCGTAATCAACTCGCTCGCCAACCTGGGTGGATACTTCGGCCCGGACATTGTCGGCTTTTTCCGGACGGCCAACGGCGGCTTCCGCGGTGGGCTGCTGGCGATCGCCGCGACCGTGGCGGTGAGTGGGGGTATCGCGTTAGTCGTGGGGCGGCGGCCGAGCGAAACGAAGATCTTAGGTCGTTTTGAGTGAAATCAGGATCCTTCACCAACTGAGAGGCAGGGAACACCGTAAACTGCCGATTTGGACGCTCAGAAGGCGACTGTGACTGAATGATAAGTTGTGTCGCTGCTCATATTGCAGACTCTTGGCGACCAGATTAGTGGTTCAGGATCATTTGACCCCTGCTTTGGGCCTGCGCCTCGTCGAACCCCTTGAAGAGATTAGTGCCACTTTGCGTTTCCATACCGGGCTCGGACAAGAGAGCATTCAGAGTGGAGTCGTTGATGGACAAGTGACAATTCCTAGGCCCAAAACACTTGGCCAACCCGTAAATGCTGGCGACCGCAACGTTACCCTTATCCTCAACGCAAATCATTTTGACCGTAATCACCACGTCCATTTTTCCCTTGTCGCTCAAGTCGGGCACCAGTTCGTATTTCTTCGAGTTCCTCAGCGCATCATTGAACGCAGATTGGATCACTGACCCCGATTTCAAGACGCAGTTCGTCACTAAAAACACAGGCTTCGGTTGGTCGCTGGCATGCGCAGCATCATTTGCTTGCGGATGGTCTTGGGTTTGAGTCTGTTGCTGTTGATCCTGCGGGACGCTTGGCAAGGAATTTAATGAAGCTGTCTGCGAGATCGGATGCGCCTCTAACCATTTGCGAATGCGCTCCTGCACGTCAGCAAGCTGAGCTGCTGTGAGCAACGCTTCGGCTTTGTCGCGATGGTCCTTCACAAATCCCTGTTCGAGGGATGTCGCAGCAATCGCTATCCAGAAATAGGCTTGTACATTGTCTTTTTGTACGCCTATACCATCGTGATAAGCCAGACCGAGATTATATTGAGCCTTTGCAAGGCCCTGTTCGGCGGCCTTCTGCCACCAACGAGCGGCCTCGGCGGTATCTTTTTCGACACCGTTTCCTAGGTTGTAAGCCTGTCCGAGGTTGTATTGAGCCGCTGCGTAACCTTGGTCGCCTGCCTTGCGATACCAACGTAAAGCTTCGGCGCTGTCCTTTGGTACGCCTGTGCCAGCGTAATACGCAGCTCCAAGCCAAAACTGACCGCCCGCATTACCTTGTTCGGCGGACTTTCGCAGCCACTTGACGCCCTCGGCCTCGTTCTTCGGGACTCCAGCACCGGACATGTAGAACAGTCCGAGGCTAAGCTGCGAAGCAGCATTGCCATTGTCGGCGGCCTTGGTGTGCCATCGCACGCTTTCAACCTCGTCTTTCGGAACGCCCAAGCCCAAGCCATATGCGGTTCCAAGATTGCCTTCAGCCTCTACATTGCCTTGCTCGGCAGCCTTCTTCCACCAGCGCACGGCTTCGGCGTCGTCTTTTGGAACGCCCTGACCCAAGTGATAAAG
>Ga0187771_10000952_pt1 | contig 18805 bp, 16 predicted proteins | sample 0116_SJ02_MP15_1_FD_133139 | JGI IMG/M metagenome (GOLD analysis project Ga0187771, IMG submission 133139) | Tropical peat soil microbial communities from peatlands in Department of Meta, Colombia - 0116_SJ02_MP15_10_MG | ecosystem: Environmental > Terrestrial > Soil > Wetlands > Peat | place...
GCTGCAACGCTTTTTTTAAAAACTCAATTTCGAGGTACGCTTTCCCAAGCATCTGCTCCAGCTGACGAACTCGTTCTTCCCGGGCGGCTTCCTTGGATGGTTCATTGCCGAATCCGCCCTTGGCATACTGCTTTTTCCAGTGATACAGAAGACCCGAGGAAATCTCGTGCCTGCGGGCCAGCTGAGCCGGAGAGCTGACTCCGCTCAAAAGTTCTTCAATAACCTGGCGTTTGAATTCGGAGCTGAACGACCTCTGCTTTCTCATGACAAGATCCTTTCCGCCCCTGACCGGGGCCTAAGATCCTGTCTAGTACTCTAACATATTTTGTCCAATGGGAGGGGTTCACTCCATAGTTTTCTTTCAAACGCTTCATCCCGAATCGATGAAGTTTCATTTCTTTGAAACATTTCAGGATACATTCGGAAATCGTTATCACGTCCTCTCAACTGAGAAATTCACTATAGCCATCAATATTGTTGACATCGCCTTGCCGCAGTCATATATTTCATTAGAAAAATAAATAGCAATAATGCTTGTGTAAATATACGACCACAGGTTAAAATTCATCAATAATTGAAAAAAGTAATTATATTTCTTAGCAAGTCTGAAGCCATAACATAAAGGCGTATTAGACGCCCATCGGTAAGAGTGGAGATGAAATTATTTATGATGGATTACAGCAAGTACAAAATACTTCGTTTTGCATTGATTTTAAGCACCGTACTGCTCATTTTTTTGGTAGCAGGTGTAACAGCATATCACATATATAATAGTTATATGAATACCTTGAACAACGCCGAGCAGAGGCTTTTGGGCTATGCAAAAGCACTAGACGAACACGCTTCCCGTGCATTTGGCGAAGCCGAAAAGACATTGGAACTCATTATTGATCGTATCTCATCGAACATGGCCGCCGGCATGCTCACTGAGAAAGCATTGCATGACATATTAAAGTCAGAAATCGCTAAACTCCCACAGGTGGAAGCAGCCTTTATTGTCGATAGAACAGGAATATTTAAAGCATTCTCAAAGGAGTTGCCGGCCACACGCCTAGACGTGTCGGACAGGGACTATTTCATTAACCTTCGTGACGATCCCAACGCAGAAATATATATAAGCAGGGCTTTTAGAAACAGAACGAATAATATGTGGCGCTTCACAATTGCAAAAAAAATACATGATAGAAAGGGGGGGGTTGCCGGTATCGTGGCAATAGGGTTCAAACCCGAGTATTTCGATAACTTTTATAAATCCCTGGATATCGGGGCCAGCACGAGGATAAACATCATGCGATCTGATGCTTCCACGCTTATCGTCTCTCCTTCCAATGATGCTTCCTATGAACAAAATTTTTCAGGCTTTGACCTGTTTAAAAAAAACCTTCCTGTCTCTCCAACAGGATTTTATCGCTCGTTAAAATTTGGCTATGATCAATCTGACAGAATTGCAGCCTATTCCAGACTTTCAAATTTCCCGGCGATAGCGTTAGTTTCAGTGAAGACGGATGAGATCCTTTCGGAATGGAATTCTCAAACCGCACGACAAATATCATTTACAGCTGTCGTACTTATCGTGTTTGCACTTACAAGTGTCTTACTCATTCGACAATTAAAGAAGCTTGAGGCATCGGAAAGAGAACTAAACGAACGCGCATTGATGCTTGCTGAAAACGACGAGCGCTTTCGATTTGCAGAGGGCATTGCACACATTGGCAGTTGGGACTGGAACATATCCAAGGGGACAATGGCTTGGTCGGATGAGATATACCGCATATATGGTTTAAAACCTCTGGAGATTCAGGCTTCCTATCAGGCGTTTCTGGACCACATTCCTCCTGAAGACGCGCAAAAAATAACCTCTGCTTTAGACAGATCGCTTAATGACAATTCGATCCCTTACGATATTGAACATAAGATAATCAGACCGGATGGCGAGGATCGGGTGGTACATGAGACAGGACAAATTTTCCGTAATGAAATGAATAAACCGATCCGTGTCTTCAGTGTAGTACATGACATCACCGATCGCAAGCGAGCGGAGGAAGCTCTTCTCTATTTCCAAATGGCTGTGGGTAGCGCCACAGATGCAATTGGAATGTCTACTCCTGATGGAAGGCATTATTATCAAAATGAGGCTTTTACGAAGCTATTTGGGTTATCTGTTCGTGAAGTAGATGGTGTCTCAGGGCCGCCGACAACCGTGTACGCTGACGAAAAAGTGGGAAAGAAGGTATTCGACATCATTATGAGGGGGGGGTCTTTTGAAGGCGAAGTAAAAATGTTGGACAAAGATAAAAACACAAAGGATATTTTTATCCGGGCATATTCTATTAAGAATAAAGAAGGCAAAGTTGTCGGCCTTGTCGGCATGCATAACGACATTACTGAGAAGCGGCAGGCTGAGCAAAAGCTAAGGAGTAGCGAAAGTCAATTACGGGAGTCCCAGAAAGTAGCCAAACTGGGAAACTGGGATCTGGATCTTGTCTCGCAGGCGCTCTACTGGTCGGATGAAACATACAAGCTCTTTGACAAGTCCCCGGAGAATTTTGTGCCGTCCTTTAATGAATTCGCCCGGTTGGTACATCCGGACGATATTGTTACGATGCAGACCAATTTCGATGATGCACTGAAAAGCGATGCTCATCCCTACCACGTGACGGTCCGGATCATCAATGACACTGGTCGCGAATGGGTGATGGAAGCCTTTGGCGCTGTCAGACGCGATCCGTCCGATAATGCCCTCAGTATCTTTGGTACCTGTCAGGACATCACGGAACGCAAGCAGGACGAGGAAAAAATTCGACAGAGCGAACAGTTCATCCGGGGAATCCTTGACACGGTGGACGAAGGGTTCATTGTCGTTGATAAGGATTATCGCATCTTGGTTGCCAACAAGGCATACTGCAACCAGGTGGGCAGTAACGTTGAGAAAATCATAGGGCTACCCTGCTATGAGGTATCGCACAAGATCAATCGCCCCTGTCATGAAGAGGGCGAGGAATGCGCGACATACAAGGCAATTGAAACGGGCAAACCCCATTCAGCGCTTCACCATCACAAAAATGCCGACGGCAATATCCTCTACATAGAAACAAAAGCATTTCCTATCAAAAATGCTTCCGGCGCTGTAACCTCTGTCATCGAAACGATCAACAATATCACTGAAAAGCACCTCTTAGAGGAGGAACGGCTCAAGACCCAAAAACTCGAATCCATCGGTACCCTTGCAGGGGGCATTGCGCATGATTTTAACAACCTGCTTCAGGGAGTGTTCGGCTACATCTCCCTGGCGAAAATGACGATGAGTAACCAAGAGAAGTGCAAAGCTGCCTTGGACCAAGCCGAGAAAGCTCTGCATCAGTCGGTGAATCTAACGACCCAACTGCTGACCTTTTCAAGAGGTGGCAAGCCGGTGAGGAAACGGGTGAATCTTCTGCCGGTTATCGAGAATGCAGCCCGCTTTGCCTTGAGTGGATCACGGTCCGAAAGCCATGTCACAGCCGACGATAATCTGTGGCAGGTCGATGTGGACGAGGGCCAGATCGGCCAGGTGATTCAGAATATCATACTAAACGCCGACCAGGCAATGCCTGTAGGTGGACGAGTGGAAATCAGGATGAGGAATATTCAATCCTCTGGCAAGGATTTTCCTCAAGCTTTAAAGGGTGAGAAATATATCGAGATTTCCATAGAGGATAAAGGTATCGGGATACCGGCTGATTATCTCTCCAGGATATTCGATCCATATTTCACGACCAAGGAAAAAGGCAGCGGCTTGGGTCTTGCGACCTCCTATTCCATCATAAGAAATCATAGCGGCTTGATCGATGTAAAGTCCGAAATGGGGAAAGGGACGCTGTTCACTATCTACCTTCCCGCGACCGCGGCGTCGCAGCAGGAAGAGCAAACCAAGCAGTTCCTCCTATCGAAAACGGAACGCACGGGAAAAGTCCTTATCGTGGATGACGAGCAGGTCATCCGTGATGTCGCCGGTGAATTGATAAGTGCCTTAGGACATGAAGTGGAATTCGCTAAGCACGGAGAGGAAGCTATTGAAAAGTACCAGGCCGCGCTCAAAGAGCAACGGCCGTTCGAAGTTGTAATCCTGGACCTGACGATCCGGGGCGGTATGGGCGGACTGGAAACGCTTCAGCAGTTACTAAAAATGGATCCTAATGTTAGGGCCGTAGTGTCGAGCGGATACTCCGATGACGCCGCCACTGCGAACTACGAAAAGCAGGGATTCAAGTCTTTTCTCAAGAAACCCTATAATGTTGATGATCTCAGAAAAGTGTTAGACAACATGCTCAATATTTAATATGTCATGCTGTATTTGACATACTTTCGCAGGGAGAGAGCTATCCAGGCTATAACTGCGATTCTGCGTCTTCTAGTTAGTCGTCGCTGTTGCAACTTTGTAGATACGTGCTCTATCTATATATAACTATGAATAGAAGATAAATAAAGCCCATGGATAGTGCTGACCTAGCCCCCGAAATATATATCACCGTGAGAGTCGCCCATTTGAAGGCACACTGTCAAGAGAAAAAAGCCCACCTCCTAACGAGAAAATCAAATTTTTCTCGATAACTTTTTGTTGTCGTCATCAACATCTGTACCATTGCCTCAGTTTCAGTTAGTTTTGGTATCAGTTCTTCACTGTACTAGTCACCCATCTGGATTAAGGTCTTGACGTAATACTCCGTTCTCAGCGTTACCTTTCCCCACAGTGGGAGGACTAGAAAATCCTCGGCTCCGTGCCATTATATATGGGTAGAGCAATAGGTTAAACATCCCCAGTTAATCATAGACAAAATTATCTTCAAGACTACCCAAAATAGAAACCTCCTGCTAAGAATTAGTTTATGCGGAAACTAAATTCTTCTAAACAGGAGGTCCCTATGAACTACGTAGATGGTACCAGACTTAAGCAGTTTCTGCAAATGAAGACAGAGATTCGAGGTTCGGGGCAATATCTGAGGGAGTATAATCACATCCGACCACACAGCTCTCTGGGTTACAGGCCATCGGCCCCAGAGACCATTCAACTCAAAAACCCGACTCTCTACCTGGTACAATAACGGGGGAGGCAGCTCATCTCAATCCTGATTGATTTGATGAGTATAAACAAAAAGGGATGCCCCCTAGGAGACATCCCCGTCAAATAAGCAATTCAATACTAATCAATACTTTTTCACATCTTCCGGTTGCCCGGATAAGCAAGGTTTTTAAATATTCTTGGTCGAGCAAAGAAGGTATACATTCACCAGCGTTTATTGCTGAAAGCATCAACAGCCGACAGGGGCTTTCTTTTTCATCGGAGTGATTTTTTCAGCTTTCTTTTTGCCACCTTCCTCTTTGTATTGCACTGTTACCTGATCACCAACTTTCAAATCTTTAATCATGGGACTGACACCCGACTCACAATCAAAACCCACATTAACCATGCCACTCTTTAATGTGAGGGTGCCTTTCGCAGCATCTACAGCGGTAACCTCTCCAGACATCTCTGCCGCAAGGACTACACTAGCAAAGGCTAACACCAAAAAGACGACAAGAAAAAGCGACATGACACGTTTCATACAACTATGCATAGGTATACCTCCCAGTCGTGAGATTTGAGATACTAAATCTAAAGCATGCGCAATAGGTTGATCGGATGAATCAATATCACCGGTCAGGTTGCAAAGCCAGTGATATATTCGAGAAACAGGTGTTTTATTGAGGGCCGATTGTTATAGCCTCTTAGGTAACCATGCTATGCCTCTTCGTGGCGGTATTATTGAGTCTGGTAATGAACATGCCACACTACTGATATTTGATTGATCAATTATATTCTTGATTCCCTGAGTTGTCAACAATTGAATACAAGTTTCCTGAGGTATATAATATAAAATATGTGAGCTTAGCTTATCCCGACCGTGATGCTGTCATCAATATTATAGGGAAGGCATTGTTTCCCCTCGAAAAACGAGAGGAAAAAACTTTGTAATTAACACTTTATTTGCATACTTTAGATGGATAATTATTGCATGATGGCGTGACCATGGAGAGAGTATAGTACAGAGTTAAAATCACTGTAATTAAGGAGAATATCATATGGAACAATCCGTTCAACTCAAATATTTGAGAATTGTCTTAGCATTTACTGGCCTGTTCTGTATCTTTGCTCTTTACCCTCTGACCATATATTGGCCTTCCGGCTGGGCTTGGCATAACGAGGGTCAATCGCTCTATTTGCAGATGATTTTAGGAATCTACATGACATTCGGTGTGTTCTTGGTCATTGCGTCTTTGAATCCACTAGAACATCTGAGTCTCATCTGGTTTTGGGTCTAGTCAAGCATCGTGCACGGCGGGATTATGGCCGTCCAATCTTTGGCCTATCCCCAACATCGGGGACATCTTTTCGGTGATGTCGCTGTTTTAATCATATCTGCCTTGGTCATAGCAGTGCTAACCCCAAAAAAGAAAATGCGTATAGCATCAGATAATAAAAACGGCTGATTCGCGGCAGCAATGAGACCAAAGGGCAGCTAACTTTCACCTTGAAATTATCAACAGTTGCGGTCAGTGGAAATCAAAGTTAGTAAGTGGAAGCTCCAGAAGTCGGGCTCGACCTTAATGCCATATTACTATATGAACTTGAGTTTCTCATAATGGATATTATTAAAAGTACCAGACATCAAAAGATTATCGGGGACTGCGGAGAATTGATTATATGCAATTGGCTCTCCCGCTCGGGCTGGGAAGTTGCGATAGTAGACCACACTGGAACTGATATCGTAGCCTACAATCCGTCTACGGACGACCGTCTTGGTATTACAGTCAAATCTAGAACTCGCACACCCGGCAAAGAGGAATCTTCTGTAAATATATTTTCATATCAGAAAGGCCAAGACGACCGGGAGAAAACAATAGCCGCCTGCAAAGCTTTCGCAGCTAATCCTTCGTTGACCCTTTACGTTGACGCTAGCAATCAGGCTGACATATTCAAGACAAGTCTCGAGAACTACGATATTAGTTATCGCCGTAATGGGAAGGCCATTGATGACTGGAAGATGGGACCAAAACATCAGGAGAAATATATGGCGGACCCTATGGTGAAACACATTAAAATTAAGTTTGAAGCGACAACCTGGCCATGGTAATACCCATAGGGCTAGAAAGAAGACAACAGCTCACAACCCCGATGGACTATTCTGTTTTCTTATGAGGAGAGAACTATAGCCAGAACGCGCTTAAGGGATTATGGATTTGATGTTCAATGATAGATATATATCCGGATGTTGTGAAGGCTCAAACAGAGAATAAAATTCAGTAGAAAGGGATTTGATTCCCAGTAAGGTGGCATGACGAGCCCAATATTTCCAGATGGAACTATTTGCTCGTTACGAATAGTCTCAGATAAACGACCGTCATTTGAAAATTTGGAAGCTAACGTGTGGAAATTAAGTGATAGCGTAGTACAGTTGTCAGGTCGGACTATTAAGGGGATGGAATTATCATGTTTGATAGTAAATAATTTGGTATTACAAAAAACGGCGACTATTAAAACAACAAGTAAGGCTGGCGGTCTGGGCGTATTAGTTAGTGAATCGTTAATTTTGACTGCAGCACACTGTCTACAATGTGATTGTAGTGGCAGCATGGCGATAAGATCAATATTATTTGATCCCCACCTGGAAGTGATTAAGACTCCGAACAGAGAAATAAAGGTGGCAATACTGGCAGTAGAACCTGTGGGTGATATTGCAGTGCTTGGTCCGCTCGATTAACAATCAGGCTATGATGGAGTAGAACAAGAGGTCGAAAAATTTGAGAAGTTTGCAAGCTCAAACGAACCAGTCACAGTGCAGAAAAAGCATCCTGAATTAGGTGCCGAATTTAAAGTTTATATATATTCGTCATAAGATGATAAATGGATAAGTTGCGATGCGCGAAAGATAGACTATACGCCGAGCATATTTATGCCATCTCGAGAATTTATAAAGCCAGGCACTTCGGGTGGCCCAATAATTAATGAAACGGGTGAGTTGGTCGGGATTGTCTCAACGACCATAGAGGAGACCTATAAAGGCGAGAAGTGTGTAGGATATCATCCTTATCCTTCACTAGCCTTGCCAAGGTGGATTTTAAATGAACTTGATTAGAACATTTGTATCGTAAATTATTATAGCCTCAAATGAGAATTCACATGGCAGAAGGATCTTGCTCGATATGAAGGGCATGGATGAGTAGATTACGCCGGTGAGTAAAGTACGTTAAGGTTTTGAGCTGCTGTCAAGTTTGGGGGTGAAGTGGTTTGTCGCATTTCTGTCGATCGTACAACGCAAATAGCGGTTGAGTTTCCATGTTAAGCAGATTCGCGTAGATCCTGAGATAACCTTTGTCGAACACTTTCGGGATGATATGAAATCGCCCTTCTTCCATTGCTTTGAGGTAACAGGAGCGGATACAAGTCCTTTTTGCTACGTCTCCAATTTCGAGCCCACAGGCCATTCGTCTTTCTTTTAATATGCGACCGATATCATCCATCTTTCCTCCTGGAACGATCAGCAGCACTTGTTGATTTTTGTCGAAAACGCTGATGCCAGTTTACTTGTATGGTGAAATTGAAAAACTGACTCTGATTTTTACGTCGTATTTAAGGGGATGGAAAAAATTGTTTTCAATACTGATTAATTATCATGGATTAAAAAATAAGTCAACGTAAAATAAAAAATTTATTCTTAAAATAATTGTAGATTAAAGTATTACACAATCTGTTGTGGCCTGTATGAAAAGGCCTCTGTATGCTGATATAGCAAAATCTATTTTTTTGTGATACAGTTAATTGTATATGGTAAAAAAGTATTACAGAACCTTTTTTTATCGGAATAGAAAAAAAAGACAACAGATGATGGTGATCCGAAGTAATGTGAGAACGTATTAGGATGCAGACCTGCCAAGGTTAGTATAAAAAATTATCACACACCATTCACCCATGAGAAGCGAAGGCTGGTAAGATGAATAAAAAAACAAATTCAATTGCTGCGAAATTTAATAAATAAATATCAACGTATATATTGGCATCTTTGCAGGAAATTACTTTTATGGTAGATTTATACTATGTTTGCCCTTCTAATGTATCTCATAGTTTCGATGGTCACTCTGTCTCAAGCTGATAGTGGAGGCAAGGACATAACATTTACCCCTAAAAATGCCCTACCAGTTGTGTTTAGTCATAAAAGGCATGTGATTGATAAAGGTAATAAATGTCAAGATTGCCATTACCAGTACTTCCTGCAAGAGGGAGAGCCGTACATGATGAATATGACTAAAATTATCAAAGGGTCATTCTGTGGTAGATGTCATAATGGGAATAAAGCATTTGATGTTAATGACCAGAAAAGCTGTAAACGCTGTCACGGCAATAGAACGGGATAACTTCATCCGTCAGAGATAAAGGGAGATGAGCTTCGCAAATTAATTCTAAACTTCACAACCTTAGGGAGAGACCTTATCCCTTTCCTTCAACCAATCTTACACCCATATCAAATGCTCTTTGGCAATCTAGTGGAAATATTTCTTCATGTCTCTGCTTCTTCTTCACAGGGTCAAAACGGGTTGAAAGAACCTTGGAATAGTCATCAAATTGATAAGTGTCGAAGCTGCACATATATTCAGACTCCCCAAACATTCTCTGAAGAGCCGCATTATAGCGGTTAAAATTGACTTCATACTGCCACTCCTTCATGATTTCCTCAGTGACATTCATCGTGTAGATGAACCCAGTCTTTATCTTCTTGGTAAATAATGAGCCTGGGGGATTAGTGTAAGTCGTATACTGAAACAGCAGACGCTCCAAGAATGACTTCATCTCACCTGAGATATCACCCCAATAAATAGGGGAACCCATCAAAATGGCATCAGTTTCTTCAATCCTGTTGAAGATAGGGGCAAGGTCATCTCGAACAGCACACTTGCCATAGCTTTTTCCTCCGATGGTCTTACAGGCAAAACAACTTATACACCCCGTATAGTTGAGGTCATAGAGATGAACCAGTTCAGTTTTAGCCCCCTGTGAGGTAGCACCGTCAAGAGCCCTCTGCAGTAGGGTTGCCGTGTTCCATCGCTTCCTTGGACTTCCATTGAACGCAATTATTTTCATGAAATTTCTCCCATTAAGAAAGTTAGTTAACTATTACTAGAATTATTCTTTGGTCTCATTTAATTCTTCTATAAACATTCAATTCTATAATAACCAGCTTGATATCTATCATTACCTCTGTTTCTTTATTTCCTTGTGCTTGCTACCACCAATGTTTTCCCGGATGAGCTGGGTGTTAGCGTTTCGAGGTCTATTGAAATAATTAGTCTATTGCTTTAATTTTTGTGGTAAGAGCCATAATGAGACCTCCGTTGTCTGTTGATGAGGAGGATTATAGCAAAAATGAAAGGACAAGAGGGGAATTGTTTTTTTAATATTTTTACAGTAATGATGTGAAATTATATTTGATATTTTGCTAAAATAATCAGATAAGAATAATGATATCGAAAGTTCAAGTGGAAATATATCTCTCAAAATCAAGATTCATCCGTGGTCTGCAGTGCCATAAATCCCTCTGGCTCTATAAATATAAGCCCGAATTGCGTACGCTCCCCGATGAGTCACTTCTGGTAATTTTTAATGCAGGTGCTGATGTCGGGCTCCTGGGGCAGAATCTATTCCCCGGTGGAGTAGCCATCGGTTTCGAAGACAGCTCGTTTCAAGAAAAGATCGAAAAGACAAAAGCTCTCATTGAACGAGGCGTGAAAACAATCTATGAAGCGACTTTCCAGCATGATGGTGTACTGGTCATGGTCGATATTCTTCACAAAGGGCATCAGGGATGGGATATATACGAAGTAAAAAGCACCACGGAGGTAAAGGACATACATCTGCCTGATCTGGCAATACAGTACTATGTTCTCCAAGGCTCTGGTTTGAATGTTTCAAAGGCATGTCTTGTTCATATTAATAATAAGTATGTTCGGCAGGGCGAGTTGGATGTAAGAAATCTCTTTACTATTAGTCGGATGACTGGCGATGTGAAAGAATATCAGAATCAGCTCAGAAAAGATTTGGTAGCAATGAAAAAGATGCTGCGTGGAAAATGTCCTGCCATTGATATAGGTCCCCAATGTTCCGATCCGTACGAATGCGATTATATGGAACACTGTTGGTCGCATGTCCCCCATCCATCGGTTTTTGACATCACAAGACTCAAAGCTGAAAGGAAATTTGGTCTTTACTATCAGGGCATCCTGAAATTTAAGGACATACCAGATGATTACCCACTGAATTCAGCCCAGCGTATGCAAGTCAAAGCGGAAATCACGGGCAAGAGTTTTATCAATAAACAACAAATAGAGGAATTTATAAGTAGTTTGTACTATCCGCTTTATTATCTGGACTTCGAGACCTTTAAGAACGCTATCCCGCCCTATGAGGGACTCAAACCTTATGAGAATATCCCATTCCTCTACTCAATTCACTATCAGGAAAGGGAAAGCGGTAAACTCGCGCATATTGAGTTCCTTGCTAAAGAAGGAACTGACCCGAGGGAAGTAATCGCGAAGCATCTTACAGAAGAAATGCCTTCGAAAGCATGCGTGCTCACTTGGAACATGAGCTTTGAAAAAAACATTATCAGTACATTGGCGGACCGGTTCCCGAAGTATGCAAAACGCCTTATGAGCATCCACGATAGTATCATTGATTTGATGGTCCCTTTTCAGAAGAAATATTATTATACTAAAGAAATGAACGGCAGCTATTCGATTAAGGCAGTACTCCCGGCTTTGGTACCCGAACTGAGCTATGATAATTTTGAGATATCAAATGGAGATATGGCATCGAACACTTATGCTACGCTTAATCTGATTCAGGACAAGGAACAAATTAAAAGAATCAGAAAAGCACTTCTGGAATACTGTAAACTTGATACACTGGCGATGGTAAAGATAGTTGAGAAGATGCGGTCTCTGGCAGGAATCTGATGTGGAAGAAGCCAGCGGTTCTGGGCAAACCATGATTCTCCACTGTACTCCAAAACTCCTGTAAGAACTCGGGAACCCCGTTCTTCAAAGTGCAGATGAACCAGACGCGGTGCTCGGCAACTGGTATGCAAACTTGCTATGGACAAATAGGAAAAAATGCCTGCTCTTCACTAACGAGAAAACCCTTTTTTTCCTTTATCCTCCCAAATGTGAAAAAGACTAACCTTAAAAGTATTGTCGATGAATTTCTGCTCAACCTGAACTTAAATCTTCAAGCAGAAGGATTTCCTATAGGGGTTATCAGCAAGGTAATGCAGGAATATAGCAACATCCGATTAGCTAAAACGGAGAGTAAACAGGTTCTTGGCTCTATGAATGAAATTGCCTTCCAGGCTAAGTTTGTCACTATGAATCATTATGGGGGTATTGCAAACATCAGGATTCTTGGATGGAATAAGGAAATAAAGCGAATTATTATGGGCGCAATAAAGTATCATCACCCAATGGAGAAATTGCGAGAATTGCTATTGGGAGAGAGATAACCGAAATACAAACTTGGGTAATCAGACAGCGGTTTGACTAACGCTGTAGGTCTAAGTGGCCCAACCTGTTCAAGGTTCAGGATACCTTCATTATTGAGCTCTAAAAAATGTGACCGTCGTATTGATAACTCGAAGCATAGTACGTTTTTTACTATAGCGGCCCCGGTTTTCTTGGACCCGATTTTATGTTAAAACATAAGTCCAAGGAGGCCGTTCATGGGAAAAGAAGTCAAGCCGTCTGCTTCATCTGAAGTTGTCCGCTGGAGCGTAGGCAGGAAGAAGGAAGTCGTCCTGCGGTTGCTCCGCGGTGAATCAATCGATGCCCTCTCCCGTGATTTGGGCATCGGAGCCTATCGTTTGGAGAAGTGGCATCGAAAAGCCCTCCAGGGAGTCGAGGCAGCGCTCCTGTTGCAGCGTAATTGGATTCCGCCCTGCGCCGGCTCGGCGAACTCACCATGGAGAACGATTGCTTTGGTACAAAGTGAGGAAGGCCCTCCCTTTGGCTCCGGAGAGATCGAAGAAATGAGCGCTGCGATCTCTAAGGCAACGGGCAAGCTCTATGGCGTCGAACATGTCTGCAACGCCTCGGAAGAGCCCGGCTCGTCCTATTACGGGCGAAAGGCCAGGAATTCCAAGTCGGCTGTGAATCGAAAACGAGGTCCAAAGACCACCATCACCGATGACGAGCTCGATCTCATTAAGACCGATCTGGCGACGTCCAGGTTCATCGGAGAAGGCCATCGCAAGGTCTGGGCTCGTCTTCGGTTCGTCAAGGGCTACAAGATCTGGCGGAAGCGAGTTTTGCGGATCATGAGAGAGCATAATTTGCTCTCTCCGAACCGAGTGTTCCAGGGACCATCCAAAGAGCATGCGGGGAAGATTATCACGGCAGCCCCGAACATCCCGGGGGGCACCGACGGCACGAAGATCTTCACCACAGAAGAAGGCTGGCCTGGCTCTTTACGACCGCGGAGCATTGGAACGCCGAGTGCCTGGGCTGGCGCCTGACCAAGACCGGCGACCGGTTCGCAGCCCTCCGGACGGCATCCTCGGCGCTTACGGGCCGGTTGGGATCAGCCAGTGCCGATGCGGCCCATGGCCCATGGACTGTCGCTCAGGATGGATCATGGCCCTCAATACCTTTCGGACCACTTCCAGAACCAGATCAAGTTCTGGGGGATCGCACCGAGTTTCGCTTACGTTGCCGAGCCGGAAACCAACGGCGTGGCAGAACGCTTTTATCGGACTCTCAAAGAGCAGGTCATCCATGGTCGAAACCTATCGGACCATCGAGGAGCTTCGCATAGCGCTAGCAGACTTCATCGAGCGATACACCAAGTACTGGCTTGTGGAGAAACTGGGCTTTAAAAGCCCACGGCAAGCCTATGAGGAGCATCAACTAAAAGCAGTGCATGAGTTTTATCTTGTGTCCAGGACGCCGGGTGCGCTACACACGTAATAATATTCAAGCCTCCGGTGACGTTATTGGAACGAATAGTGATTTTTTGACAATATGCGTTAAAGTTTGTAAGCCATAAACTTAGTAAGGTATTTATTCCTATTGCATGAATAGATGCTGATTTCGATAATTTTTTCTACTTATTCCGGATATATTGAGAACAGTGTGAATTAAATTTGTCTTTGTGTTCAATCAAGAATATCTCGCCTGCGGTTGGTAGCAGAAGGTGGCTTTATGATTCACGGGAAAAAACTGATCGTTGTAATGCCGGCCTATAATGCAGAAAAGACGTTACGTCAGACTTTTGCGGAATTGCCTCATGATTACGTTGATGAGGTAATCCTAGTCGATGATGCTTCGCTTGACCACACAGCCATTGTAGCACGGGAATTAGGCATTACTACCATTATTCATACGGAAAACAAGGGGTATGGAGCAAATCAGAAAACGTGTTACCAAGAGGCGCTTCGTCTGGGGGCAGACATCGTGGTTATGGTCCACCCCGACTACCAGTATTCACCCCGCCTTGTAACCGCTATGGCGTCCATGATTACATCTGGACATTACGATGTAGTCCTAGGTTCACGCATTCTCGGAGGGAAGGCTCGAGAGGGCGGCATGCCATTGTATAAGTATGTTGCGAACCGGTTTCTAACGTTTGTGGAAAATCTAGTACTCGGTGTGAAGCTGTCGGAGTACCATTCGGGATTTCGGGCGTTCAGTCGCACCGTGCTCGAAACACTTCCGCTCGATGAAAACTCCGATGATTTCATATTCGATAATGAGATGCTAGTTCAGGCAGTCTATTTCGGCTTCAGGTTCGGTGAGTTGAGCTGCCCAACGAGATACTTCAAAGAGGCATCATCCATTAATTTCAGAAGAAGTGTAAAATACGGATTTGGCGTCTTGGTTACTGTAATAAAATACCTCATGAGCCGACTCGGGATAAAGAAGTTTAACATGTTGAACGGCGATGGGAGAAAGCTTTATGTTGTCGAAAAAAGAGAACGTTAAATACTTTATTGCTGGTTTGGCTTCAATAATTACATTTTTAGTATATCTCAGAACTCTTCGAAATGAATTCGTAGACTTTGACGATTCAGAGTACATTATTGAAAATGACTTTATCCGATCTATAAATACTAATTTGTTTACAAAGGCTTTCTTTGAATTCCACGCCTCAAACTGGCATCCCCTTACATGGTTGTCTCACGCCATCGATTACGCCATATGGGGATTGAACCCTTTAGGCCATCATTTAACCAACGATATTCTTCACGCTGTGAACACCTTTTTGGTTGTAATTCTTGTAATAAGGCTTGTGGAAGCATGGAAAGAGACAACCATAAAAAATATATCATTAACATTCCCAGATGATCGGGCGATACTGCTCACGGGAGGGATAACAGGTTTATTGTTCGGACTCCATCCTCTGCATGTGGAATCGGTGGCTTGGGCTGCGGAAAGGAAAGATCTTCTCTGTGCCTCGTTCTTTCTGCTCAGTATCATTATATATATGAAATATGTGGGTGGTCAGAAGAAAAATGACAGAAGACAGGATGCAGAAGATGAAGAGTGGCATCGGAAATTCTTCACGAACAGGATATATCTCTTTTCTCTCGGTCTTTTCACCCTTGCACTGTTAAGCAAACCGATGGCGGTCACCCTTCCTGCGGTTCTACTCATATTAGACTGGTATCCTTACAAAAGAACTCAGCCTGTAAAATTATTGTGGTCTTCACTGGTGGAAAAAATCCCGTTTGTTGTACTGAGTCTTATTTCGTCAATACTGACTATTCTAGCACAATCAGGTGCCATACAATCCTTGGAGATTATGCCGTTGTCATTACGGGTGCTCGTAGCTATAAAATCTCTCATTGATTACCTAGGGAAGATGGTTTTACCTTTACACTTATTACCCTTTTATGCGTATCCGCGTGACGTGTCAATTTTCTCGCTAAAGTATACTTCTGCCATTGTTCTTGTAGTCGTGATTACGTCGGTTTGTATCATCATGGCAAAAAAACATAAATTGTTTTTGTCCGTCTGGGCGTATTATGTTGTAACCTTGGTCCCTGTCCTTGGCATAGTTCAGGTGGGTGCACAGGCGATGGCAGACAGATATATGTACCTGCCGAGTCTTGGGCCATTCCTTATTATAGGACTGCTGGCAGCTTGGGTAATGAGGTCACGGAATATATTCGTTAAATTTTCCAGTGCCGCAATGGCTATTTTTGCGTTTATCACCCTGTCCTACATGACTTTCGAACATATAGACAAATGGCGAAACACTCTGGATTTGTGGAGTTACGTCATTGAAAATAGTCCTGAGAAAGTCCCTATTGCTTATAAAAACAGAGCTGCAGCTCTTGAAATAAGTGGCCGGCTGGATGAGGCAGTTCAGGACTATAACACAGCAGTTGCTCTTGGTTCTATCGATGCTCAACTGTTCAGTGATCGGGGACTACTGAATCTTAGACTCGGTCAAGAAGAACGTGCCATCTCTGATTTCAAGAGGGCCTGTGAATTAGGAGATTCATTCAGTTGCAATGCGCCTAAATACCTTTTTAAAAATGTTCCTTAACCATCTGTCTTGATTATGCTAAGATTTATGGTGATTGTACGATCTGAGTTCCTCATGCGTTCAGAAGAGAGCATGCCGCTAGCTTAAAACTTTTGACGAACTATGTTTACAATTATCAAACCAAATACTGTTCCTTAAAAGTTATCATGGTCAAATGAAAAAAAGCTAGCTGATGAAAGCCAACCCTCTGATAAATTGGTGGAGCTGAGGGGGATCGAACCCCTGACCCCAAGACTTTCAGGGCCAGCCGGTTGTCCCGTATCCATTCCCGCCTTTACTGTTTCTTGCTTTATCTTACGGTTATCGTATCGCTGCAGGGAAGGGGATTCCGTCCTTTATCATTCTTTCCCGAATTCTACTGCACAATCCACTACACATTATAAAAACTATTTAGATGTTACTGTGACCTACCCCTAGGGTGTACTAGGCCGTGCTCACGTCTGTGCTACATAGTGGAAGCTGTTGAAATGTGGAACAGCCAAATATCTTTTTCTAATAGGAACGGTATTACTTTAAGGCACGCTTTTATTGTGACCGTATTTTGATAAAAGTCTAAGGCGACTATCGTGATTGTGCAGCTCGCAAGGCGTCACAGCCTTCTTTATTGCCTAACGTACAGGCTTTCGAAAAGTCAGAAATAGCAAGTTCCTTATTACCTCTTTTAAGATAGAGGTTTCCTCTATTAACATAATCATTAGCCAAGCTATCGTTTTGATCATATTCTATTGCCTTATTATAATCCTCCAACGCTTGATCGAACATATTCATCATTTCGTAGGTGAATCCCCGATTATTGTATGCAAAGGCGCATTTCGGGTTTAAAATAATTGCCTGGTTGAAGTCTTCAATAGCTTTAGGGTATATACCGGCTTTACCGTATAAAATGCCCCTATTATTGTATACCTGATAAAATGCCGGATTTAAGTCAATGGCTTTATTATAATTCTTGATTGCATTGTCTAACTGGCCCATTTTCTCAAAAGCCATACCGCGATTGTAATATGCTTCATAATTTAATTGGTTCAGAGGGTTCGCCGTATCGAATTGAGTACCTAATTTTAATAGACACATCGGCTCATCAGCATATTCATCATTATACTCTGCCAATTTTACCAGAGGAAATCCTTTATACGTTAAATTTGTCAGTGTTGATCTAATATGTAGAAAATAAACATTGGGATATGTGTTTGTATCATTAATGTTGATTTTGCTCAGTATATTATCTAAGTCATTCTGGTCAATCAACGTAATTTCGAAATTGGAATATAAACGATTATAAAGTAAGGTTGTATAGTTAACATCACCATCACCTCTCCACTGAGGAAAATCAACATTGGGATATGTGTTTGGATCCTTTCTGCTGATTTTGCTCAGGATATTATCTAAGTTATCCTTGTCAATCATCGCAGTTTCAAAAATGGAATATAAATTGGTATATAAACGATCATCAAACAAGGTTTTATCGTTAACATTGTTTGAATAAAGTAAAGGATGACCCGCCTGGTCGTTGTTTCGTATATATTCAATTCCTTGTTTAAGTCCATACAGATAATTCCAATTTTTTAAAAAAAACTTGTTATAGCTGCCTGTTATCAGGGAATAGGTATGTAAGCAAAGAACAAGTACTATTACAGAGTAAATAAGTGGATTCAATTTTAGACTGATATTTGATTTAACGCATATGAAATTGACAGTTCTCAGTATAAAAAACGAGTAACACGGGACAATCGGAAGCATATATCTTCCCTCTGGGAAGGAAAAAATAAAACATAATAAAATAATTGAGCTGGTGATTATTAAAAACAGGATCGTCACATCGTCATTTTTACCAGAAAATATACGAATAAGGTTTCCTATAAACCCCATAACGAAAAAGACATATAGCAGTTGCCAAGGGCCCTCAACACCGTTGAGCGTCCAGATGCGATCATCTCTAGTCGTATCCCCCAAGAGGTCATACTTAGGGAATACATGCTGATTAATATATTTTAACGCTTTATATTTAAAAAGATTCAGCTTAACATTACTCAAGGACATACTATGCCCTCTAAGTTTTAAGAATTGTTCTGTTTTTTGAGTAAAAGAGGCATAGGAATTATCATATTTAGCCGCAAGAATGAAAGTAATGCCTGTATAGAGAATTATCATCAATACCGCAGCTAGGTAAAAATGTTTGTTTCTGAATAGCTTCATAAA
>Ga0187771_10000953_pt1 | contig 18805 bp, 14 predicted proteins | sample 0116_SJ02_MP15_1_FD_133139 | JGI IMG/M metagenome (GOLD analysis project Ga0187771, IMG submission 133139) | Tropical peat soil microbial communities from peatlands in Department of Meta, Colombia - 0116_SJ02_MP15_10_MG | ecosystem: Environmental > Terrestrial > Soil > Wetlands > Peat | place...
AAGTTGGGCGTAACCGGCATAGCGGCCAAAATGACTGGAAACAAACTCCTCCATCGCTTTTTCTCCTGTCCTTCTTCCACCGAAATAAGCCCTTTGTAGACCCTTCTTAATCCACGTATCGATTGGAAAGGCTTCAAGAAAATCTAAGGAATAAAGGAGCGTACAATCAGCTATTTTCTTCCCTACCCCTGAAAGGCGCATCAATGCTTGTCTTGCATCCTCATAGGACAGACCTTTCAGTGCAAGGAGTTGGTCCCTATCGATGCATTGATTGGCTTTGATCAAATAGCGGGTTCTGAACCCAGCCCTAACCGACTCCAATTGAAGAGGGGTCTCGATACAGCGAGGTTCTGGGAACTGATACCCCAAATAGTTTCTCCAGAGGACCCTTTTCCCGGAGGATCTGCAGAAGGTTTCGATTAAGGAGCGTATATGAGGGATGGCCTTGGCAGAGGAACACAAGAAAGAGATCAGGCACTCCCACGGATCCTGCCGGATCAGCCTCAGACCCCGATATTTCCGAATCGCTTCGTGTATGACCGGATCCTGATCAATCTCGTTCAAGATAGAATCCAAATCTTCATCCAATCTAAAAAAATGGATCAGAAACAATTCCTCCACCCCTTCATAAAAAAGAAACTCCCCTTTCTGATAAAGTGAGAAAATTTGATCGGAAGATTGAACCAGATAGTTATCCATGACCTTGGTGAACCGGAAAAATTGTCCGCACTCCAAGGTGTCACGAAGCGAGAAAGAGGGTATCCGCAATCGAGCGCTCATTCCTTTTTCTCCATCGGAGGCCGGATGACGGCGAGTGCATACCCTTCTAAATTAAAATATCGTTTTGCAACACGATTGACATCCTCTCTCGATACCTTCCGTATCTCTTCAGGATATTTTTGATAGTGATCAAATTGCAAACCATAGAGTTCGTCGAGGGAGATTTGATTGGTCTGGGCTCCATTCGTCTGAAGCCCGACTTCAAAGTTGCCGATGAGATATTTCTTAGCCCGCTCCACCTCCTCTTCTGTGAAACCTTCCTCCTTCACTTTTCTCAACTCATCTAGAACCCCATCAATGGCCTTCTCCAACTTAGCCGGATGAGTCCCCATATAGACTCCGATGAACCCTGGATCCAAGTTCGGTCTGGCGATAAAGGCTAATGCATAGGCGAGACTGTCCTTATCCCTTAACTGATGGAACAACCTTCCTCCTTGACCGGATAAGGCTGCCTCTAAAACCTCCATCCCATAACGATCACTGTGTCGAAGGGTAGTACCTAAAAACCCGAGAACAAAATGGGCCTGCTCTTTCGTTTTATAGATTTCAGACCTTCTTATTTTTTGAATGGAAGGCTCTTGAGGAATGGAAGGCTGGACAAAATCCCCCCTCCTGAGGTCTCCAAGGCCTTTCTTGACAGAATCGACCACCTGCTTCGCATCCACATCACCCACTACCGTGAGGACCATGTTCTGTGGATCGACAGTCTGCTGATAATACTTTTTCAAATCCTTCTGGGTCAGCTTTTGGACCGAATCAAGAGTCCCTAAGGTATCCATTCGATAGGGATGCTTCTCAAAAAGGGTCTTCCTGAAGAGTTTGAATACCAGCCCAGCAAGATCGTCCTCCTGTTGCCGTATGGCAGCGAGGATCAACCGTCTCCTCTTCTCCATCTCTTCGGTATCAAAGGATGGATGTTTTATGATCTCTGTGAACAAGGCAAAGGCTTCCTCAAAATGTTGGCTCAGAAAGGTGAAGGTTAGGCCAAAACTGTTATAACCGGAGAATCCACTGAGGGAACCCGCCATCCTCTCCACTTTTTTCGCTATCTCGTGACTACTTTGTCTTTCCGTGCCTTTGGTCACCATGACCGCCATAAAATGGTTGATCCCATTCTGGGATTCCTCTTCAAACCGAACCCCGCCCAAGAATGAGGCTTGAATAGAGACAATGGGAATCGATCGGCTCTCTTTCACAATGAGCCGAATTCCGTTTTCCAAAACGGTTTTGGACACCGTTAAGTTCTCCCTCTTCACGACCAAGGACTTATCAATCCTCAGTTCCTCAACAATCGATTCGACAGGGAGATTCTTGACCAAGTCAGCCTTCTCTGAAGGTGTGAGCAGGCTGATCACAAGCCGAGAGGGCCCGAAATATTTCCGTAAGACCCTTTGGACATCCTCGTTTTCGATAAGACCCAGTCTCCGCATATACTCTTTTTCAAATTGGACATCGCCTGCCATCACCTCATAATACCCCATTTTTTTGGCCTCTCCTTGTACGGTCTGTCGATCATAGATCAGACCGCTTTCAATGTTGACCTTAACTCGATGGAGTTCCTCTGTGGTGGTCCCTTCTCGGGCCAGGCGGGCGACTTCTTCCAGAATCGCTTTTATTGTCTCTTTAATATTTTCAGCGCCAAGCGTCGCCCCGATGATAAAGAGACCTGGATCCCTCGGTGTAAAAGAAGAGGCAGAGATAGAATGAACCAATCCTTTTTCCAACTTCACCTTCTGAACCAATCGGGAGGCCTCCCCGCCTCCTAAGATCTGCGCGAGGACATCGAGGGCCGGCGCATCTTCATGTTTTGCCGAGGTGGTGGGAAGGGCGATCTGCAAATAGGTCTCCTTAAAGTTTCCATGAGAGGCGACAGTGCGAACTTCCGCCTGCTTGGGTTCCTCAATCCTGTGGGGAAGGTCTTCAGGAGATGGTTTAGACTCTCGAAAGACTTCCCTTACCCTCCTTTCCATTTCATGAAGATCGAAATCCCCCACGGCGATGAAAACCATCCGGTCAGGGACGTACCCTTTTTTATAAAAAGAGACCATCTGATCCCGCTGGATGGAACGAACCGTCTTCTCATACCCGATGACGGGCCTGCGATAGGGATGTTGCCGATAAAGGGCAGCCATCGTCTGGTTAAAGAGTCTTCTGGATGGATCATCCTGTCCCATGCGAATCTCTTCCAGAATGACCTCTCTCTCCTTCTCCAATTCGGATGGATCAAAGGTTGAATGCTGAATCGCATCGCCCAGAATGTCAATGCCTGTTTCAGCATAACGGCTGGCGAGGGTCACATGATATACCGTTTGGTCATAAGAGGTATAGGCATTGACCGAGCCTCCCAATGATTCTATCTCCCTCGCCATTTCACGAACCTTCCTCTTCTCGGTACCCTTAAAGAGCATATGCTCGATGAAATGGCATATCCCCGCTTCACCCTCTTGCTCATCTCCACTACCCACCTTCACCCAGATCTGCAGGGCCACCACAGGTGCCGCCCGATTCTCTTCCAAAATCACCTTAAGGCCATTCTCCAGAGTAAGCCGTTGAATTTGATCTTTGGAGTAAGAAAATCCAGATCCACAGAAGATGATGATTGTCAAAGCAATAGCTATCGTTAAGAACGATCGACGGCATCTCATCTTTCTCCCTCCAAAAGGGTACGATAAAGGTACAGGCAGTCTTTTCAAAACAGGGAAGCAGCCTGTCCCCTGACTCACGAGGACTTTTTCGCGGGCCGAAGCCTCCGACTACAGGCTTTCACTGAATTCAGAAGTGACCAAAATTATAAATGAAAATGGCATAAAAACAAAGGGCGAAATCCCTTGAAATCCAGGACTTCGCCCTTCTCATTCTTCCGTTTTCAGCCCGGGCCTAAGATGAAAAGATCTGCTCCCTCCCTGCGGTAAAGGCCTTTCTATTCAAGTCCTGGACTTTAGGTGAAAGATGATCCAAGATAGTATTCAACCAGAGGCCTTCATTGACTTCGAAAAATTTCGAGATGGCGCCCAAAAGGACAACGTTCGCTGCACGGACGTCTCCCATTTGGAGTGCGATCTCCGTCCCCTTCACCAAGTAAAAGCGCTTGAACTTCGATTGAATCCTCTCGGGGATCCCCTTTGGGTATTCCATCTCTCCCAGATTTACAATAGGAGGGTTAATCTTGTGATCATTCATAACAATTCTCCCGTCTGGTTTTAGATGGTTAATCCATCGAAGGCCTTCCAGTTGTTCAAAGGCGAAGAGGATATCCACTTCCCCTTCCTTGATCAGAGGCGAATAAACCTTCTTCCCGAACCGAAAATGGGAGGTGACAATCCCGCCCCTCATCGCCATCCCATGGACCTCACTCTTCTTCACATCGTAACCGGCTTTCATAAAAACTTCGGACATGATATCGCTGGCCAGGATGACTCCTTGCCCTCCAACACCCGCCACCAATATGTTATTTGTAGAATTTTCCATCGCATCCCCCTGTCTAAATCAATTACATGGTTTCAAAACCAAAGATGGGCTTTTCCTCCTGGCTCTGAATAGCCTCAAGTTTACAGACCTGAAAGCAGAGGTGACATCCAGGACACAAGCTCGCATCGATAGAGGCAATTCCCTTTCGTTTCTTACCCTCCGCAGTCACAGCCATCTCTCCTTCAACAGGATGATAAGAGATAGCAGGACAACCCAAGCTGATGCAGGTCTTACATCCAACACATTTTGTAGAATCGACTTGAAGAGGTTTGTTATATTTTTTAATTACCCTTCGGAGGAGGGTGCAGGGCCCTTCACTGACGATCAGCGAGGGCGCGTCCCTTTCGAGTTCTTCTTTGACGACTTTTTCGGTCTCCTCCAAATTCCATGGATTCACCTTTCTTGGATTTTCAATTCCAAGGACTCGACCCAACTCTAATAAATCAACCTTATGTGTCTTTTCCCCCCGAATCGTATATCCCGTCCCAGGATGCTCCTGCGACCCCGTCATCCCGGTTGTACTATTATCGAGAATGAGAATGGTGGCGTAACTCCGGTTATAACCCACGTCCATCAGAGGATGAACTCCAGCATGAAGGAAAGTGGAATCTCCGAGCACGCCGACGATCTTTCCCTTCCCTTTCTCCCCCAATGCCTTTGCCATGCCATGGGCGCCGCCAATACTGGATCCCATACAGATAACGCTATTGATCACATTTAAGGGAGGGTAGGCACTCAATGTGTAGCACCCAATGTCACCAGAGGCGAAAACTTTGAGCTTCCTTAAAACATGGAAAATACCTCGGTGGGGACATCCAGGGCAAAGGTTGGGCGGCCTTGGAGGAAGGGGCTCTTTGAATGCAGGTTTTGGGGGCTTAAACTTCCTCCCAAGCATTCCTTTTTCAACCAGAAAAGGATTCAGTTCACCACAAATAGGGAATCGATCCTTCCCTCCCTTTGGCTTGAAACCCATGGCCTTGATATTCTCTTCTAAGAAAGGATCCAATTCCTCCACAACGTATACCTTTTTAACCTTCTTAAAGAACTCCCCAACCAGATCTTTTGGCAAGGGCCATACCATACCCAGCTTGAGATAAGAATAGTTGGGAAAAACCTCCTTAGCATACTGGTACGAAATCCCTGCCGTAATAATTCCAATCGTCGGGTCATTGATCTCCATTCGATTGCCAGGAAATTTCTCAGCAAACTCCCTTAATTTGAGAAAACGTTCTTCGATGATGCCATGTCTAATTCTTCCGAAGGAAGGCAGCATGGTATATTTCGCTGTATCTTTTCGGATCTCTATTGTCACCGGAGGGACGATGGGTTCTTCTAACTCTACAATGCCCTTTGCATGGGAGATTCGCGTGACACCCCTTAACATCACAGGGGTATCAAACTTCTCACTCACCTCAAAAGCCAATTTCATGAATTCCTTTGCCTCTTGGCTATCGCTGGGTTCAAACATTGGGACCTTTGCAAATCTGGCATAGTGCCGATTATCCTGTTCGTTTTGGGAACTGTAGAGCTCTGGGTCGTCGCAGACAACGAGGACCAAACCACCACATACCCCGACATACGAAAGGGTCATGAAAGGATCTGCTGCCACATTGAGACCCACATGTTTCATCGATGCCATTGCCCTGGCGCCTGCCATAGATGCCCCGTAGGCGACTTCTAAAGCCACCTTTTCATTTGGAGCCCATTCGGCATAGATGTCTTGATACTCCCGGGCAACGGTCTCTAAGATTTCGGTACTTGGAGTGCCCGGGTATGCCGCTGCTACTCTTACGCCGGCTTCGAAGGCTCCTCTCGCGATGGCTTCATTTCCACTCATTATTACCTTTTTCATAAATCACCTCTTTGAATAACCAAGTTCTTGTAAATAAATTTGGTTTGTAATTTTTGTCACAAATATAAATTATCGTAGACTTTTGTCAAGTGAAACGTTTGGCTTATGTTCTTACCTTTCGAGCGACGAGATTTTTCTCAGGATCAGATTGGTCATCACGGATTTTTGAGACACTTTTAGGAAGGCCTTATAATTTTCTAATGCCTCCTTATTCTTCCCCAATCTTTCATAGCAAAGTCCCCTATTCAAGTAGGCATCAGCCGTCTGAATACCCTCACCCATTTCGGCGATTTTTTGGTAGGTCCGAAGGGCATTTTCGTAATCTTTCTTCCCTTGATAAGCGTAACCCAATCCCTCCAATGCGAACAAACGGTAGAGTTTCTCCTCACCCGCTTTTTCCAGAAAAGCCTGATAAGCTTTTATCGCCTCCTCGAATTCACCCATTTGTAGATCAATGTTTCCCTTATAGAGAAGGGAGAACCTCCCGGATGAGGTCCCCGGGAATTTTGTAATCACCTCATCAAACCTCGCTAAGACATTTTTGTACTCCGATGGCAACCTCTCTCGGTCCATAGAACCCGCCTTCCGATACATCTCCATTGCTAACCCGAAGTCTCGGGAGGCCTCCACTTCCTTTTGCTTCTCCCACATCTGATAAAGGACGATGAACAATATGAGGGCCAAGACGATGATCCCAGCCGTTACCACTTTTTTGAAATGCTGGGTAATAAAGAGAAAAGCTTGTTGGGTGAAACTTATGAATTCGTCGGGCTCCTTCAATTTCTTTTTTGTAATCTTCTTTTTCGTTCGCATCTTAAAAGCCCTCCTGTGCACTGTTCCGTTTAATTTATATCCTTGCGGAGTCTTGTTGTCAACCCTCCGACATCCCGGCTTAAGAAGCCGCCCTGGTTCAGAATTAGCTCTGAAACCGCCTTGTTTTCCTTCCCCAAGCCTGGGTTTTAAGGGTGTCAAACAGGTCAAATTTTAGGGAAAGAGCTCTCTCTTAATAGAAGACCGAAGGATTTTTCAGATCGGGCCTTAGGTTAGTCAGGTTAGGAGGTAGATCTCAGCACCCTCTTCTCTCCCAATCGGAGGGTCAATTTGATCTGATCAAAATACTCGATCAGTGGGATGGTATACTTCCGCGAAGCCCCGGTAAGTTCCTTAAATTGAGGAGTCGTAATCTCCCGGTGAAGTTTCAGATAGGCAATCAGCGCCTCTCGCAGTTGGTCGAATGGGACTCGATGGAAATACATACCACTCTTAATCTTGACCAAAATTCCTTCGTGGACAAGGTGCTCAAGGACAGAACGAATTTCCTCTTCGTCTTCGGACCACTCTTCTGCCAGCTCCTTGAATGAAGCAGGTTGGAGTCCACCCCCCAGAATGGCTTCTTCTACCCTTTTCACCAAACCCCTCTCATCACCGGAGGTGATTCGATGTTCTGGAAGTCTCAGCTTATCTTTTTCCAAAATTACCTCTTTGGATTGAACGAGCCGATTGAGCAGCATCTGGAAAAGTTTGATATCCACTTCTGCAGGGAGCTTCGTCCTCAACTCCTCTTTGGCCAATCCCGACTTCATAGGGAATCGTTCATGAAATTCCTTCAGCTGTCGAAGGGTCACCTCCTTTAGACGACCATATTCGCGTATATCAATAACTTTCAGTCTTTCTGAATCGAACAAAAGGATATCACCCTTTTCCATCATCTTCCTGAGACTCATCTCAATTTCCTCAGGAGGCATTGCAACTCGCTCCGAGAGATCCTCAGACGTCATTCCAGTTGTCCCCGAGCGTAGGATATGCTGCCGGAGCACTTCCTCATGGCTGCCGTCTTTGAGGAGGTACAAGTCCTTGATGACCTGCGCGGAGTGCCGTCGATGTTTAACGGGATGGGTATCCAGAACCACCCCTCCCCCCAGCGTTTGGATGATCCCCGAACCGCGGATGACGAACCGGTCTTGAGGTAGGGCCACCACCGGTCGTTCCAATCTCAATTGAACGACTGCCCCTTCTCCGGGAGCCAATTCTTCCCGATCAAGGAGGAAAATCGACGCTGTAGTGAGGTTTGTGCCAATATGAAATCTCTGTTTGGTTCGGTGTTTCAATGGCCGCGGAGCATTGGGTAAATATTCGAGGTACCCGTCGATGACTTGGGTTGGGGTAAAGGTTTGCGGATGAGCAACGACGTCCCCCCTCTTGACCGCGGAAACTTCTATTCCCTGAAGATTGACGGCTGCCCTTTCCCCTGCCACAGCTTTTTCCACGGGGCGATTATAGACTTGGAGGCTTCGAACCTTCCCTTCCAAACCGGAAGGCAGAATCTCCGTCGTCTCTCCCAGGGAGAGGCTACCGGAAATCACGGTCCCCGTTACAACCGTACCAAACCCTTTCATGATGAATACACGATCAATCGGCAAACGGAAAAGCCCCCCCGATGGTCTCTCCTCTACGTCTTTCGAAAGATCGTCAATGGTGGAAATCAGTTGTGAAATTCCTTCCCCCGTTGTGGAGGATACGGAGATAATCGGGGCGTCCTTTAAAAATGTGTTTCGGACGACCTCGGTCACCTCCTCCTTTACCAAATCCAAGAGTTCGTTATCGACGAGGTCGATCTTTGTAAGGACGATGAGCCCTTTTTTTACTCTCAGAAGGCCGCAAATATCTAAGTGCTCCCTTGTTTGCGGCATGACCCCTTCATCCGCAGCAATAATTAACGCAACGAGGTCAATGCCCCATACTCCTGCTACCATATGTTTGACAAATTTTTCATGACCTGGGACGTCGACGATTCCCAGCCGTATGCCACTTGGAAGATCTAGAAAAGTGAACCCTAGTTCGATCGTAATCCCTCTCTCTTTCTCTTCTTTTAATCGATCTGTATCCACCCCTGTGAGGGCTTTTACCAAAGCCGTCTTTCCGTGGTCGATGTGCCCCGCCGTTCCCAGAATGACATGTTTCATCGGTTCTCCTTATCAACCGTGAATCCGCTTATCAGCATCTATCGTTCGAACGATAACAAAAACCCATTGATCTTTCAACCTAATTTCTTCCTTTCCATGAACCATTTCTCTCTATACCTAGCCTTTTCTGCCATTGCGGTGCACCGATTGATTTTTCACCCATTTTGTCGCCTTCTCCAAGGGGGTCCTACTGCAATTCTTTTAAGGTCAAAGGCAAGAGGGCGATACGACCTCTGAACCCAGAAAAATCAATGCCTGGATGGATGGCCCTTCTTAATGTGTAAATCTTGTGGAAAAAAATTTACCGAGGACATCTACCTTCCCAAATCCATTATTAAATTAAATTTATCGGTGAAGCCATTCTTAAAAACCACTAAGAATTCAATAAGTTATATGATTGTGGTTCTTAACTATAGGACCACAACATCTTGTGGTTTTCTACGGAACCTTTAAGATTCGATTGTTCATAACCTGTTCATAGGTGTCTTGCATCGATGACAATTTTTGGACCGTCTTAAAGCGCAAAAAAGGGGAGGATTTTCCACTCCTCCCCTCTCAAATTTGAAGAATGATAAAGCAGAATTTAGTTTGAAAGATTACTTGACCGAACCTTTTAGCAGATTGCCCGGTTTGAATTTGGCCACTCGGGTGGCAGGAATTTTAATCTCTTTTCCGGTTTGAGGATTTCTACCGGTCCGCGCCCTCCTCTTCGCCACAGAGAAAGTTCCAAATCCCGTCAGGGTCAGCTTATCACCCTTCTTCAAGGCCTTCATCACAGAACTCGCAAACGCATTCACGGCCTTTTCAGCTGACGCTTTAGAGATCTTGGCCTCCTTCCCAATGCTGGCGATTAATTCCGCCTTCGTCATTTGGATCACCTCCTTCTGTTTCTAAAATATTTTTTGTAATAGAAATCAAACGGCCCGATAAAATTGATGCTCATCATAAACCATCGATATTTTAAAAGTCAAGTTTTTTATTTTTGACGATTAAAACATTTCACGGGCCTTCATTCCTGCCCTTTGCAGAGAGTTGGCCCCTTGCATCATATAAACGATTCCATCAACTCCGAGATGGCTTTCTCAACGCCGTCTGGTTTCTCTAACGCGATCCGTCTGAGCACCTCCTCCACCTGACTGTGGAGTCCTGGATTGGATAGATCGTCCACCGATCGATAGACTCCCGCCCTTCTGCCAAATCGGAAGTTAGCCTTTTCCTCAACTGGCAGGCTCAGATAGCGGTCGATCACCGCGAACATCTTTCCTTTGTCCTCGGGAAGTTTCCCTTCAACCTCTTCGAGCAGATTCAAGATATGGTCGCTAACAAAGGTGCTCGTGATTCCATCCAAATTTTCAATGAAAAGTCTCTCCTCTATCACGATCTCATCGTCGCCCTGTAAGTCGAACTCTCCATCTTCAATTCGTTGGTAAAGGGACATCGTTTTCAATACCTTCAAGGTTCGAACTCGGATGAAGTCCGGATCAATCCGATTCAGAACCTTTGCGGTTTCGATAGCGTGTTCTCTCCACATTCCTCTCCCTCCCAACCCGAGGATCACATATTCCGAGAGGGAGATTCCAGACTCCTTCACCCTCCTCCCTGCGTCGATGTGCCCTTGTGCAGTCACTCCCTTTTTCATATATTGGAGAAGGGGATCGTATCCTGATTCCAAACCGATATGAATTCTGGAGAGCCCAGCGCGGTGAAGATCCTGAAGTTCTTCCACTGTTTTTTTTGAAACCGTTTTCGCTCGGGAATAGGTCGTCACCCTCTCAATAGAAGGAAATGCTTCTTTAAGATACATTAATATCTCGGTCAATTGACTCGTTTTCAGAATCAGGTTGTCTCCGTCCTGAAGAAAGACATTCTTTCCCCCAGCAAAAAGCCACAATGCAATGGCACGGAATCCATCAGGGTACTGATGCGGGCTTTGTAAGATGTGGTTGACCAGAGGTGCGGGAATCTCCCCTCCAAATCCACGTTGCCAAGATAATGCCTTCACTTCTGAAACGATCTCCTGAGCGACATCAATATCCTTCTTCACCTCCTCGACAGTTCTCAAGCTAAACTTCTTTCCTTTGTAGGTATGGCAAAATTCGCAACGATTCCAGGGACAATTCCGTGTCAAACGCAGAAGGAGGCTATAAGCCTCACTCGGAGGACGGATAGGACCTTGTTCAAAATATGGCTGCATCATTCTTTCAAACCTCGGTTGAGCGATCCCCTTTGCATTAAAGGAATTGAAGGTCCTCTGGATCAATTTCCAGAAAAGAGAAAATTTTGGATTCAATTTCAACGGTCACCTTTTCCAATTTCTCCATTAACACAACCGATGTCTGGTCCTTCACATACCGGTTCCTCAGGTCGACGAACCTTTCTTTCAATGAAACAATCCGATCGTGTTGGACTCGTTTATCTGCATAGTTGACGACTTCTTCTTCCGATACCACGGTCGGATCCTTTGCTTTGGACAGCTGGATATGTTCCGCTACCACCTCCCCTACCCTCTCGTATCCGAGCCCTTTCAAGAGTTGAGATCCTGTTTGAGCATGGTCCCCCTTCGTCTTAAAACATTCGGTTTTAGCGAGATCGTGCAATAAAGAGGCAGCCTCCACTAAACGCAGATCAATCTTCTGCCCTCTCTTATTCAACTCCGTAGACAGAAAAAAGGCAATTTTGGCGACTTCGACACTGTGGTTGATAATGTGATCCAGCATTCCGCATTCAGCCATCAGCCTAAAGCAGTCCTCTCTGGTAGGAATCGTCATCCCCATCTTCCTCATTCATTCTTTTTTTCAACCAATGGCAGAGAGGGCTGGTTTTCGATCTGTTCCAATTTAAAACTGAATTTGTCCAGTCGTCTTCTCGCTTCCTCAAACTTATTCATCGCGTTGGCGATATGCTTTCCCACCAATTGAAAATCCTCTTGAAAGCCCCCCATATCTTTTCTCAGGCTCGACAGCAAGGCCAATATCTTTTGGGCATCTTTCTCGACCTGCAATCCCTTTAACCCGAGGACGATCACCTGAAGATAAGCATAAAAAGAAATAGGAGAGACAGGAATCACCCTCCTCTTCAATGCATAATTCAAAATCCCTCTCTCTTCTCCAAATGAATTGTCCTTCGTGATCGCCTCGTAGTACACATTTTCTGCGGGAATATAGAGCAGGGCAAAATCGTAAGTCCCCTCATGGGGCACGATGTATTTACTGGCAATGTCATCGATATGCTTCTTGACGTCTCTGTAAAAAATCCTCTGCCACGTCTTCCTCTCTTCGTCCGTCTTGCATTCGATGATACGCTTGAAATTATCGAGCGGAAACTTCGAATCGATGGGAACGATTTTCTCTCCCAGCCTTACCACTGCGTCGACCCTTTCCCCATTGGAAAACATATATTGAAGAGTAAAAAATTGGGGCGGAAGGACCTGAGATAACAATTCCCCCAAAAATTGTTCTCCCAAGCCACCTCTTAATTTGGGCGGTTGGAGAATCTCCTGCAGGGTCGCGATATTCTTGCCCACTTCGAAGATTTGCCTACTGGCCTCAGAAAGCTCTCCTATATTCTTCTGAACGTCCCCGATCACTCTTGCCGCACTATCAAGGCGTTTATTGATCTCTCCGCTGGAGTCCAGGAGCTGCCGATTCACCTGCTCCGTGATACCCCTCAACTGCTCATTGACGGCTCTCTGTTGCTCGGTGAGTAGCGAAATATTTTTATTGAGGCCATCACTCATCTGAAGTCTCAATTGTTCCATTTGCTGTTGCATCAGAACCCACATGGGTTGGGACGGTTGCTCTGCCTTGATCTCCTCAAACCCCTTTCGCCACCGCCGCTCCACGAATAAGAAAAGAGCCACTGCGATGACAACGATCACGCCTAAGAGCAGATAGATCCCCTGCATTCTTACTCCCTCTCCATTGTCCCATCGATCAAGGATGCTGAATGATTAGGTGTCCCTCCACCCTCTTCCGTAGAGGGTTGGCGACACAAACCCTCCATACATTCTCTTTCTGAAGGTCTCCAAAATGGATGGGAAATTCTACTTTGAGCGGGCTCTTTCCCGTAACGGGGGGAATCCCATCGATCTGTCCCGACCCCGTAAACGAAAGCCTGAGCGTTGAAATGCCTCCTCCCCATCTCGCCTCTGCCTTGACCTTCTCTGGTTGACGGCCATCCTTAGGATCCTCGGATTCTACGGAAAAAGAGAACTCCTCTTTCCCTTGTGGCCCAATCTGAAATGGAAAGATGATGAACGTTCTTTCGAATACATTGTTTTCTAAACGAACATCATCGGAAGGCCTTTTAGGCAAGATTGAAATCTTCACCCTGGAGATCCCAGCGATTCCAACCCGATAAGGAGGATCAACCGTGTACTGATTTCCGAAATGGGCCCTCAATGTCTCAGAAGTCAGGTGATCAAATTCTGAGATTTTCTGACCGTTCACAGAAATCCGAATTCGAAAAGTGGCCCCCTTTCGGAGGTCCACCTCACCCCCATTGGAGAGAACGATGACGAGTTCCAAATCCTCTGTCAAATCTAAATCCTTTACCGCAATATCCGGTCCGATGGGTGGCCCCTCCAATATTCTCCTAAAATGATTGTTTTCCTCATTCAGTTCTTTTTTTTCATCGCCGGTATCGATATAGGCATGAATCTCATGACGGCCGGCAAGGGTGAGAGAGGTGGTGAGGACCATACGCTCTCCCGGAGGGAGAAAAGATTGACCGCAAAGGCTGGACAGGGGAAAATTTCCTTTGAGTTGACCGTCTACGAAAATCCAGAGATTTCCACTCCCTGTCGAAAGTGGCCCCTCCCCGATGTTGGCCACCGCCACGACCAAATTCTTTTCCCGATTAAGAAAGAGGTCTGTAATCGCAATGTCAGGAAGTTCAAGACGCTCCACCAGCGGCTCCGATTTTTGTTGGGGGGGAGGCATGAGAAGGACAATCTTCTCTTCGCTTTCCACAACTGGACTGATCTCCTGCTGACCTGCCAATCCGACATCCTCTATCTTTGAAGAATTGTCAGAGAGAGTCAGTTCGGAGGAAGGCTCAGGTTGAGATGGGGCAGAAGCAGGGAGAGGTAAGCGGGTCATTTTAGGCGCACAGCCAAAGAGAAAAGCAGAAAAGGCGAAGAAGCAAATCGCCTCCCTTAGCATGAATGAAATCTCAACCTCCTGAAAACCTAAAATAACGCATCACACACCGAAATGCAAGAAATTTCCGATAGATGAAAACGTGAGAAATGCATTGGAAACAAAGAGAAGGAGCTTGATTCGAAGGGATGGATGGGTTATGTTTGAAAAAATTACCTCCTTGAGACAATGGGAACCTTATCTGGTTTGCAATCCAGGCCAAGGCCTGGGGTAAGAAGCGTCAACCTTTATTCTACAATTCATTTTCTTTGAGGGGGGTTTCTATGAAACGGATTAAGATTGGATTGTTATTGTCCTTTCTGCTGGTTTGGATCAATGGGGCTTATGCAGAGACGGGACAGAAAAATTTTACACAAGAGGAGATCAAGAAGATGTCCGAGATAAGAGTGGTGATCGAAACTAAGTTTGGAAACATGGAACTCAAGTTTTTCCCTGAGGTTGCGCCCAATCATGTGAGAAGCTTCATCGAGCTCGCAAAAAAAGGATTTTACGATGGTACCACTTTCCATCGTGTCATCCCAAAATTCATGATTCAGGGCGGAGATCCCAACTCAAAGAGTCCGGACAAAACGAAACATGGGATGGGCGGACCTGGCTATACCATTAAGGCGGAATTTAACGATAAACCCCATAAAAGAGGAACCCTTTCCATGGCAAGGGCTGCAAATCCTGATAGTGCCGGCTCCCAGTTCTTCATCTGCGTCGCGGATGCATCCTTTCTCGACAAACAGTACACCGTCTTTGGCGAGGTCGTCTCGGGCATTGAAGTGGCAGATCAGATTGTCAGTCAACAGAGAGACAGGAATGATAATCCCATTGAGAGGATTGAGATGAAGGTCAAGATTTTGGAGAAGGAGAAAAAATGAAGGATTCCGTCGATCTCAGGAGCGATACCGTTACCCAACCCACACTCGCCATGAGAAAGGCCATGGCAGAGGCAGAGGTGGGCGATGATGTCTTCGGGGAAGATCCTACTGTGAATGCCCTCCAAGAGAAGGTGGCTAAAATCCTCGGGAAAGAGGCGGCCATCTTTGTGCCCTCGGGCACCATGGCAAACCAGCTGTCTATCCGGTCCCACACTCAGCCCGGTGATGAGGTGATTATAGAAGGGACTTCCCATCCATATAATTTTGAAGGTGGAGGAGGGGCAGCCCTTTCCGGTGTCCAGTTTAACTGTCTCAGAGGCATCCGTGGCGTTCTTGATGCTCCACAGATCGAGGAGGCGATCAGACCCGATGATCACCATTTCCCCGTCACAAGGCTGATCTGTGTTGAAAATACCCATAACCGCGGCGGAGGGACCATTTACCCCATCGGAAAAATGGCTGAAATCTATCGACTGGCCAAATCAAGGGGACTTCTGGTCCATCTTGACGGAGCCAGGCTTTGGAACGCCTCTGTCGCTTCGGGAATCCAACCCCACGAATACGCTCAATGGGCAGACTCCGCATCGGTCTGTCTCTCTAAGGGATTGGGAGCTCCTATTGGTTCTCTGGTGACAGGCCCTAAGCCATTCATCGATCGCGTCCACCGTTTCCGGAAGATGTTTGGAGGCGGAATGCGGCAGGCAGGGATCATTGCCGCCGCTGGCATTTATGCGCTGGATCACCATATCGAACGCTTGAAGGAGGACCACCAGAATGCCAAGCGTCTGGCCTTGGGTCTGAAGGAATTCAAGGCGATCTCCATCCATCCTGAGCATGTGGAGACCAATATCGTCATCTTTGATGTCACCGACACTGGGATGACTGCTCCGCAGGTGACAGAGGCGATGAAGAGAGAAGGAGTCCTCATCCACGCCTTTGGCAAGACACAGATTCGTCTCGTCACCCATCTGGATGTTTCCAATGAGGATGTTGAAAGGGCTCTCAAAGCCTTTAAAAGAGTGTTAGGAAAAAACCCTTAGGCCGTTATGCCGGTTTAGCTGTTATGATCGTTGGATCGCTCTAATCGTTTGACGGACCTAACGATCCAAACGAACTTAACGGTCACACTGCATTTAGGAAAAAAAGATGCCTTGGAAATTGGCGGTGGTGCCGGAGCGATGCTCGGGTTGTAAGATCTGTGAATTGGTCTGTTCCATTCAACGCTTTGGAGTGAACAACCCCAAAAAGAGCGCGATTCGAGTGATGGTGGTTTATCCACACCCGATCATACGGATGCCCATTGTCTGCCGGCAATGCAAGGTGGCGAAATGCATGGAAAACTGCCCTACAGGAGCGATTGTTATAAAGGACGGGATTTATGATATCGATGCAGAAAAGTGCATCTCCTGCCAGCAGTGTGTGATCTCGTGTCCCTTCGGTGCAATCTTCCTTCACGAGGAAATTGAGACGCCTTTTAAATGTAACCTCTGCAATGGGACCCCCTGTTGTGTGGATGCCTGCCCCAAAAACGCCCTCCTCTTCTTACCCGAACATGTTTTAGGTCAGGCCCAAAGAATGACCAGTGTTTTAAAATATGTACACATGAAAGAAGTAGAGTACGTTGAAAAGGGGGAAAGGAAGGTTCGGAGATATGCCGACATCGAAAATGGAAAAGAGGAAGGTTAAGGGCGGATATTTCTGGAAGATCCTCTCGGTCGATCTCGATCGGGGAGAGGCAAAGCCGTTGGAATTCGATGAGGCTTTTGCCCTCAAATATATTGGCGGAAGAGGGTTTGGAGCTAAACTGGTCTGGGACAATCTCCGAAAGGGAAGCGTTGATCCACTTGGTCCAGAAAATCTTTTGGTCATCTCTTCGGGCCCTTTAAACGGCCTTTATCTCCCTGCATCTGGGAAGACCTCCTTTATATCCATTTCTCCAGAAACAGGAATCTACGGCGATTCAAGCATGGGCGGCTCCTTCGGTACAGAACTCCGTCAGGCCGGTTTAGATGGCTTAGCCATTTTCGGAAAGGCGAAGACCCTTTCTTATCTCTGGATCGATAATGGAGAAGTGAGAATCATTCCCAATGAGAAATTGAGAGGGAAAGGTAGTTTGGAGAGCGAGGGAATGATCAAGGAGGATTTAAAAGATGAGCATATTAAAGTGTCCACGATTGGTGTGGCCGGGGAGAATCGGGTTCGATTTGCCTGTGTCACTTCGGACTGGGGAAGAAACTCTGGAAGGACAGGAATCGGCGCTGTGATGGGTTCGAAAAATCTCAAGGCCATTGCCGTCCGGGGGTCCAGAGATCTTCCTGTCTTTGATCTTCCCAGGTTGCAAAGGGTCTCAGAAGCCTCCTTCCGAAACCTGAGGGAGAACAAGAATTTCACTTTTTGGCAGGAACAGGGCCTGATGTCTGTGATCGACTATGTGAATGAGGCAGGGGTGATGCCGACCTTTAATTTCAGAGAGGGCGTCTTCGAACATGCCAAAAAGGTCAATGGTTATGAGATGCTCTCAAAATATAAGATCGGAGATACCTCTTGTTTCGCTTGCCCGATGGCCTGCGGGAATGTCTGCCTGGTGAAAGAAGGAAAATATCGAGGAACCGTTGTGGAGGGCCCGGAGTATGAAACGGCCTGTATGTTCGGCCCGAATCTCGGGGTTCAGAACTTCGCTACCGTCCTGAAGGCCAATCAAGTCTGCGACGAACTAGGAATCGATACGATCACCGCGGGAAGCCTGATCGGCGTGATGATGGAAGCTCAGGAAACTGGCCTCCTCTCCGAAAAGGATCTCGATGGCCTCCACTTCAACTGGGGGGCGGAGGAAGCGATCTTAGAGACCATTCAACGGATTGCCCACCGAAAGGGGATCGGAGATATTCTCGCTGAAGGCAGCCTGGGGGTGATCAAACACTGGCCCCAGCTTAAACCCATCATCTCACAGGTGAAAGGCCTGGAGCAATCGGCCTACGATGCAAGGATCGCGATCTCGATGGCATTGGGGTACGCGACTTCGGATATCGGAGCCCATCACGCCCGCGCCTGGACGATTGCCAAGGAATTGGAAATGGGTATGGGATGGCCGCTGGAAAAAAAGGCGGACCTCGTCATCTATCACCAGACGCTTCGTCCCCTGTTCGACATGTTAGGAGTCTGCCGATTACCTTGGATCGAGCTCGGTTTTGATGAGAATAAATATGCTGAATTTTATTCAGCCACGACCGGCGTGGAGACCACATTACGCGAACTCCTCCAACGCTCCATGGACCTCTACGACCTTACCCGTGCCATTAATATGAAATCTGGCATTTCAAGGAAAGATGACTATCCTCCGGAAAGGGTCTTCACCTTGCCGATGACCGAAGGACCCCATGCAGGGAAGATTCTAAGACGGGAGGACTATGAGGCGATCCTCGATATCTACTACCAGAAGAGGGGATGGACGAAAGACGGTCTGGTGGACGAGAAAAGGATTGCGGGGTTTGACGACCCACTGGTCACAACTTAAACACGCGAAGCGTTTAGCGCATAGCGTTAACCAACATCTTAGTCTTAACCTTAACCTCAACCTTAAGGTTTATGTCTGAACCGATTGTTGTTTTAGTCACATGTGGTTCTGAAGAAGAGGGGCTGAAGATTGCTCGGTCACTCGTTGAGGACCGCTTCGCCGCTTGTGTCAGTCTCGTTCCTGCGGTTCGCTCCATCTACCGC
>Ga0187771_10000954_pt1 | contig 18803 bp, 13 predicted proteins | sample 0116_SJ02_MP15_1_FD_133139 | JGI IMG/M metagenome (GOLD analysis project Ga0187771, IMG submission 133139) | Tropical peat soil microbial communities from peatlands in Department of Meta, Colombia - 0116_SJ02_MP15_10_MG | ecosystem: Environmental > Terrestrial > Soil > Wetlands > Peat | place...
ACGGATGCCCAAACTGCGAAGAGCAGAAGCCCAAACTAGACAAACTAGCAACAAAAGTAGCACACAAACACGGAAAAAAAGTGGTTTTCACACGAATACGCATTAAATACACTTCAGAATCTCGGGAAGAGTCTCTTCGGGCGAAAGATGTGTTTCGTCATTATTTCTATCCTACCAACCTCATACTAGTAAGATCACGCGACAAAGGAGCATTTGAGTTATACCGAAACGCGGGACCACTAATGACCGAATTGGCAAAAAATATCGACGCTGCTGCAGAAACCGCAGCTATGCTTGCAAAATAGTGACCTTACTCCTTATTCGAATAGCGTCTCCGTTTTGCGCTTCCACTCGTCGAACCCGTCAGGCGAAGTGGGATAGCTTCTGTACCATGCTCTGGTCCTTTTTATGGCGTTGACTGTGTTGCGTAGTTTGCGGAGAAACCCGATCTTTCGCATTCCGCGGAATACTCTGACCGCTTTTTCGCTTATGTTCAGCTTGACCTCCTGTCCGAGGCTGGTTTGGAGAAGGTCTTCTTCGGTGATTAGCCTGTATGCCATTCCGTAATTCAATTCTTCATCATCTGACGCTTGTACGAGCTTGCGGAAAACATCTAGTCCAGCCTGTTTTAGACCGTAGATTTCCATGTAATTGATGTTGTAAGCCCACAGTCCGTCGCGACTGTAGTTGTCTTTCTCGATGGCGTCAATTATAGTATTGCCAGCGATTGTGCCCCCCTTCATGGACGGTCCGATGCCTCCGCCATGAATGGGATTCACTTGGCACGCAGCGTCTCCGACTATTATAACGCCGTTTCCAACCATGTTGTCCAGTGGTCTCCTAGTGGGCACACACCACGCGCCGCCTTCAATGATTCTTGAATCTTTGAAAACGGGTTTGGATACTATGTGCTCGTAGAGAATGTTTTTTGGATTCGGAAAGCCCTTTGTCATCGCAATGCCCAGACCGACATTTACTCTATTGTCAGCCTTGGGAAAAATCCAGTAGTAGCCTCCAGGCGTGATTTTTTGAGTGAGATAAATCTGGCACAGTTCAGGGTCCTCAAGAGGCTGCTTCAACTCCCGAATCTCTCGGTAACAAGCCTCTACGTCTCTATTTTCAACTTCAGCGTCGATTCCAAGATTTCTTGGAAGCTTCTTGCGGAGAATGGCTGGGAATCCGCTGGCTTCCACAGTGACCTTGGCAGTGAGTTCAGAGTTGCCTTTCTTGAGGTTCTTTGCTTTTATGCCTTTTACGTATCCTTTTTCAATTACGGGTTCTAGGGCTTGAGTGGAGTCCCAGAGCACTGCACCAGCGTCGACAGCTTCTCTTAGCAGTCTCTGACCGAAGGCGTGGCGATTGAGCAGAAAGCCGTTTAGACCCTCACCCCTAACGTCAAAAATGGTCTGATTGTCTGGGGAGAAAATTCTGACTCCCTCCATAACGCGCTCCAGTTCCGCTCCGGTGGGCGGCTTCAAGCCTAAGTGATCAAAGTGATGCTTGCCGATTGCATCTCCGCACACCTTCAAGCCGATGTCCTGCTTCTTTTTCGAGTCAATCAACAGCGTCTTGAGTCCAGCTTTGGCCGTTGTTTTTGCGGTTGAGCAGCCGGCCGTTCCTGCACCAACTACTATTACATCATACTTCTCCACTTTGGACATGCTCCATGTGCGAATGGTTGGGATATTCTTTAAGGATTCGCTTGATAAACTTTTTTTCTATTCTGCACACTTGTTTAAGGCTTTTTGTAGAAAGAACCTGTTTTGGGTCAACTGACACTCGACTGAAGGGTAGTGTTCAAAGTGTCTTTGGCAATTCGTCACGTTTGTGTGTCATCCTGGATAGACTCTATCGAATCGACCAGAGCAAAAGGAATTTATTAGGTGAGTTTAGTAATCTCTCCATTAAAATTGGCGTAAAGTGAGTCCATTGGTCAATCAAGTGCTGATTACTTTTATCCTGGGCTTAATACAAGGTCTAGCTGAGTGGCTGCCGATTTCAAGCACTGCACACTTGAAAATAGCTGAACACTTCATCCCAAGTCTGAGTGTCACTCCTTTTTTTAACGTAGTTCTGCACCTTGGGACGCTCGTCGTGGTCATTTTCTACTTCAGGAAGGAAGTGAAAAGCATACTCTCCGCATTGGTGCATCTGGATTTCAAATCAGAGTACGGGCAACTCATTCCGCTAATAGTTGTTGCAACCATCCCCACAGGAATAATCGGTCTGCTCTACGATGAATTCCTCGAAAACAGTCTGCAAACCCTCCTTATCTTCGGAATAACGTTCTTGGTAGGCGCTGCCGTGCTCTACATATCAAAAATCGGAAAAGAAAACACTGAAACCATAACCTTCAAAACAGCCCTCCTTATGGGAACCGCACAAGGTTTTGCAGTCTTTTCCGGATTGTCTAGAAGCGGAGTCACGATCTCAACCGCATTGCTCCTCGGCCTCAAAAGACAGAAAGCATTCAAATTTTCCTTTCTACTCTCAATACCAGCCATAATTGGAGACCTTATAGTCGAAGGCTACAAACAACGCGGACAGCTAGCCACTCAAACCTTAGGATTACCGGCGCTTCTTGTCGGAATAGCCATGTCCATGATTGCCGGCTACCTCGCCATAAAACTCGTCTCAAAAACGGTGATGAGCAAAAAATTCCATTACTTCGCCGCCTACACAAGTCTACTTGGAATAGCCTTGATCATTTTAACGCTCAACGGCTACTAAGCGCGCGCTAGCGCTAAACTAAGGAAGACGCAGCTGAAAGACAATTCCGCTGCCGGAAGGTCATCTCTCGCCCTTGAGCCAGCCCTTGAGCCCGAGTTCCTTGACTGTTATAGTTATAGGCTCTAGTTCATGAGTTTTGTACTTGCCGTTCTCGTCAAGATACAATATCGTCGGCTTTAGCGGGAATAGACCCTGAACTCTTGGTCGGAGAGTTAGTCTCACGTTTTCCGTTTTAAGCGGGTCCAGTCTCGTTCCCTTCATGTTGATGTAGCTGTCTTCAACGCGGTAGTTCTCTGGACTCAGGGTCAGCTCAAAGCCCTCTGGGATCGCTTCTGTTATCTTAATCAAGAGGGCCGGTCCTTTTCCGGCGTTGACGAGTTCTATTTCTAGGCTGAGGCTTTCGCCTATTTTCAGTTCTTTTTGTCGTGTTATTATGTTTGCTCGTATGTCGGCGTGCTCAAACTTCTCCAAGCCAACTGCTTCTTCTTTTGTCGGTGTGGGTAAGGTGAAGGTTGCTGTTGTGGAGACAATGGTTGGAGCGTGCAGGACTTCGGTCAGAGAGTTGGCGAGTTCTCGTTCTTCTCTTACCTTTTCCAGTAGTTGTTGTACCTGTTCGCTTTTTTCTGGATGCTGAGCTTTCATAAAGGCTCCTGCCGACGTTTGCAGTACCTTCTCAGCCATCATGTACAGCTTAGCCTTCTTCTCTGGATCCTTTTCTTCTTTGGCGCTGTCCATCTGTGCGTAAGCGTCAAGGAGTAGTCCTGTTGCTTTAGCGTATTCTGAAGCGTTTTGAAAGCCCGCTTTCAAGTAGTAGTTGGAGGCGCTTTCCAAGTGTTTTATGGCAGTGGTGTGCATGGCGGTGTCTCTGGTGTCAGCGAATTTTGCTCCTGCCTCTAGCGCTTTGCAGAACCTGCTGTGTCCTAGCACTAGCATCTTTGCTTTTTCGTTTGGACCGAGCTCTTTAGCTTCCTCAAAAAGCTGGGATGCTTCCTCATAAAATCTAGGAGCGGCTTCTGCTTCTGCTTTAGTCATTTTTTGCCAAGCACGAGATAGACTGATTATGAAATCGAATTCTTTTCGTTCTTGTTCAGTCTCTACTGTTTGGCTTATTTCCTCGAAGGTTGCTGTTGCTGAGGCGTATTTTTCTGAACTGGAGTAGTGATCGCCTTTTTTGTCGAGGATTTTTGCTTCCTCAAGGGATATTCTGGCTTTGCAGTAGTCATGCCTTATATCTGTGGCCTTAATCATACTGGTTGCCATTTGTTTTTCGTCTGCGTCTTCAATCTTGCCAAGCGCGGTTTGAATTGATTTCTTAGTCTCGTCGAAAAGGTTGACAGCGCGTTCGAAGGCTTGGATTGCCTCCTCGCACTGTTCCCTCCTGCTCAAGTCTTCCGCGAGTTCGACGTATGTCCACGCAGAATAGTTCGGAGCCAGATAGCTCCATTGTTTTAACGATTTGTGCAAGCATGCGGCTTTTTCAAAGTTTTCCCTCGCCAAGCCGTATTCTTGTCTTTCATGGTGATAGCGTGCTTTCTCGATTTCGCTCCAAGCCTGCATGTAAAGCCCATGGTCTTGATAGAAGTCTTTGAGCTGAGAAATCTTCTCAGCGGCCAACCTATAGTGGTTGGAGGCTACTTCGAAGTCTTCAGCTGCTCTCAAGTTCTCGCCAAGCTTGTCGTAAGCTTGGGCAGCTTTCCAGTAGCATTCAGCCATGCGACTCATTTGATCAAGCTTTTGAGATGAGTCGGCGGCTTCCATAAAGGCATCCGCGGCTCTTCTCAGATAGCCCTTATCATAAGTGCACTGAAAAAGTCGATCCAACATCCTTCCTAGTCGGTACTGAAAGCCTCCTAGAACAGCAAACACCTGGACAAAACCTCCTCTTTCCATATGGGAGGCATGCTTGACACAAAGTCTCAACGCGTTTTCCGCATCCGATGCAGCCTCTTCAAGCATGCTCTTTTTGGTCTCGCAGTCCTTAGTAAATTCTGCAAGCTCCCATCTAGTTAGTGCTAACTCGGCCTGAAAAAAACCTCGATCCCAGTAATCGAAGGGTTCAAGTTGTTCGGTCAGTCGACTAGCCTCGTCGCCATGCACCAAAGCTTCTTCCAGAAGCCTTTTTTTCTCATCAGAATTCGTCTCCGTCACAGCTAACCGCGTTAGAGTACTACTGGAAGTTTGATGCGCTAGACGTACGATTTCAGGATATCCAGAGTTTTCAGCTTTCTCGAGCATTTCTGGAGCAGCTTCCAAGGCTTTTTCTAACAGTTCCCGCCTTTTCTTCAGATTTGTTTCATTCTCGGCCAACACGTAGTAGATGTTGCTATGAGGTGATTCTATCCAGACATAATCGTCACGTGTACTCGTAAATGAGACACAGGAGAAGTTGTGCTTAGCTTCTTGAGCGTACTGCAAAGTAGCCTTGCTTGACTCCATCGCGCTATCCTGATTCTCAGTCGTTAAAAGCTTCCAGGCAGATTGATATGTTAACCAATCTAATGCGCGTCCGATGATGAATTTGTCTTTGGTTTGATTGGCGTGATCTAGAGCTTTGTTAAAATTCTTCAAAGTGTCATCTATACCCTTGTCCCAGCCTATATTCTCGTGGTCTACTTGGACAGAGTTGGACAGCAATTCAAGTAATGCAATCCCCTCAGAAAGCTCGACTGCTTTCTGCCAGTTGCTCAGAGCCTTCTCACGCGTCTTCTCTTGCTCATCTAGATCTAGAAAATACTGAATAAACGCATCTTGAAACACAGCTGTTTTACCGTAGGCTCTTGCAAGTTCATTAGGGTCTCCAAGAATCGAAAGAAACTTGATTGCCTGCACTCCGAGTTCTACCGCCTCTTTCAGCATCTTCTCTCGGCTTTGAAAGTCCCATTCGAGAGCGAATCCAAAAACAACGCACGTTGCCAATTGGTTGTAGGTTTTCCCATATTCCAAGGCATCTGCAACCTGTTCAAGGCTTCTCAAGGACTCTTTTGCTAGTCTCCAGCACTCATTAAGCAACATCTTCTTTTCGGGTACCTCGGGGGCAAGCCAATAACCTATGTAAGCGTTCATGGCATTGCAGCGACTTATCAGTCCTGCCTTCTTTGGCTCAGTCAGCCTTGCAAGAAGTTCCTTTGCCTTCTCGTAGTGCGAAATAGCCTGACGCAATCTTTGCTTGAACTCGGCGTTGCTTCCAGCTTGGAACGCCGCGCGATAGGAGGCATAGCCCAGTCGCTCACAAGTTTCACCTTTCTTCGAAAAATCATCTTCAGGAAGCAGATCAAGCGCTTTCTCAAAGGACTCGGCTGCTTTAAGCCACTCATATCCCTTCTCCGATTGTTCAGCCTGATTCAGAATATTCTCCATGCCAGCTCCTCTGATAAACTCACCGATCACTAATAGCTTGATAGCAAGTCTCTGAAAAGGCTTTTCCAAGTAGCACTGCTCGAGTTCGTGCCCGGGAGGCTGCCTCGTCTTTTACCTTTCTCTCGCGCGCGGCCTCATCGACGCGTGGAAGTACGCGAGCCAAGGCAGCAGAGTACGCGTAAAGTTCCAAGTGCTCGGCGGGTGGTTCTGCGACGAGATGGGCAGACTGGACGTGCCAGATCGGTACGTCGATGCATTTTGCAGCAGAGTTCCAGGATCGGTTTTGGCTAGGAGCTGCAGCGACTTCACGCCAGAGAAGCTCAAGGAGATATATGACAAGGCTAATCTGACCGTTTTAGGCTAACGCGTTGAGAAAGATCAGGATCTAGACGCTCAGGAACCGATTCGCGCGCGCACCTAATTCAGCAACAAAAGCAACAAATATTTTCTATTAATGGCTTTGGGGAAAAATACATCATGAGGGGAATAATAGAAAAAAAGTGTTGCTTTCGCTGCTGGCGCTCGCGCGCCTTCTCCTCGATCAATAGAGCACGTCGGCGTCAGTTTGTTGGTGCTCGCGCACAGAACCTCGAATTATGGGATTCCTTCTTTGGCGTTTATTTCTATCTGTATCTTGATCGGCGTGCTGTCGAACGTCCCCTGCAGGTCCACAACGTATCCACAACGTACCCCGCGCCCAGCTCATCTATCGCCGCCTCGACGTGCCTCTTGAAGATCTTGGCTATGCGCGCCCTCTCGGGCGAAATCGTCTTCATGAACTCTGGATTCTTGGAACTCGGCTTAAGCCTTATGACGTACTCTGCAAAAGCCATCACCGATTTTTTACATCGACGAACCTTCGCTACCAGCTTAACCTATGTTTTCCCACTGATTGAGTGACTGAGTCGCTTAACTTCACGGTATTATTGTACAACCACTCATAGTCATCCCAGTAATTTGATCCGCTCCGCTTTCTGTAGGCATTTATCATTGGCTTCGCATGTTCCCAACACCTAATAATAGTGTCCGTCCATTCACTTGCTACCATCTTGTAGTCAATGTTCGTCTTGCGTAGAATTATTGCAACTGCATCAAATGTACCACATGCGATCTCAGCGTCATGAATTTGTTCAGGTGTCCATTGTTCAAAAGTCGGATTGGAGTTTTGTATCAGATTCCTACGCGCAGAACGCACATTCTCTTGCTGGAGTATTTGTAATATTGAATTGAATACTTGCAGAATCGCTGTTTTTTCCTGCAGACTCGCTGATTTTTTCATTTCCCTCCACTGGAATAGGTAGATAATTGCCGTTGCAAGCAATATTGAGGTGGAAATTATGGCAATGGACTGATCCAAATTCATGTTCTGATACCTCTTTTCACGTTTTCCTATCTTATCTTGACAAAAATAACTTTTGGGGACAAGTCACCCGACAGTTAACATGGACAACTAAGACTGCGCTTCTATTATCCGCGTCGAAGATATGCGCGTCGAGCATACCGGGGCATATCTTGTTGGTCTCGTCGGACAGGCTTTTCGGCCCTCTCTGCGAACTGGCCCTCTCCGCTTTTGGCCTCCAAAACCGTGTCCCACGAGTCCAACAAGCGAATGAGTGTATTACTCGCTTCATTTGGTCTTCGCTGCTGATTCCAGCAACGTCACAATTTCAGTAATCCTACTGCTGATAGTCTCAGACTTTTCTTCTATCGTATGCTTGATGCTGTCTATATCTTTCCGAACAAGTTCTTGGTAAGTATCGAAATATTCTTCACTCACAACATCAATTAACAGATTCCTTTCGTAAATAGAGTATGGAGATTTGTAGAGAGTTGAGAGAATAAGATGTTTCGCATTTTTCACCTTCACATCTTCATTCTTGACAGTAGCTTCATACATTGAACCGCGGAAAACTATACAGGGGAAATACATCTCAAACGTATACGGAATAAGTGGAATCCGGACCTTGATGCTCTGCTCAATCGCATAGTCGACGTACGATTTGAGCTGCTCCCGAGCCTCATGTATCTCGCTCTGCCCTTCTCTGAATTGCCCCCTGTGCGCATCGCCTGTTTTGAAAGCATCGAAAGTAACAGCGATCTTCTCTGCATTCTGATAGTGTAATTGGGTCTTTCCTAAAACAGTCTGCATTATTTCTGTTCGTTCAGTATTTTTGGCTGCCATTTGCACTTCGTCGATGTAATGTCCAGCGATCTGATCCATGTCAAACTTGAAAGGTCTGGTGAAAAAGCCCAAGAGAAAGCTTCTGATTTCTTGCATTCAACTATCAAGCTGGCTTCCAATTCAAGATTCTGGATCCGAGCTGGCCCATCTGATGCACATACGTCAATTTCTCTAAGTTTTCTTGTTTCTCTATCATAGAACGTATCTTGATTGGTTATACTTTTCCATTGCCGCCTATCAAGGATATCGGAAATCCTAATTTCCAATGGTTTGCCAGTCTTCTTGATCTCGTTTTCCAAATACCGAATGTTAGACTCGTCTGAAGTCATATTTTGTTCTTAAACCAAAGCGATATTTATATTCTCTCATAGCACGTGCTCCCTCTCGATAACACATTATATTATGAATCCAAGAGACTATATACGCACGTATAAGTATGCTTAATGGGCTTATCGAAATCCTTATATCCTTTATATCCATTATATCTATGTATAAGTGAATTATATGCCAGAAGAGATAACCACAGTTGTTAGAATACCACTGAGTGAGATCGAAGATTCAGTCAGAATGAAACATGATCTCCCTAAGATCCTCAGAGAAGCAAAGCTGGAGGAGAGCTATCTGGTTCTTTATTTCGCCGATGAACCAACGCTCGACAAAGAGATGGACTCTGCGGCATCGCATCCTCAGCCATTACATAAAAAACGAAGAGCGCACAAGAGGCGGAATCGTATGCGGACTAGAGGATGGGAGATAGTGGGTAGAATAACGAATTCCAAAGGCCAAAAGTGTGCTATATACAAGCCTTTCGTTGAAGCTTTAGAAGGCAAAGAGCTTACTGCAGAAAAACAAGTGTCAATAGTTGAGAAAATACTGAAATCGAATAGGAACAGACCTTCTGAAACATCAATCCATTATTTCCTCGACAACACTCTTGAATTCTTGAGATTAAAATCTGTGCAAGAAAGTCCAGATTCTGAGATTTCAACGACAACTTAGCTCGAGGTTTGAAGATGCAAGGAACTGAGCTCGCGATGAAGGATCCAAGGCAATTATGCCTATCATTGTTCAGGTCAGAGTCAGAAGATGAGGTCGAGAAAATCCTAGGAGCGAACAATCTGCTTGATGATTCTTTTTGGCGAGACCTTGGAGACGACGAAAACAATTTCTCAGTGGTTGGAAACCAACAAAGCTCTCCAACTGGTGCACTTGTCGAGAAAATTGTCAACTCTATTGATGCAATTCTCATCGCAAAATGCCTGATCGCCGGCATCGATCCTGAGTCGACAAGCGCACCTCAGAGCATGACTGAAGCAGCTGAAAAATTCTGCGGGATAAGGGGAGGTTCTCTCGCAAATCTGGAATCAAAGGAACGATCAGCAATAACCGAAGCAAGTATCTGGATGATGGCGACAGGCTCGCTTGACAAACCTTGCTATACTTTTGTTGACTTTGGAGAAGGGCAGACACCTCGGAAGATGCCAGAGACATTTCTATCTCTCGTCACGAAGTCAAGGAAAATAAGAATGCCATTTGTCCAAGGAAGGTTCCAAATGGGTGGCACTGGAGTGCTCCCATATTGCGGCAACAAGAAATACCAGCTCATCATCTCGCGCGTCATCCGGAAATAGCAAAGCTCGAAAGCAGTGATGACACTGCCGGCCTTTGGGGTTTCACAATAGTAAGGAGAGTGCCGAGACCTGGCGTAAGGAGCTCTGTCTATCGTTACCTAGCTCTAAATGGACGTATTCTCTCATTCTCCTGCGACACAATGCCCTTGCTTCCAAAAGAAATGAATGGCAAGGTGCCTTTTGAAAGGCTGATGCATTGGGGAACATGCATAAAGCTCTTTGACTATCAATTCGACAACGCAGCCTTGAAAACAAACCTCAAGTTTGACTTGAGCCGAGAATTGGATAGGCACCTCATCAGCATGCCTATGCCCGTTCGCTTGTGCGAATCCAGAGACTACGTACAAGAGAGCCCATTCGCCACTTTGGCTGGAATGGATGTCAGATTGAGTGAGAATAAATCGAAGGTTTTGGAAAACCATTTCCCAAGCAGTGCTTTGTTACAGGTGCCTGATTTAGGTAGTATCCCGCTAGACATTTACTTGTTCAGAAGGGACGCAGGTCGGCGCTTCATATCAAAAAAGCTGGCAATAGTTTTTACGATAAACGGACAGACGCATGGCGCTTTCACTTCAGCCTTCTTCCTACGACAGGGAGTTCAATTAGACTATCTGAAGGATGACCTATTCATAATAGCTGACTGCACCAAGATCCCCGGAATAAGTCGTGACGACTTGTTCATGAGTTCTAGAGATCGCTTAAGAGAGAATCCAATTCGGAAGGCCCTAGAAGAACAATTAGAATTACTACTGAGCAGTCACCGTGGTCTGCAAGACATGAACAAACAAAGAGAGCTTGAAGCAAGCAAGAGCAGCCTTAAGGACAACAAGCTTTTGGAGAAACTTGTTGAGAGAATGATATCCTTCACTCCATCTTTGGCAAGCTTTTTTTCTCTAGGAGATCGGCTAACTGGCCCCAACTTGAACGGAGGCACGAATCCATCTTTTCAAGGCAAGAAATTCCCGACTTATTTCAGATTACACGACGAGCCTGAAGATGGATTGACTAAAGAATGCGCCATCAATTCAAAGTGCGCAGTCCTGTTCGAGACCGATGCTGAAAATCAATATTTCTCTCGCGCCTTGGATCCGGGCGAGTTGATTGTTTCGCCCGAGGAAGCAAAAGTAGGTATGCTTCTATGGAATGGTCGGGGGATATTGTTCTTATCCGTTCCGCCTAACCTTAAGCCCCATGAAATTGCTGAAATCTGCGTAGAGGTTAAGGACGCCAACAATCGTGATCCTTTTGCTTCAAAATTCAAGTTGAAGGCTCTCGAACCTATTGTGAAGGTGAAAAAAGGCAAGCATAGGAAAAGGAAAAAGAAGGCTCCTCAATTGGCTTTGCCCAACATAAAGAAAGTCTGGAAGGATGAATGGAGCACTTATCATTTCGATGGCGGCAGCGGCTTAGCGATCATAGGTTCAACCTATTTTGTGAACGTTGACAACGTTTACCTGGTCACGGAAAAATCTCATTCCCGGACTCATCCATCTATTCTTGAGGAGCAATTCACCAATGGGTTGGTCGTGGCTGCGCTAGCGATGCGTCACGATTTCGATGAGCGGAAAAAAACAGGGCAGTTTCTTATTGAAGAAGATGAGATTCGAGAAAGAATAGCAGAAAGCTCCCGCGGATTGGCTGCAGTCATTTTGCCTCTAATACAGCAACTGAATACCCTCAAAATAGGGAGGAGCGCCACAAGCCCAGAAGACGCCTGAGCGACTCACCGAGTCTTTCGATGTAGAGAAAGAAATCTGGTAGGCATATTGGCGCGCACTCATATTCTGGTAGAGCTGATGTCTCGCAAGATCACTGCATTAGCGCTATTGCTCCGTTCAAAAGGGCCTTAACCAAGAACCCATCGCTTGTTGGACTCTCTGGACAGATTTTCAGGAGCCAATTTTCAGAGGGACCACTTAGAAATGTGTGCTGGAAACTGTGTCCGACGAGTCCGACAAACTAATGAAGATGCAGCTGAAGGACGCCCACCGCTGCCAGACGGTCACCTTTCCCCCTTGAGCCAGCCCTTGAGGCCAAGCTCCTTGACGGTTATGCTGATTGGTTTGGGTTCGCAGGTTTTCTCCTTGCCGTCCTCGTCTACGTACACTATTCTTGGTTTGATTTGGAACGTGCCCTGAATCTTCGGCACTAAAACAAGCTTCACCACCTCTGTCTTTGAGGGTTCAAGTCGCTTGTCCACAATGTCGAGACAATCACCTTTTACGTGGGATAGTTCAGGCTTCTTTGAGACCGCAAACCCCTCAGGAATGACTTCCGTTATCTTGGTTAAAAGAAGGGTTCCTTCTTTACCTGTGTTTTTAACTACTATTTCCAGCTCAAGAGATTCGCCAATTTTCAATTCTTCTGGTGATACTGTGATATTGCCCTGCACCTCTTCGCGCACATAACCAGCTAGGCTGACTGCTTTCTTGCCAGTTTGGCCTTGAGAAGGTTGCAAGCCTTCCATCAGTTTCATTGTTTTTTCGACATCTTTTTTGACGCCCATTTTTTGATAGATTTCTAGTGCCCGATTAAGGAGTCTGTCTGCTTCTTCTCGGTCGCCCGCTTGGTCTCTTCCCAAATATGCGCATGCGTATTCGACGAGAATGTTTTTAGCAAGAAAGTAAATGTTCCATTTTCTCGCGCCTAACGCTTCGTATCCCCGCAGGCTCTTCTCGAAGAGTTCAATGGACTCGTCCCATTTCTTCTCGGCACGAAGCATCATCGCTCTTGCCGCCTCTTCATCGGCGATGAGTTGTCTGTTTTGTTTCTCGCGGACAAACTTGCGCATTTCGTCGAGAAGGGTTCTTGCTTTGTCTAGCTCGCCAAGTTCAATGAAATTCATGGCAATCCAATTCTGACTAGACATCTGGGTTGCTTTTTGTCCTATTTTTTCGAAGACTTCAGACAAACTGTCAAAATACTCTTTGGCCTTGGCATATTCACTTCTGTCATAATAGCAAAATCCAAGAATCGCATAGCTACTCCAGATTTGTTGCGTGTTGTTTATGCCTTGGGATATGCTTAGCGATTCTTTTAGGTATTGTTCGCCTTTGCTCTCTTCTCCAAATAAGTGATAGAGAAATCCGAGATTCTGCGTGGATAGACTCAGATTAAACAAGTTACTAATCTTTCGGCTCAATGCGTCGCATTCTTCTGACAATCTAAGCGCCCTGTCCACACCTCCCATACCAAAATACATTTGTGCCAAAATACCTGCGCCCCAAGATATGGCCTGAATGTGCCCTGCTTTTTTTGCCAGCTCCCACCCTTTCTCCCAACAATCTAACTTTCGTTCGTTCTCTTCTGCTGGAAGTTCAGCTGCAAGGTTGTTATAAGCGCGCAGCGCTGTGTCCACATAGCCTTTGTCAAGAGCTATTTTCAGGGCCTTTTCCATGTATTCAACGGCCTCCTTCGTGTCTCCTGCAGCGCCTGACGCAAGTCCCAAGGCTTCATACGAAATCGCAGTGGCTTCAGCAGCGTTCAACTTTATGCTGAGCTTAAGTGCTTTCTCAGCCCATGAACGAGTCTTCGTCAAGTCTTCGGTATAGTATGACATTCTAGCTCTCGCAGCGTAGAGCGTTGCTAACTGAACGCTTTCTGGTCTGGCTTCCAAGATGCTCAATGCGTTATCAAAATGCTCCCGAGCTTGGTCCACTTTGCCGACCTCGCGCCAGAGAATGGCTGCCATTTTGCGGTGCAATTCTGCAACCTTTTCCTTTTCGTCGAATTGCTTCCACATAAGTAATGCTTCGTTCCAACGTTTCAAGCAATGGTCATATTCTCCGACAATACTTTTGATGTCTCCAAGAACCTCAAGAACACGCGCTTTCTCCCGAATCTCGCCTTCCTTCTCTCCAAGCAGGCCTAGAGCAGATTGGAAGTACGAAGCAGCCTCACTGTTAGCGTAGATTTTTGAAGCCTTTTCCCCTGCTTTAAGGAAATATCCCAGCGCTTTCTCTTTGTCTCCACCCTCAAGAAAGTGATAGGCTATTTCGCCAAAGTGTTCGTCAATTCCCTTGGCGTAAACCTTCTCAAGGATGTTCCCCACCGTATTGTGGAGTTTTCTCCGCTTAAAAGGATTGACTTCTTCGTACACAACGTCTCTCAAGAGGATATCAGCGAAGGAACACACGTCTTCTCCACGCATAACCCTGTGCTTGATCAAGCCTGTTTTGAGCAATTTCTCAATTAACTCGAGCAGTTTGTTCTCTTCAATGCCACTAACTGCAGACAAAGCCTCACACGTGAAATCGTTGCCGATGAAAGAAGCTAAAGTTAAAACATTCTGGCACTCGTCATCCAGCCTACTCAATCTCGCCTTAAGAACGTTCTTGACTGTCTCTGGAAACTCAATCGTTGAAACTTCTTTGAACTTCCACTTGTTCTCTTCTCTGTAGATTATTTCCTCTTCCTTCAATGATTTTACGACTTCTTCAGCGAAGAACGGGTTACCTCTAGTCTTCTCATAAACAATCCTACAGAATTCCGGCGGAACTTCTTCCTGCTCCAAAATGTTCTTAATAATCTCTGAAACATCGCTTAGCGACATTCGCTTCAAAGAAACAGATTGAGGTAGGCGTTCTCTGTTCAACTCTGTTAGAACCGGAGTCAGTGGATGCTTAGCATCAACATCGGTACTGCGGTAAGCCCCTAAAACAAGCAATGACGTTTTCTGCACGCCACGAGCCAGATAATGCAAGAGCAAGAGCGAAGACGGGTCAGTCCACTGCAAATCGTCGAGAATTACTAACAAGGGAGCCTCTTGAGAGAGATTTGTGACAAACTGCGAGATCGCTTCAAAAAGCCGGTTCTGCTCCTGCTCAGGACTTATAGAAAGCGACTGGGGAATGGTTCTAAGCTTCTGGCTGATCTCCGGAACCAACTTGGCAACCTCAGCCGGGTAATAGCCAACCACTCTGTACAACTGTTCGGAAGTGCAGGTTTCGAGATAGTCTTTGATAACCTCCCTCCAGATAATGTATGGCGGAACTCCGTCCATCCTGAACAACCCAGGACATCGGCCATGCAAAACCTGCACACCTCGTGACTGTGCATAGGCACCGAGCTCTCTAAGCAACCTTGTCTTGCCAATCCCAGGTTCGCCGTAAACGAATACTAGACCACCCTCACCGTGAGCAGCCTTATAAATCGCCTCCTTCAGAACCTTCATTTCTTCAGTCCTGTCAACCAGCGGAACCTCTTTCGCTGGAATCGGACGAGCTAGCGGTACACGGTCACGCTCGAGTGAAGCCAAGAACACCTCTCCAAGTCAACATGTCAACATGATGCTATTGGACTCTACGTTCTTATCGCTTGCGGAAAAAGAATCATCACTACGCTAGGTTTTTCTTTAAGGGGCAATAAATAGCCCGTTGGCGCATGGTATCATATGGAGTGATATGGCGAATGGCTGGCAAAGTGTCCGCTTGCCTGTACATCGACAGGCAAGTGTTGGAGACGGCTCATAAGATCGGCCTGAACGTCAGCAAAGTCGCGGAAAATAGCTTAATTGACGCGATATCACGATTGAACGGTTCCGGAGAGCAAACGGGATTCAATAATCCCTCGGTTCCCCTAATGAGGGGCCGGGGCCGGGATTCGAACCCGGGCGCTAGGCTCCACAGGCCTATGGGCTACCAGGCTACCTCACCCCGGCCACATTTTGCGTAACCTCGCCAACTTGCGATGGCTTAATTCTTCGTTTCTTCGAGGTCAGGTCACTTTTTTCTCATTTGGGGGTAGCAATGAGGTGTTACATTGCTGCGTTATTTGAGGATTACGGGTGAATCCAGAGGAGAGGATAAGAGCTACGCGCCATTTCACAGCTGCATTATCCAAGCTCTACAAGAACCGGACCTTCGCGATGTACTAGAGAGCATTCATTAATTGATGCACGGAGCTAATCACGCAGAACCCTCAAGGATGTATGTCGGCATGACAAATACAGAGTTTTTCAGTAGTGATACCCAAAAAAGGCACGTAGTCTCATTGAATTGCGTACGACCTGTCAACGAGAGGATCCCCCTATACCTAGCGAAAATTCCCATCGCTTAGGATGCGCGTTGCCGTAAGCGCTTGACTTTGCCGGTTAAAAGCTGGCTCAAAGCGTAGAACCCACGAGTGATTCTATTCTTGCAGTGTAGTTTCTTCATACTATTGATGCTTAGAGCCCTCGCCGAACTCTTCTAAGTATCCCTTCATTTTCCAATAGGTGTCCAGAAATTCCAATCCTTTCGGCGTGACTCCGTAGGGATTTCGCCATCAGTCGATTTCGTGGCGAGCCCAAGGGAGCAGAGCTTCTCGACTAACAGCTTGAGTCTGTCGACTGGTACTCCCACTCCGTGAGAGAGTCTGGTTATCCTTACGCCTTCAGGGTAGCGGGTGATCTGACAGCGTTATTAGAGCCTTTTGAGCAAATTCTTTGCATTCAATCTCTTCCGCTTCAATTAGCTTGTGGACGTAGAGTGACAACTCCTCTTCTGATGCTATGCACAGCTTGCTGCCGACGTCTTCGCGTTTCGAGATGTCTATTGTTCGTGAGTCTCGCATGTAGCCTAACACGCGTAATCTTCTGTTGAACACGTGCCACAGCAAAACACCGTGGTTGCCGTCACGATCGGACAACCTTGCATATCTCTGACCTGTATGGGGCATATTGATCAGCACCAGATCGCCCAGCGCGCGCTCTAAGCCTCGATTACCCTTTATTATCACACACTGACCTAGTTTTTTCACCGCCGAAAAGTGCTCTTTGGCATCAGAAGTCGATGTATTTTCTTAAGTACAGGGTAGGTACGCCTGCTCGGACGAACACGCGCAACGTGAAGTCATGTACGTGCAGAGGATTGCCAATTGTTTTTGTTCAGTGTGAAAGCTTTCGTCCTCAAAAATGTCTTATGGACGGATAATCATAGCTTCACTAAGAAACCTGTTTGCAGGTGTTGGAATTCAGTGAAGGATCTTTGGCGTCAACCGTATCATGTTGTGTTGGAGATAGAGAACAAAGACTGCACAATAGTCAAACGGCTTGCAAGTCTTGGGGTAGAGCACCTCAAAGTCGTTGACATAAGAAGTTCACAGAGACATTCAGTAAAGCACATGGTCGAGTTTGATCCAGAAGAATTAAAGAGGGTACCACGGGAAATCAGAATCATTAGACCGAAAAGCAGAGATGAGGCAAAATCATCAGCATGGTTCGAAAGTAAAGGCTGTAGCATTTGCAATGCCATTCTATCCTCCGACGCCTTCTTAATCTCCGGGAAAAGTCTAGACAACTCCAAGATAATATACACCTTTATGGTTCCGAGCTTCGAAGGATACAAGCAAATTATGAGGAAGATAGAGAAAGCGGGTTACACCGTGACTGTGCTACGGATAGGGAGATTTGAACCCCGCAAGGGAATTCTCACGGCAAAGCAGGAAAGAATATTCTGGCTGGCTTTAAAGGGAGGCTTTTTTGATTATCCGCGAAAAATCGGAATCCTAGAACTCGCAACGAAACTTGGCATAAGCTCCGCCACGCTCTCTGAAATTATTAGGAGAGGCATGCGAAGACTTCTGGAAAACCACTTCAAGAACGAATCGGTCCAGCAGTAATAGTGCTAAAGACCCTCTAATGAAATCGCAATGATGCCAATAATGATGACGTTTTGTGGTCTTTCCTTACAATTCTTCGCGTCATTTGCAATTCCCTAAGAACTTAGGGATAATATCTATCTGTACACAGACATAATTATGGTCAGGTGTACTTCATGAGTCAAAATGAAATGTTTTGCTATCAGTGTGAACAAACAGCTAAAGGTGAGGGTTGTTCGACCTTTGGTGTATGTGGAAAAAGCCCTGAAGTGGCAACACTGCAAGACTTGCTAATCTACCTACTCAGAGGAGTCTCACAGTTAGCCATCGAAGGACGAAAGGTCGGCGTCCATGATGGACACGTAGACATCTTCGTTTGCGAATCAGCTTTTGTCACGCTGACTAACGTCAACTTCGACCCAGAAAAGATAATCTGGTACATCAATGAGGTAGCAACACTACGCGATTCCTTACGGAAAAAAATCGAATCAGCCGTAGGCTTTACCAAATTCCATGGCCCAGTTGACCTAAATCTAGCAAAGACTAGAGAGGGATTGATCAACCAAGGAAAAGGCGTTGGAATCAAAAGCGACGCTGGTTCGGATCCTGATCTCCACGGGCTTCACTGGTTGCTGACTTATGGCTTGAAGGGTGTTTCGGCGTACGCCTACCATGCTTACCGTCTTGGAAAGAAAGATGATGCAGTTTTCGAGTTTATCGAAAGAGGAATCGCAGCCCCTCTCGATCAATCCTTGAGTGTCAACGAACTTATTGGGCTGGTGTTGAAGTGCGGGGAGGTTAACATTCGAGCCATGGAGCTTCTTGATGCTGGCAACACGGAGACTTACGGTCACCCCACGCCTACAGAAGTCCCGCTTGGGATGAAGAAGGGGAAAGCAATTCTGGTGTCTGGTCACGACCTAATGGATCTGGAAGAAGTCTTGAAGCAAAGTGCCAACAAAGGCATTTACGTTTACACTCATGGAGAAATGCTTCCTGCTCACGGGTATCCTAAACTGAAGAAATATCCACACTTCTATGGTCACTACGGAACCGCTTGGCAAAACCAACAGAAAGAATTCCCGACTTTCCCAGGCGCAATCTTGATGACTACGAACTGTCTCCAGAAACCCAACGATGTCTACAGATCGAATCTTTTCACTTCTGGCCCTGTAGGTTGGCTAGGAGTGACTCATATTACAGGTCAAGACTTCTCAGTTGTGATAAACAAAGCCCTAGAAATGCCCGGGTTCAGTAAAGACACAAACGGTCGACATGTCACAGTCGGATTTGGCAGAAACGCCGTACTTTCAGTAGCAGACAAG
>Ga0187771_10000955_pt1 | contig 18800 bp, 14 predicted proteins | sample 0116_SJ02_MP15_1_FD_133139 | JGI IMG/M metagenome (GOLD analysis project Ga0187771, IMG submission 133139) | Tropical peat soil microbial communities from peatlands in Department of Meta, Colombia - 0116_SJ02_MP15_10_MG | ecosystem: Environmental > Terrestrial > Soil > Wetlands > Peat | place...
CATGTCGGCCGACACGGTCTATCTTTCGCCGGCGCCGCTCTATCACGCCGCGCCGCTGCGCTTCAACATGATGGTCGGCGTGCTCGGCGGCACCTCGATCATCATGGAGCACTTCGACGCCGAAGAGTTCCTCGCGCTGGTGGAAAGGCACCGCGTCACCCAGAGCCAGCTCGTTCCCACCATGTTCGTGCGGATGCTCAAGCTGCCGGACGAGGTGCGCCGGCGCTACGACATCTCCTCGCTCAAGGGCGCCATCCACGCCGCCGCGCCCTGCCCGGCCGACGTCAAGGCGAAGATGATCGAATGGTGGGGACCGATCCTGATCGAGTATTACGCCGGCTCGGAGGGCAACGGCGTCACGGTCTGCACGTCGAAGGAGTGGCTCCAGCATCGCGGCAGCGTCGGCCGCGCCGTGGTCGGCAAGGTCAAGATTCTCGACGAGAACGACAACGAGCTTGCCCCCGGCGAGATCGGCGGCGTCTATTTCGCCGACGCGCCGACCTTCGCCTATCACAACGATCCGGAGAAGACGCGGCGCGCCTACAATGCACGCGGCTGGTCGACGCTCGGCGACGTCGGCTACATCGACGCCGAGGGCTACCTCTACCTCACCGACCGCAAGGCCTACATGATCATCTCCGGCGGCGTGAACGTCTATCCGCAGGAGACCGAGGACGTGCTGATCACCCATCCCGCCGTCGCCGACGTGGCGGTGTTCGGCGTGCCCAACGCGGAAATGGGCGAAGAGGTCAAGGCGGTGGTGCAGCCGCACGACATGGGCCGCGCCGGCAAGGAACTGGAGGCCGAGTTGATCGCGTTCTGCCGCCAGCACCTGTCGCCGCTGAAATGCCCTCGCAGCATCGACTTCGAGGCGGACCTGCCGCGCACGCCGACCGGCAAGCTGGTGAAGCGGCATCTGCGCGACCGTTACTGGCCGTCCACACTGCGCGGGCCCGCGGCCACCACCGCGTAACACCACACGCGTTCACACTGCACCGCGGCAATGTTGCCGCAACGACACGCGTCGTCGCTCACATGTCGTGCAAGACGCGTCGGCCACAATCTCTCCACAAGCGCGTGACGTTTTGGTGAACAGAACGGCGCCGGAACATGGAGACCATCGGCGATCTGTGTTAAGCGGAATGGGGCTGTTCTTTCTCTCTCACAACACCGATTCGAAAGGGCGCGATGCGTAAATCCCTTTGTGTGACTGCCGTGCTTGCCTTCCTTCCCGTCGCGGCGATGGCGGACGCCCCGCAGCAACGTCAGGGAAGCCCCGATGAGCAGAAGGCCTGCGTGAAGGACGTCAATCGGCATTGCCATGCGTTGATGAACGAAGGCGATCTCGTGGTCCTGGCCTGCCTGCAGCAACACCGCGCCGCGATCTCGGCGGCCTGCAACAAGGTCCTCACCGATCACGGCCAGTAACTCGCGGCTGCATCTTCAGCCTTAACTCCCGGTTCGCGGCGAACGGGGCAGAGCGCGTCAGTCGCGGCATTAGCGCGCTTTATGTTTGGGATGAGCGACGGCGACCGGCCCGCCGCGGCGCCAATACGCGGCATGGGCCGGTTTCAAATATCACGTCTCTTGATAGCGTGTCTTGATAGCGTGCCTTGGAAGTTTGTCCCGGCAGCGCGCGGGCCGAACTTGATCAGCCCGACTTGATCAAGCCGACTTGCGCATCGCGTTGTCGACCAGCGTCTTGCCCAGCGACCACACCGCGCCCGGAACGCGGTGGCTTGCGCTCACCACCGCCTCGAACGCGTTCTCCATCCACTGACAGTCCTCGTCGGTGATGGTGAGCGACGGCAACAGCTTGATGGTGTGGCTGGCGTGGCCCGACACCTGGGTCAGGATCTTGTGGTCCTTGAACAGCGGAATGGTGATGAGCTGGCAGAACAGGCCCTTGCTGGCGGTCTCGAGCACGTTCCAGGAGGCTTTCAGCGCGAGCGACTTCGGAGCGCCGAACTGCACGCCGAGCATCAGGCCCTTGCCGCGCACGTCCTTCACCAGCTCGAACTTCTGAACCATGCGGCCGAGCCCGGCGAGCAGCCGGTCGCCGCAGCGCTGGGCGTTCTCCAGCAGCTTTTCCTGCTTGAGCACCTCGAGCGTGGCGATGCCCGCCGCCATGGCGAGATCGTTCTTGGCGAAGGTCGAACCGTGCACCACGGCACGGTCCATCCGGTCGAAGATCCGCTCGAAAATCGACTTGCGCGTCAGCACGGCGCCGATCGGGATATGCCCCCCCGACAGCGCCTTGGCCAGGAGCACCATGTCGGGCTCGACGTTCCAGTGCTCGACCGCAAGAAAGCGGCCGGTGCGCCCGATTCCGGTCTGCACCTCGTCGGCGACCAGCAGCGTGCCGTAGCGGCGGCACAGGGCGGCAGCCTCCGGCAGGTAGTTGTCTTCTGGCAGGTTGACGCCCTTGCCCTGAATCGGCTCGACGATGAAAGCCGCCACCTGGCGGGTGGCCAGCGCCTTCTCCAGTGCCGCCAGGTTGTTGAAAGGTATCGAGGTGCAACCCGGCAGCAGGGGCTCGAAGCCGCTGCGGAAATTCATGTCGTCGGTGAGCGACAGCGCTCCGTAGGTGAGGCCGTGATAGGCCTGCCCGCAGTAGATGATGTCGGTACGGCCGGTCGCCGCGCGGGCGAACTTGATCGCGGCTTCGACCGCCTCGGTACCTGAATTGGCGTAGAAGACCTTGTCCAGATACGGCACAAGCTCGAGCAACTGCTCGGAGAGGATGCCGGCCAGGGTCGAGATGTCCATCTGCACCAGGTTGGGCAGGTCGGCGTCCAGCACGCTCTTGAGGGCATTGCGAAGCACGGGGTGGTTGCGCCCGATGGCGAAGACCCCGAAACCGCTGAGGAGGTCCAGATAGCGTTCGCCCTTGCGGTCGAACAGATACTGCCCGCGCCCCTCCACGAACCCGACGTCGTACCCGATCGTCTTGAGAACGCGCACCAGCTGTTCGTTCAGGTGGCGCGAATGCAGCTCGCCGCGCTCCGCCTGGCGGGCGGCAAACATCTCTGAAGCGTCAAGATTCGGGTACATCATTGCATACATAGGGGGTTTCGTGACTGCGTCGTCAACTGGAAAACCGGAATGCGGCGATTTGACCCGTTCTACCGGAACTTCTGCTAGGGTTGAGTTGTCTCGCTGCATTGCCGAAGAGGAATCATGAAGAAGGTAGGGTTTTGTTGGATCGCTTTCCTGGCGACTGTCGTCCCGGCAGCGGCGGCCACCCCGCTCCCTCCGACGGGGCCTGTGGGTGAGTGGACTGTCGAGGACGGCGTCGCCCGGGTGCGCATTGTGGACTGCGACAGCCACCTTTGGGGAGTCGTCTCTTGGGAGAAGAGCCCGGGCGGCGTCGATTCCCAGAACCCGGACAAGACGAAGCGAAACAGACCCACGCTCGGCATCCCCATCCTGCTCGATATGACGAAATCGCCGTCAGGCAATGCCGATCAATGGATCGGCAAGGTCTACAATGCCGAAAACGGCAAGATCTACGATGCCAAGCTCAAGCCCCTTGGCCCGGACAAGCTCGAGCTCAAGGGCTGTGTCCTCGGATTCCTGTGCGGCGGCCAGACCTGGACGCGCTATGTCGACCCTTCGGCACCCCCGCCGCCATCCCCACTCCCACCGGCCGCCGGCGCTGTCAAGGGCAAGCCCACTCCCGGCGCGGCGGCCAAGGCCGCCCCGGCTCCCGATCCCGTCGCGGAAATCTGCTCACTCCCCGAGATCGCGGGGACGCCCCATTAGCGCCGGCTGAAACAGCACCGCCGCCGCCAGCGTCGTCACCAGCGACAGCGCCATCAGCTTGCCCATGCTCGACGTGCCGGGATGGCTCGACAACCACAGGCTGCCGAACGCCGTCGCGGTGGTCATGGCGCTGAAGAAGATCGCCCGGGTCAGGCTCGACTGCAGAAGGTCGGTCTGCCCGGCGCGCCAGGCGGTCACGTAGTAGATCTTGAACGCGACGCCGATGCCGAGCAGGAGCGGCAGCGCGATGATGTTGGCGAAATTCAGCGGCATGCCGATCAGCACGCAGATCTCCAGCGTCACCACGCCGGCGAGCAGCAGCGGCACCAGGGTCAGCAGCACGTCGGTGATGCGCCGCAGGACGACCCAGAGCAGGATCGCGATCGAGAGCATCGCCCAGCAGCCGGCCTGAATGAAGGCCCAGACGATGGTGTCCCCGGACTCCAGGATCGAGATCGGACCGCCGATCGCGGTCGGCTCGACCTTGAGCACGGCGGCGGCGAACTTGCGCAAAGTTTCGTTGTCGTTGGGGTCACCGCTCGGCTGGGCCTGGACGCGAATGCGACCGTCGGGCTTGCTCCATTCGCCGACGATGTCGGCGGGCAGGGTCTTGATGCTGACCGGCTGCGCCTTCAGCATGGCGCGAACCTGATCCAGCATCGTCGTCAGCGGCGCGATCATGGCGGTTTCGACCTTGTCGCGCATGCCGCTGTCGGCGCCGGCGAGCCTGGTCAGATCATCGGCGAGCCGCCGGCAGGCATCGGCCCATGGTGCCGCGGTCTTGCCGGCCGTCTTGCGCAGGCTCTGGGCCGCCTCGTTGAGCGCGACCACCCGGTCCGCATCGCTCGGCGGTTCGCCGGCCTTGCCGGCCAGGATCGGATCGAGCGTCGCGGCGGCCTTGTGGATCAGGCCGAGCTTGGCCTGCTGGTCCGACGGCACGAAGGTGTCGAGCGAGATGACGCGCGCCACTTCGGGAAGCTTGGCGAGCTTGCCCTCGAGGGTCCTGGCCTCGGCCTCCGAGGGCACGATCATATCGACCGCATTGGTTCCCGATTTCGGATCCCTGCGCAGGTCGAGATAGGTGGCGATCGACTCCACCTTCTTGCTGCGGAGATTCATCGGGTTGAAGTCGAAATGCAGGAAGTAGAGCAGCGGCAGGCCCGCGATCGCGACGCCCAGGGTGGTGACGACGATCGCGATGCGGTGGCGCTCGAGGAAGCGGTCGACCGGGGCCATTGAGGCGTAACCGAGCGGCTCGGCCTCGCCGGGCGGGTTGAACAGCGTGAGCAGCGCCGGCAGCATCGTCAGCGCCGCGACATAGGCGATGATCATGCCGGCGCCCGCGATCTTGCCGAGCTCGGAAACGCCCTCATAGACGGTGGGAAGGAACGACAGGAAGCCGGCCGCGGTGGCGACGGCGGCGAGCGTCAGCGGGATCGCCGAGCGGTCGGCCGCCGTCTCGATGGCGGTCGCCAGATCCTCGTGGTTGAACCGCTCCGCGCGGTAGCGAACGCTGTACTGGATGCCGAAATCGACTCCGATGCCGACGAACAGCACGGCGAAAGCAATCGAGATCAGGTTCAGGGCGCCGACCAGCATCAGCCCGACCGCCGTCGTGATCGCGAGGCCGATGGCGATGGTGATGAAGACCGCGGCGATGATCTTCGGCGAACGCAAGGCCAGCCACAGGATGAACAGCACCACCGCGACCGTCCCGGCCGAGTTCAGGAAGGCACCGTCCTGAACCGTGCCGAATTCATCGTTGGCGATCGGCACCGGGCCGGTCAGGCGCACGTTCGCCTGGTATTTTCCGGAAAGATCAAGCTCGCTGGCGGCCTGACGAATGGCATCGGTGGCGACCTTGCCGGGCTCCAGCAAATTGAAATCGAGCACCGGCCGCAGCGTGATCAGCATGCGGCGGTCGGCCGGGGTCAGGGGGGTGGGGCTGGAGATCTCGCGCCAGGAGAAGGTCGCCCGGCCGCCGCTCAAGGCCTTCTCGACCGTCTCCGCCACCGTGGTCAGGGGGGTGGTGAGGGACTCCTTCGGGAACTGGTTCCGCTCCGCCCCGCTCAGGCCGAACTCCAGGACGCCGGTCAGACCACGCAGGTTGGGATCGTCGATCAGGATGTCGAAGATCGGCCCCGCGGAGGCCAGTTGGTCGGTCAGCTTGGCGACGTCCTCGGTGGGCAGGAACAGGAGGCCGTTGGCATCAAAGAACGGGCCGCCGGCGGGAATACGGACCGCCAGGAACTTGTCCTTTTGCAGGACCAGCTTTTGCTCCAGGGCGAGACCCGCCTCACGCGCCAGTTCCGGCGTCGGCGCCTCCACCACGGCCAGGATGAGGTCGTTGCGGCCAGGAAACAGCCGTTCGAACTCGATCTCCCGCTTGCGCCACGAAAGATCGGGCGAAATCAACTTGTTAATGTCGGTGGAGATGGCGAAATGATGGGCTGTGTAGTAGGCGGAGGCCCCGGCCAGCAGCAGGCCTGCGGCGAGAGTAAGCCATGCGTTCCGCGTGCAGGCCCTCACGACCGCCACAATATACCTTGTCAGCACAGCTTTTCTTTCTATGTGTGGACGACTAGTCCGGGCTTTCGGGGGGCCGCGGTTAACTGTTCGGAGCCTTAAGGGGTGCCCTTAAGTCACACAACCTGTCATAACGCCACCCCTGACTTAGAAATACTGCTGAAAATCTGACACAATGCTACAATGCGGGCCGTTCCCGTCTTGTTCCCATGCTGAGTTGGACGATACTGCATGACTTCACAGACGCCACTTCTCGACGCTGTCAAATCTCCTGCCGATCTCCGACGCCTCAAGGAAAGCCAACTGCCTCAACTCGCGGCAGAGTTGCGCGCGGAGACGATCAACGCCGTCGCGGTGACGGGCGGCCACCTCGGCGCCGGGCTCGGCGTGGTCGAGCTGAGCGTCGCATTGCATTATGTCTTCAACACGCCGTCCGACCGCCTGATCTGGGACGTCGGCCATCAGGCCTATCCGCACAAGATTCTGACCAGCCGCAGGGACCAGATCCGCACGCTGCGCCAGGGCGGCGGCCTGTCGGGCTTCACCAAGCGCGCCGAGAGCGAATACGACAGCTTCGGCGCGGCGCATTCCTCGACCTCGATCTCCGCCGGCCTCGGCATGGCGGTAGCGCGCGACCTCGCGCACGAGGAGCGCAACGTCGTCGCGGTGATCGGCGATGGCGCGATTTCAGCGGGCATGGCCTACGAGGCCATGAACAACGCCGGCGCGATGGACTCGCGTTTGATTGTCATTCTCAACGACAACGAGATGTCGATCGCGCCGCCGGTCGGCGCGATGTCGGCTTACCTCGCGCGCCTGTTGTCGGGACGCACCTACCGCTCGCTGCGCGAGATGAGCAAGCAGGTGGCGAGCCACCTGCCGAAGTTCGTCAAGACCAGCGCCGGGCGCGCCGAGGAATACGCCCGCGGCATGGTCACTGGCGGCACCTTGTTCGAAGAGCTCGGCTTCTATTACGTCGGGCCGATCGACGGCCACAACTTCGATCACCTGCTGCCGATCCTGAAGAACGTGCGCGATTCCCGCGAAGGCCCGATCCTGGTCCACGTCGTGACCCAGAAGGGCAAGGGCTACGCGCCGGCGGAAGCCTCGGCCGACAGGTATCACGGCGTCGTCAAGTTCGACGTCGCCACCGGCAAGCAGGCCAAGGCGCAGGCCAATGCGCCGTCCTATACCCGGGTGTTCGGCGACAGCCTCGTCAAGGAAGCGGAGAAGGACGACAAGATCGTCGCCATCACCGCGGCGATGCCGTCGGGTACCGGCGTCGACATCTTCGGCAAGGCCTTCCCGACGCGCACCTTCGACGTCGGCATCGCCGAGCAGCACGCGGTGACCTTCGCCGCCGGGCTCGCCACCGAGGGCATCAAGCCGTTCGTCGCCATCTACTCGACCTTCCTGCAGCGCGCCTATGACCAGGTGGTGCACGACGTCGCGATCCAGAGCCTGCCGGTGCGCTTTGCGATCGATCGCGCCGGCCTGGTCGGCGCCGACGGCCCGACCCATGCGGGCTCGTTCGACCTCGCCTATCTCGGCTGCCTGCCGAACTTCGTGATCATGGCGGCCGGCGACGAGGCCGATCTCGTGCACATGGTGGCGACCGCGCGCGCCATCGACGACCGCCCCTCCGCGCTCCGCTTCCCGCGCGGCGACGGCACCGGCATCGAGCTGCCCGCGGTCGGCGTGCCGCTCGAGATCGGCAAGGGCCGCATCCTTCGCGAGGGTACATCGGTCGCGCTGTTGTCCCTTGGCACGCGGCTTGCTGAGTGCCTGAAGGCAGCCGAGGTGCTCAAGTCCCACGGGCTCACCACGACCGTCGCCGACGCCCGCTTCGCCAAGCCGCTCGACACCGAGCTCGTGCTGCGGCTGGCGCGCGAGCATGAAGTGCTGATCACCATCGAGGAAGGCTCGATCGGCGGCTTCGCTTCCGCGGTGCTGCAGACGCTCACCGACCACGGCGCCGCCGACAAGGGGCTGAAGGTTCGCTGCATGACGCTTCCCGACACGTTCATCGACCACGACACGCCGGCGGCGATGTACGCCAAGGCCGGCCTCGATGCGAAGGGGATCGTGCTGAAGGTGTTCGAGGCGCTGGGCCGCGAGGCCGACAAGTCGCTGGTGCAGCTTGCTTGATCGCCGCGCCTTCAACGTCGTTCTCGCCCAGCCGCGCGGCTTCTGCGCCGGGGTCGTGCGCGCCATCGAGATCGTCGAGCGCGCGCTCGAGAAGTACGGCCCGCCGGTCTACGTGCGCCATGAGATCGTGCACAACAAATTCGTGGTCGAGAGCCTGAAGGCGAAGGGCGCCGTGTTCGTCGAGGACCTGCACGAGGTCCCGGCCGATGCGGTGACCGTGTTCAGCGCCCACGGCGTGGCGCGGCGGGTCGAGGAGGAGGCCGCGGCGCGCGGCCTTCCCGTGCTCAACGCCACCTGTCCGCTCGTCACCAAGGTGCACAATCAGGGCAAGCGCTACGTCTCCAAGGGCCGCTCGCTGATCCTGATCGGCCATGAGGGGCATCCGGAAGTTGTGGGAACCATGGGCCAGATCGACGGCCCGGTGATCCTGGTGCAGAACGTCGACGAAGTCACGGCCCTGCAGCTGCCGCCGGACACCCCGCTCGCCTACATCACCCAGACCACGCTCAGCGTCGACGACACCAAGGACATCATCGCGGCGCTCGAGGCCCGGTTCCCCGACATCGAGGGGCCCGACATCCGCGATATCTGCTATGCGACACAAAATCGTCAGTCGGCGGTGCGGGATCTCAGCAAGGTCGTCGACATTATTCTGGTCGTCGGCGCCAACAACAGCTCGAACTCCAACCGGTTGCGCGAAATCGGCGCGGAAGAGGGCGTGCCGAGCTACCTCGTGGCGGACGGCAGCGAGGTCGACCCAGAGTGGTTGAAGGACGCCAGGACCGTTGGTATTACCGCGGGCGCGTCGGCCCCCGAGGTTCTGGTCGACGACGTGATCGAAGCCCTTCGCCGCATCGGACCCGTCACGGTGTCGCTGCTTCCGGGCCGCGAAGAGAACATCGAATTCCGCCTGCCAGCCGAATTGACCCGTCTGAGCCCCGTTCCCTGAATCGATCCGAGAAAGTCAGTCGCTCATCATGGCCATTCCGTTCTTCAAAGAGATCAAGATCGGCTCGTACCTGATCAAGCAGAAGCTGATGGGGCGCAAGCGCTATCCGCTGGTCTTGATGCTCGAGCCGCTGTTCCGCTGCAACCTGGCCTGCGTCGGCTGCGGCAAGATCGACTATCCGGACGCCATCCTGAACCGGCGCATGACCGCGCAGGAGTGCTGGGACGCCGCCGACGAGTGCGGCGCGCCGATGGTCGCGATCCCGGGCGGCGAGCCGCTGATCCACAAGGAGATCGGCGAGATCGTGCGCGGCCTCGTCGCGCGCAAGAAGTTCGTCTCGCTGTGCACCAACGCGCTGCTGCTCGAGAAGAAGCTCGATCTGTTCGAGCCGTCGCCGTACCTGTTCTTCTCCGTGCATCTCGACGGCCTGAAGGAGCACCACGACAAGGCGGTGTCGCAGCAGGGCGTGTTCGATCGCGCCGTGTCCGCGATCAAGGCGGCGAAGGCCCGCGGCTTCACAGTCAACGTCAACGCCACCATCTTCGATGGCCATCCGGCCGAAGAGATCGCCAAGTTTCTCGACTTCACCACGGAGCTCGGCGTCGGCGTCTCGATGTCGCCGGGCTATGCCTATGAGCGCGCGCCGGACCAGGAGCACTTCCTCAACCGCCGCAAGACCAAGGAGCTGTTCCGCAAGGTGTTCGCGCTCGGCAAGGGCAAGAAGTGGAACTTCATGCACTCCAACCTGTTCCTCGACTTCCTGGCCGGCAACCAGACCTTCCACTGCGAGCCGTGGGGCATGCCCGCGCGCAACATCTTCGGCTGGCAGAAGCCGTGCTACCTGCTCGGCGAAGGCTACGCCAAGACCTTCAAGGAGCTGATGGAGACCACCGACTGGGACGCCTACGGCACCGGCAAGTACGAGAAGTGCGCCGACTGCATGGCGCATTGCGGCTACGAGCCGACGGCGGCCGACGCGGCGGTGTCAAATCCGTTCAAGGCGCTCAAGGTGGCGCTCGCCGGCATCCGCACCGAAGGGCCGATGGCGCCGGAGATCGACCTCTCCAGCCAGCGGCCGGCGCAGTACATCTTCTCGGAGCAGGTGCAGAAGAAGCTGTCAGAGATTCGCGCCGACGAGGCTGCCGGCGCTCTCGCCAAGAAGCAGGCCTCGACAGCCGCTTAACGATCGCAGCGCGCGATTGAAGTCGCGCCCCGCCGAGACCAGGGCCGGGATCGCCAGCGGATTGCGGGCGATCCCGCGCAGCACCTTCCAGACGTCCACCTCACCGTCCGGCTTCAGTGCATCCATGGCGAGCCGGGGCAATGCGCGCGAGGCCGGGTCGCTGATGACGCGAACAGCGGCGAACGGCAGGTCGTTCTCCTCGGCATAGGCCGCGGCGATGTGGCTTTCCATGTCGACCGCGGCGGCCCCGGTCGAGGCGCGCAGCCTCGCCTTGCTGGCCTGCCCCAGCACCACGTCCTCGGAACCCGCCAGCGTCGCGGTGACGATGCGCGGCCCGTTCCCGACCCGAATGCCGGCCAGACTCTCTTCCGAGGGCGAGAGCGCAGAGAAGCGCGTCGCGCTGGTCACCACCTCGGTGGCGATGACCACGTCGCCGGAACGCAGCGAAGGATCGAGGCCGCCGGCCACGCCGAAGCTGATGATCCCGCGCACGCTCGCGGCATCGAAACCGGACATGTGGTCGCGCAGCTGCCGCGGGCTGCTGCCGCTGCAGACCACCGTCATGCCACGCCCCTCCGCGATGCGGGCCTCCTTGTGGAGGCCCGTAACGATCAGAACCGGAAGGCCGTCGAAAGAGGCGTCCCCGCCTGCCCCAAGAATCACATCCCAACCCCTGCGAGACGACTATTACTATCGCGCAAGTTTCGATACCGCGCCAGCGCCCAGAGCGGAAAGAACTTCGAATAGCCGTGGTACCGCAAATAAAAGACGCGAGGAAAGCCGCCCCCGGTATAGGCCTGCTCATTCCACAGGCCGCTCGCTGCCTGCGCTTGCAGCAAATAGCGAATTCCGCGCTGCGTCGCCGGGTGGTCGACCTGGCCGGCGGCCATCAGGGCGAGCGTCGCCCATGAAGTCTGCGAGACCGAGGTTTCCGCCCGCTCATAGCCGCGGTAGTCGAGCTTGTAGCTGTTGCCGTCCTCGCCCCAGCCGCCGTCGGGATTCTGGATCGAAATCAACCAGTCGGCGGCCTTGCGCATCACCGGATCGGCGTGATCGACGCCGGCGGCGTTCAGCGCGCACAGCACCGACCATGTTCCATAGATGTAGTTGACGCCCCAGCGCCCGAACCAGGATCCGTCGGCGAGCTGGGTCCGCCGCAGATAGTCCACGCCGGCCTCGAGCGCCGGGCTGGTTTCCCGCGTCTCACCGAGCTGCGCCAGCATCGAAACACACCTTGCGGTGACGTCGTCGGTCGGCGGATCCAGCAGCGCGCCGTGATCGGCGAAGGGAATGTTGTTGAGATAGTATTCGAGGTTGTCGGCGTCGAACGCGGCCCAGCCCCCGTCCCGGCTCTGCAGCCCGAGCAGCCACTCGCGGCCGCGCGCGATCGCCTCGTCGTAGCCATGGCCGCCGCCCTGGTTGCGCGCCCGGTCCATCGCCATCACCACGACCGCGGTGTCGTCGAGATCGGGGTAATGCGGGTTGGCGTATTGAAAGGCCCAGCCGCCGGGGCGCACGCCCGGACGTTTGACGATCCAGTCGCCCTCGACGTCGAGCACCTGCATCGGCTTCAGCCAGTCGAGCGCGGCCGTGGCCGCCCCGCGCGCCGCCTCATCGCCGGTCTCGAGCATCGCGTGCGCGGCGAGCGCGGTGTCCCAGATCGGCGACAGGCACGGCTGGCAATAGGCCTCGTGGTCCTTGATCACCAGGAGCTTCTCGATCGACTTGCGCGCGATCGCGCGCGAGGGATGGTCCTCCGGATAGCCGAGCACCGCGTACATCATCACGCTGTTGGCCATCGCCGGGAAGATCGCCCCGAGCCCGTCCTCGCCGTTCAGCCGCTCGGTGGTGAATTCGACGGCCTTGTCGAGCGCCCGCGCCCGCGTCGCCTTGGGAAACAGCGGGTCGATCAGCCGCAGCACCCTGTCGACGATGTCGAAGAACACGAACCACGAGGCCTTCTGGTGCGGGGCCTTCGGCGGCATGCCGATGGCCTTGAGGTCGCGCTCGAGGAACAGCTCCTCGACCGAGACGCCGAGCGGGTTCTTCGCCCGCGGCTGCTTCAGCATCAACACCAGCAGCGGCACGATCACGGTGCGCGCCCAGTAGGACATCTTGTTCAGATGGAACGGAAACCACAGCGGCAAGAGCATGATCTCGATCGGCATCATCGGCACCGCGCGCCACGACAGGATGCCGAACAGCGCGAGCAGGATGCGGGTGAAGACGTTGCTCTTTGATGCGCCGCCGCGCGCGAGGATCGCCTTGCGGGCGCGCACCATGTGGGGGGCGTCGACCGAGTCGCCGATCATCTTCAGCGCGAAATAGGCCTTCACCGTCGCGCTCATGTCGAAGTCGCCGCCGTGGAACAGCGCCCAGCCGTCGTGGTCGCACTGGATGCGGCGCAGATAGGTCGCGATCTTGGCCTCGAGCTCGTAGGCGATCGGCTCGCCGAGATAGTGCCGCAGCAGCACGTATTCGGCCGGGATCGTCGCATCGGCCTCGAGCTCGAACACCCAATGGCCGTCGCCCTTGCGGGCCGCGAGCAGGGCGTCACGCGCGGCGCCGATGGCGGCTTCCAGCGCGGCTCGTGAAGGGATGGTCTCGTTCTGCGCGTCCATAGTGTCCGTTCGTCGCGTTCACTTTGAGTTGCGTGTGGGCGGGCGTCACATCCGCAGCACGTGGTCGGCGGCGCGGTCGCCGGACCTCACCGACCCCTCGATGGTCGCCGGCAGTCCTGTATCAGTCCAGTCACCGGCGAGGAACAGGTTTGTCCAGGAGGTCGTGGCCCCCGGGCGCAGGGCGTGCTGCTCGGGGGTCGCCTCGAAGGTGGCACGGCGCTCGCGCACGATCTGCCAGGGCGGCAGATTGGCCTCGATGCCCGCCGCCTTGCAGACGTCGGCCCAGATCGCGCGCGCCAGTTCCTCGCGCGGCGTGTCGATCAGCCGCTCGCCGTCGCTGACCGTGACCGAGAGGCGCTGTGGAAAGGCGAACAGCCATTCGACCAGGCCGCCGACCACGCCGAGCAGCGGCGGCAGGTGCGCAGGGGGATCGTAGCGGAAATGCACGTTGACGATGGCGCGGAACTTGGTCGGCGCCGTGAGGCCGGGCACCAGGGCCGTCGCGGCACGCGCCGGAACCGCGAGCACCACGGCGTCGTCCGGCGCGAGCGTGATCTCGTCGTCCACGAACTTCAGCGCGGTGATGCGCTCCCCTGTCCGCACCAGCTCGCGCAATTCGCGGCCGGTGCGCGCGCTGCCGCCGCGTCCTTCGATATAGGCGATGGCGGGATCGACCAGCACCGAGCTCAGGCCGCCCCGCGCCACCAGCGGACGGCAGGCCTTGCCGCCGGCGAGCAGCGTCTCGCGCACGATGGCGCCGGCGAGCCCCGCCGAGCCCTTCGGCGGATCGATGTTGAGCGCGGCGAGCAGCAGCGGCTGCACCAGGCGGTCGTACAACGTGCCCCGGCAGGCGATGGTGTCGCCGACCAGGCGGTCGGTCGAGGCCCACACCAGCGGCGCCAGGGCGAAATAGTCGCGCGGCGTGGTGTCGGGGACGCGGCTGTTCTTGTCGAACACCCACAGCGGCATGCGGCCGTCGTTGAGCCGCAGCATCCACTGCCGGCTCCCGCGCAGATCGATGAAGGAAAATTCCGCCTTCGCCGGGCCGACCAGGCCGGCCTCCGAGCCGATGGTGCGCGCATAGTCGAGGGCGTGACGGTTGCCGGACAGCAAGAGGTGGTTGCCGTTGTCGATGGTGAGCCCGGTGGCGCCGTCGAAATAGGAGCGGCAGCGCCCGCCGACATGCTGGGTCGCCTCGTGGACGTGAACGCGATGGCCAGCCCTGGCGAGCCTGACGCCGGCCGACAGGCCGGAGACGCCGGCACCGATGATGTGGACAGTCTTCGTCATCAGATGAATGCGTACCGAGCGAGAATGAGGATCTTGGCGGCCTTGCCGAGCCGCACCGGAGCGCGGGGCGGGGCAAAGCCGCGCTGGATGAGCCGATCGAGAATGGCGTGGTAGTAGCGCGACATGATCCGCGGCGCCTTGACGTTGCGGCGCGGATGCCGCGCCATGATCGCGTCGGCCTCGACGAAGTGGGCTTCGGCCCGTTCGACCAGCGGCGCGCAGGCTTTCGGCAGCGCCGGATGCACGGCGACGACCTCGGGGTCGGTCGAGGCGATGCCGGCGGCGAGCAGGAGCTCGCGCGGCAGATAGAGCCGCCCGATGGCCGCGTCCTCGTCGATGTCGCGCAGGATGTTGGTGAGCTGCAGCGCGCGACCGAGATGATGCGCCAGGGCCTCGCCGTCGGGCGAGGGAATGCCGAACACCTTCACCGACAGCCGGCCGACCGCGCTCGCGACCCGGTCGCAATAGAGATCGAGCGTCGCCAGATCGGGCGCGCGGATGTCGGCGGGAATGTCCATTTCCATGCCGTCGATGACGGCGAGGAAATCCTCCCGCCTCAGCCCGAACTCCTTCACGACGCCGGCATAGGCCCGCACCGAAACCGGCGGGTTGCCGCCATAGAGCGCGTCGATGTCGTGCCGCCATTGCGCGATCGCGGCGAGGCGCGCCTCGCGCGGCCCGTCCGCATCGGCGATATCGTCGACATGGCGGCAGAAGCTGTAGATCTGGAACATGGCCTCGCGCTGCGCCGGCGGAAGAATCCGCATGGCGGCATAGAACGAGCTGCCCGATGCCTGGCCTTGCGCCGTCGCGGGCGCGGCCGTTTCCGCCTGCGCCGTCATGCCTTGGACGCGCTCCGCGACGCCCTGGGCCGTCCGACGATCCAGCGCAGCAGGCCGCCTGCCATGCCGACGAGCCCGTGCGCCATGAACTGCCCGCGTGACAGATGGACCTCTTCGCTCAGCGGATCGCGCTGCTGCAGCAGCGCGACGATCTGTTCGGCATAGGTCTGGATCACCGCGATCTCGAGGGCAAGCCGCAGGTTGCGCACCTTCGCCCCGAGCCCCTTGCCTTCGGCGAGCAGGGTCGCGGTCCGCGCCGCGAGGCGGTGCAGGCACGCGAGCAGCTCGGGCGGCGCGCGATCGAGCGCGAGTTGCTCGACGCTGGCGCCGCTCGCGGCGAGCGCATCCTGCGGAATGTAGACGCGGTTCAGCGCGCGGAAATCCTTGCCGCAATCCTGCAGGTGGTTGTTGATCTGCAGCGCCGCGCACAGCGCATCCGACGCCGGCCAGGCCGCGCGGTCCTCGCCGTGCACGTCGAGCACGAAGCGCCCCACCGGCATCGCCGACAGCGAGCAGTAGCGGATCAGTTCGTCCCAATTGGCGTAGCGCAGCTTGGTGACGTCGAGGCGGAATGCGTTGAGCAGATCCTGGGCGTGCTTGGGCGCCATCGACCGCGCGGCGAGCGCGCGGTGCAGGACCACGGCTTCGGGCTGGTCGTCGCGGCGCCCGAACAGCCCGTCCTCCAGCCGATCGAGCAGGTCGAGCTTTTCCTGCTGCTTCAACGTCGGATGATCGGCAATGTCGTCGGCGGTGCGGACGAAATCGTAGAACGCCATGATCACGGCGCGATGCCGCGGCTCGATCAGAAACGAGGCGACGGGAAAATTCTCGTCGCGATGGGTCTTGCCCGAACGCAGGTCGCCGGCGGTCGTCATCGGGCCCCCGAGATGTTGGCCTGCACGCGGCCTTTCCACATGCCACCGCGGCCCATGTAGTATTGATAGGCGGAATTCATCGTATAGATCAGGTAGGTGAAAGCGATGGCCGGGAGCAAGAGGCCCCACACCGGCGAGCGTCCATAGTATCGCAGCGTCGGCTGGAAGGCGACCGCCATCAGCGCCCAAGCCGCAAGCGCCAGCAGCCGGGGATACAGGGGCCCAGTGAGCGCGATCGCGACCGGCACGAGATAGACGACCGCCATCCCGAATAGCGTGCCGACGAGCAGCAGCGGCGAGTATTTCAACTGCGCGTAGGCCGAGCGCGAAATCATCTGCCCGACCTCGGCGAAATCGTCGGATACGCGCACGCTGCGGACATCGCGCGAGAATCCGAGCCAGACCGGGCCTTGGCGCTTGAGCAGCCCGCCGACCGCGCAATCGTCAATCAGCGCGCCCCGCACCGCGTCGATCCCGCCGGCGTCGCGCAGCGCGCGCCAGCGCGCGAGGATACAGCCGCCCGCCGCCGCCGCGGTCGAACGATCCTGCCGCGCGACCCACGAGAACGGATAGAGCATCTGGAAGAAGAAGACGAATGCCGGAACGAGAAAGCGCTCGGCGAAACTCTCGCAGCGCAGCTTCGCCATGATCGAGGCCATCGCGAGCCCGTTCGCTTCGGCACGGTCGACCAGGCGCGGCAGCACGTCGCCGCCATACACGATGTCGGCGTCGGTCAGCAGCACGTAACGGGGCTCGCTCGGCCGCGTCCCGAGATGGGTCAGGCCCTGCTTGACCGCCCACAATTTGCCGGTCCAGCCGGCGGGCGGCGTGCGGCCAGCGATCACGGTCAATCGGTCGCCGGCGCCGATCGTCTCCGCCGCCCGGCGCGCGATCTCGGCGGTGCCGTCGCTGCTCTGGTCGTCGACGAGGATGATCGAGAACTTGCCGGCATACGGCTGGGCGAGGAGCGATCCTATGCAATCGCCGATGCTCTCGGCTTCATCCCGCGCCGGAATCACCGCAACCACCTCGGGCCAGGCGGTCCGCGCCACGTGTGCCGTGAGGGCGTCATAGCGCGACACGCGCCAGAACGCGCCGTGAAACCCGACGAGATAAACCCACGCGACAAGACTGATTGCGGCAACGGTCAAAAGCAGCATGGTTGATGATCGAACGAAGCTGAAATCCCCGCGGCCCGTCTCGAAGAAAAAAGGCGCGGATGACGGTCCCGCAGCCCCATCCCCGGGGCCGGCACGCCAAGGCCGCTCTTTTGCGCTTAATTTGCGCCGCAAACAAGCTCAAATCGCCGTCAAACCGGTTTTCGCCGATTTGTTTTCCTTAGTTGTATTAATGGCTTAAATGGAAATCACGGGATTGGAACCAGGCGACGCCAGAATGCCCGTCGGAACCCGGCGAATGGGCCGCGGCTCACCCCCGATGGCCCCGCCGGCTGGCGCCGGCGGAGCGGCGCCAGTGCGGTGGATGTGACGTTCGCTTCATCGCAAGAGCCCGACGCAAGGTGATGCGAATGTCAGAACCGCAACCCTAGATCGGCCGTGGCTCATCGCACGCGGCCGCGTGGCGTCGCCTCCCCCCGCAGCGCCGCCGCCACCCGCTTGACCTTGTTGCGGAGCGCCGTGAGGCCGGCGATGTCGAGCCCGCTGGCGCACATCATGGCGGCCGGAATAGCCCGCGCCTTGTGGCGGAACGCGATGCCCTTCGCCGTCAGCGACACGCGCACGGCGCGACCGTCGGCGGCGTCGGGCTTGCGCTTGATCCAGCCGGCGGCCTCCATGCGCTTGAGCATCGGGGTCAGCGTGCCGCTGTCGAGAAACAGCGGCGCGCCGAGTTCCCGCACGGTCTGGCCGTCGCGCTCCCACAATTCCAGCAGCACGAGGTATTGCGGATAGGTCAGGCCGACCGGATCGAGAAACGGACGATAGGCCTGGGCGAAGCTATGGGCCGCGGCATAGATCGCGAAGCACAGCTGGTTTTCCAGAAGCTGTTCCGGCGCGCGCTTGACCCCGGCGCGTGTTGCTTTTTGCAAGGATTCTTCTCCGCTTCGGGCAGATTCCAAGCTGGCGAGCTGCCAAACCTGCCCCGCATCAGTTTGCGCATTTCCGGAACGTCGCGCAACGTGATGCGACAGCTGGTCGCAACGCTCGGGGATTGGCGCGGAACCAGCTTCACGCCAAATTCAATTGTGCACAATTCAATTTTAGGGTACCTCCGCGGCCGCAAGTCTTCGCAATCCAGGTTTTCACAATCCAGGTCTTCGCAACCCACGAAAGGATGTTCCAATGTCTCTTGAGAAGGTGCTCTACAAGGCTCACGCGACCGCGACCGGCGGCCGCGACGGCCACGCGGTGTCGTCGGACAAGGTGCTCGACATCAAGCTGACGGTGCCCAAGGAACTGGGCGGCAACGGCGCGGTCGGCACCAATCCGGAGCAGCTGTTCGCCGCAGGCTATTCCGCCTGTTTCCTCGGGGCGCTGAAGTTCGTCGCCGGCAAGGAAAAAGTGGCGATCCCGGACACCACGACGATCGAGGGCACGGTGGGCATCGGGCCGATTCCGACCGGCTTCGGCATCGAGGTCGAGC
>Ga0187771_10000956_pt1 | contig 18793 bp, 9 predicted proteins | sample 0116_SJ02_MP15_1_FD_133139 | JGI IMG/M metagenome (GOLD analysis project Ga0187771, IMG submission 133139) | Tropical peat soil microbial communities from peatlands in Department of Meta, Colombia - 0116_SJ02_MP15_10_MG | ecosystem: Environmental > Terrestrial > Soil > Wetlands > Peat | place...
ACGTTCCCAAGGGTCTGTTGCCCCTTCAAACTTCAACAGGAAGTCCGGCTCTTGCAGGCCTCTGGTCAGGTGTGCCATCCACGATTCGTAGCCGCCGCGACCGTTTAGCGTTCCAAGAAACCACTGTTTCTCCTTGCTGGATACGCCTGATAACCATCGCCACGAGGCCCATCCTGCCGTCAGCCTGTGTATTCCTCTTGTCCTTTTCACATTTATGCTCATTTTGTTTTTCACCGCAGTAGGATATTATGGCAGAACAAATATTTTAGATTTAAAAGGCAAAATCGAGCCATTTTTAGAGAATAATTCACTACTTTGAGGCAAAAAATAGAGGGCAATCGAGACTCAACAAAAAAAGCAGCTGCTTGAAGGCAAAAAGGATAGAGTCTTGCTACAGAATTATCCATCTAAAATAGAGCCTATTCAGTCTATTATAGAGTCTTTCTCGTCTATGATAGAGTCTATTTCGCCTGTAATAGAGTCTATTTCTCTATTATAGATTTCACTCGATAATAGAGTGCACGTCTTCGGTTCTTCAATGTCGAAGCGTTTCAAGCGCGCCAGGTTGATATTAACTCATTGACCCCTCTCACCCCTTGCGACGCACAAAGCAGGCTCCACAAGCCTTATGGCGTTCGAAGTAGGAGAGGTATAGATGAAATAGAATCCCGAATAGGAAAGATGGTTCAAAGCGCTAGTTTTTGCTAAGGTGCTTATGGAGAAATTGGGAGAGCAAGATTGCATGATAATCTTGACGTCATATTGCTTACAATTAAAGGATTGTTGCGAAGCCAAAATCAGAAAGAGTAATGACCGCCGGCTATAAACATCATAAGCAGTTTTCAAGCGTGTGGAAAGCTCGTTCGGTACATCATTAAAAGAAGCAGCAGAAGACTTCTGGAGGACGAGGACAAATAACCATAGGCAGTACTGCTTGTTACTTAGAAAAACAAAAGAAAAGCGCGCGCATGGCTGTTCCTAAAATGGTGTAAAGTGGTGATAAGTCTTATTTTCGGGTTTGAGGGCAAATTTGAGGCGTGCAGTTCTTCCTCTTTTCTTTGCAGTATCCGCCCTTCTCAAACCTGCAAACATGTCTCAGCCGCCTAAAAGCAATCGTAACCAACTCGATTTCTGGATCCTCAAGTGCACTTGTCACCTGTTTCCTGCTGTCAGGCGGTATTTGATACGTGAACCTGGGCCTTCCGAAGCCGTTTACACTCGTTTTCTGTTTGATAACCAGTCTTTTCGCAGTCAACCGTTCAAGGTGATGTTGAAGAGTGTTATGGCTAAAACCAACTTGACCGAGAAGAGCAGGGAAAGTTCTTGGGCTGCCGTCTTTCAACGCTTCCAGAATACGCTCATCAAAGAAGTCCATTACAAACCCCAATAGACGAAACCAGACTTATAACCATTTTTAACCATTTTCGGAACAAACATGCGCGCTATTATATAAACCATCATAAGCGACCTCAAGCTGGTCCAAGGCTCCTTCCGAATACTATTCAAAGCAACTTAAATAGCAACCTTCATGCCCCAAAAAGAGAGAGAAAGACGAGGACATCAACTGCAGCACTTTTGCCCACAATAATAATCATCATAAGAGAAAATACAAAAATCTTGCTAGGGACAACAACCACGACAACTACCATTTTATGACCATATTTGGTACCAAAATGGTACCACATTTGGTACCTCGAAAGCCCTGAACGGCTTCCATAGAAGGAAGATTGCTTGCTTGTTTCCTTGCCTGTTTGCTTGCTTGTTATCAACTATTCGCTTGCGGCATCTCGGCAGAAGGGTTAGTTAATGCTATGGTGTCAGGTTACGGAGATTATAGAAACACACAATAATAGAATTAGAATCAGGAACACCCTATTTTCCTGCGCTTCCCGTTTACGCAAACCCTAAAAGCGTTAATAATCTGACCCCACTGCCGACTAATCAGCTTCAGAGTCGGAGTTGACTACACTCTCGACCCACTCTACTTCAAATTCTCATGTCCTCCTCAGAGCATAATAGAAGACCCCAAAAAAAGCACTAAGCAGTTTTCTGGCTGCCGTAGTTTTCCTCAGATCGGCAATCCCGCGTTCTACTGGATCATTCTTTTTCGGAGCTTTTTTCTTTCTCCCCTTTTTGCAAGCCGCTTCTAAGGCATTTCCATGCTTCTAAGGAGCCTTTGTAACGAGCTAAGGGTTTTCGTGAGCTTCATGGACAGTGCTGATAGAGATTAGCAAGAACAAAAGAAAAAAGAGGAGTGTGTTTTATGCGGGGTTATCGGGGTGTAATCCGCCTTTTAGTGGTGTTGCCGTCGGTGTCCATGCGTATGGCTGCCACGGGTTGCTCATGATTCCTGTTTCGCTTATTGTGCCTAGCACTTCGACCACGTTGAAGGCCATTGGCTTGAGTGTTGTAGTGTTGTAGGTTATCTGTAGCACGATGCTCGTTGCGCCGCACGGGAAGCATTGGAATTCCCATGCCAGATCCTGGTAGTACCAGTACGCTGCGTACTGCGTGTCTCTGCCCCAGACACCCCACATGAGGAGACCCATGGTTCCGTTCGGGTCCTCAAAGGTTGAAATCACCGCGTAGCCGTACTCCTCGCTGGTGTAGTATACTCTCTGTGTCTCTCCAGTTCCGCTGAAGTTCCAGCAGGATACTGGAACTATCGCGCCGTCCCACGGCGAACCGTAGGGTGACGTGAAATAGGGGATGCCGTACAGAGCAGTCGCGAAGTCGTTGCCGTAATATGAGAGCATGTTTGCGAGTGGGCCTCCTGAGGCGACCAAGTTGGCACGTGTGATTTGCACGGCGGTGCCAAACGGATCCCAGTCGTCTTTAAGCCCTACTCTGAAGTCGCTTCCGCAGTTGTATAAGTAGGGGCTCCAGTTTGCTGCCAGTCCAGCAATGTTCCCTGTGGAAACAGGGTTGACGATGCTGAATATCCAAGGCATCTGTAGAGTCGGGTCTGTCGCGTTGATGTCCTCGCCTGCAATGCCGTACTCTACGAACTTGTCCTTCAAAGTGGCGGCGATCAATGAGAGGCCTGCAGAGTCGACGGAAGCAGCGTTTGCACCGACGACTCCCCAGTTATAGCTTCCGGGTATCTCTTCGTCGAACAGAGTCGTACCACGCTTCGGCGTGAAGCTGAGGAATCCAGTATACTCGTAGAAGTGTGTTCCGTTGGGGTAAGACCAGAATTGCACGGTCAATGAGTAGGTCACTAGCATGTCCCAATCTGTGATCTCAACGTCTGACAGGTCAGTGAACAAGTCGCCTGTAGGACCATGTATTTCCCACTTTATCTTCAGTTGGCTAAAGTCTATGGTCATATTGTACGTTGGAAGCGTGCCATTTCCCTCCGCCGTCAGCGTCCAGTTGCCGTTGTGCTCGTCGCTTATCTCCAGGTTCGTAGTGTCCTCTTTGTAGATTGTGAACGGCTTGACTTCCCAATCCAAGGTTGAGCCGTTGAATGCCCACGTCATGTTAGTCACCGGCATTGAACTTGCAAGGCTTGTGAAATTACCGGCCGCATCCTTAGCGCTCAGATCGTGGTATACGGAGAGACTGTCCGTCCACGATTGAATGTCTCCGCTGAAGTCAAAGGGTATCGTGTTTGTGTAATTCCCTGAAGTCACATACTGCCAGCTGGGGCCGTAGGAATAGCTTAAGGCTCCTGTCGTGTTTGTCACGTCTGTTGCGTAGATGACTTTTATCATGTCTCCAACACTGAGGGCGAACGAACTCGACGGAAACTCTACGGTGCCTACGCCGTTGTTCACAACAAGTGTATATTTCGGCGCGTGGTATGTCCCTGGTGGTGGTGTTTTTGGTTCATTGGCGGCGACGCTTCTGTCTGGATACTGTAGCACGGCGTTGACGAACACTCTTTCGGATTCGCTGTCGTAGGCCTCCCACGCTGAAACGAAGTGTACTGGCGTGTGAAGCAGCACGAGGTTAAGATATCCATTTGACACGTCAGTTGCGGTCACGGTGTAGGTATCGACCCACGTGTTGAGATTGTCGTCTATGGACTGCTGCAGGTTGTACGGTTGGAAGACTGAGTCAAGCTGGTACTGTGCTTCAACGTCAAGACGTCCGAATGCGCTATAGAATGGTGTTCCTGACGGTTCCTGAGGGTCTTGTGCATTGTGCAAGTTGCATATGCCTTTCACTTCAACCGCTCTGAACATATTCATCGTTGCAGGATCCATCGAAATGTCCCATTGTCCTATTACGAGTGGAGATCGCTTCGGTGCACTGGTCAAAATTGATGTATGCATGTCGTACAGCGGCGACAAGTAGCCAGTCTGTATACCATCAACCGTATAGGAAGAGCATGGCGGCCAGAAGCCATCCCAAGCCACGAAATCATTGTCCCCTGATATTATCTGTGCAATATCGTACTGGTCAGTCCATTTTACTGGGTCTGCGATCGACACGCCAGCGAGTGCGCGCTCAGAGAACGCGCTTTGGCATGATGCTTTGAAAACGTACTTGTACTTGAACTCTATCGTGCTTGAAGCGGGAGGTGGGCTACTAAAGTAGACGAATGTCCCAGTTGCCGAAATTGGTGAGGGTATTGCCGTGTTATAGAGAACTGTGTAGGGTGTTGGTTCTGCGGCCGGATCTACGAAGACGCCGCCCACGTATATTTTCATGTAATCTGGGGACACTGGATAATTGTTTGGTGGGTTCAGTTTGTACACTGTTGTGCCGTTAGGAAACTCGTGAATATCGCTGGATCCTATTTGAGTTTCTATGTAGTCTGTAGTTAATTGCTGCACTGTAGAGTAGCTTGGAGTGTAGCAAGTAGTGCCATTTTCGTCGTACCAGTGGGCGTAGGCGGAAAAGGTTGAACCCATGTCGTATTCTTCTCGGTCACTCAGTTGCACGTTAAGCTTGCCTGACAAGTCCAGTTTTTGTATTGTTGTCTTCACGTCCTTGTACAGAACCACTTGCTTGGAAACCTTGTCGAAGATCATGGTTATCATTAAATCAACTACTGGCCACGTGTTGGTGCCGTCGTTGTCATAGATGTGGTTGGTCGCCTGAGCTATGTATTCTCTAGGACCGTTATACAACACTTGCATTGGGTCTGTGATGACCATTCCGTTGGTTTGCCTGCCACCGTGAAGGCCTGTGTTCCCCGGAGTGCCGGTGACGTTAACTTGCCAGCCGCCGGCGGCCGTATAACCGTCAGAAAACAGGGCGAACGCCCACAAGTTTCGATCCCTCGATCCCACTGGCTCGCTGGGGTTGACGTAGCTGATGTAGAGGTACCAGCCGTTGATCCATTGAGGCGGTGGAATCGCCGTAGTTTTCGGGCAGAACGCGTCCATTCCGTCGTAAAGCATGCCGACCCAGTTTGCCTGGACATTCTGGCTTGCGCCTGCTGGAATGCCGATTAGTTCGCCGTACTGCGAGAAGCCAAAGCTTACGCTATTCGCTTCAAACGGATACTGCGTGTAGGTGTCAGTGTTGAGATTACCATTAACGGTTGTGTACCATGAAGAAGGATCTGAAATTGTCCATGAAAAAGATAATGCAGTGAACATCGATAGAAATATCGTCATAGCCACTATCGTTGCAATTAGCACTTTCTTTTTTTGCATTTTCATTACTCCATATTTAATTCGTTCGGTTATATGTTCAAGGACTCTATTTAAAAGTTTTTCCTTCATATTGTTACATTGAACAGCTTGACGTTGCTTCCCCGTGAAACGATGACCTCAGCGCGCGCTTGGGAGAATCAAAGCCAAACTTCCTGCATCAGGTTCACTAGCACTCCTGCTCCTTCGACCTCTAGTTACGCTACACCCTTTTAACAATACCAGAGTGATGATAATCTTGCTTTTTGTGCTTTTTCGAGAATCTGGAAACAGGTCAGGTGGAGGCAGGTCAGGTGAAGTTGATGACTTTGACTTTCGGTCGCTTTCAAGGCTTACTCACACGTATCTTGAGCGGTTTTGCGCAATCGAATGCACACCAAGAATCTTTAAATAGACTGCAAAAGCAAACCTCATAATGAACGTGGCCTACCTGCACGGTTACCAGAGCAGCAAAAGATGAAAGCGGATTAACAATGAATGGATCAAACCCAACCAAAACGAAGACTGGAAAGATGGGGGGGGAAGGAACGGCATCCTTGGGGTCGGCATAATTTGCATTTTATCGATTGCGGGTTTGGGCGGACATTAGCGTACTCAGCGATAACAATCAACGATAAAGACAATGAGTTGAACAGACTGAGTTCTCAGATGTCTGGACTAAATGCGACGATCAACCAGTTGAACAAGGCGATAACTGAACAGAACAGCGTGATAGACCAAATAGACTCTGAACTTCAAATGGCGCATGATGGAGATGTTTCAGCACAGACTGCTTACGAATTGGCAAATAGTGGAGCGTTGGTTGTAGATGTGAGAACACCCGATGAATACGCAATCATGCACGTAAATGATTCCATGAACATTCCATGGTACAACATCACCGATTTTGCAACCAGGCCTGCTCCGTTGGCTGGAAAACTGAATAACCAAATTTTGTTGTATTGCCGAACTGGAACAAGAAGCAGGAACGCATGGTTGTACCTGAACTCCGAAGGGTACACTCAAGTCTACAACATGCTTGGCGGGATCAACGCCTGGAGAGCAATGAACTATTCTGTTTGGGAGGCACCTTCAGGGCCCATAACTTTGACAGAGGCACGCTGGATGGTGAACCTTGGACAAGGAGCAGAGGGAACCTTTCCGAACTTGATCATAATTGACGTTAGGGACAGCACTTCTTACAGGGCTGGGCATTTGCCGAACGCCACGAACATTCCTTACGCCGATGATTTCTCGTTCAATAATTCGGTAAGAAGCTTTTTGTCTGGAAAAGAGAACTCCGAAATAGTTGTCTATTGCGCAGGTGGCGGCTGTGAGTTATCATCAATGGCTTCAAGTGTCCTAATAGAAGGCGCATTCACAAAAGTATACTGGATGCCAGATGGCTTCAGCGGTTGGGTTAACGCTGGCTATTTAATCGTTACGCCAAACGGCACGATGGGAGGCCCCTGAGATAGTCAAGAACATGAAAAAGACAGAACACAAAATGACCCTTACGGTGTTAGTCGCCATTACCTTAGTCTGCGTACTGGAAGCCAATGCTCCATTCGCCAAAGCCGCGCCAAACATTATAGTATCCTTGAATGGCCATTATGAGTCGGTCTTGTCAAGCTACCTGATAATGGGGGAAATCACGAACGTCGGAGATGCAGCTGCCACAAATATAACTGTAACCATCAACGGCTATGACGCCTCAAACAAGTTCATAAATTCAACGGCAAATGACTTTTCAGGGTATGGTCCGTACACCAGATCTTACGGCGGTTACGTAGCTCTTGTGCTGATCCCCGACGCAAAGATATCTTTTGAAGATTGGATAGGAGATAGCCAGGGTGGACAAAACGTAGATCACTGCACTTCGACCGTTTCATTCATTGACGGTGCCAACTTGCCCTCAGAGCTTCAGATCACCATAACAGACGCTCATGTTCCATCTTGTTGTGACCAGAATTTGCTCTCTATCAGCGGCACCATAAAGAACTTGGGCACATCAACTGCAACACAAGTCTACGTTTACGGCACATGCTATGATGAGAATGGAACAGTAATCGGAACTGGAGTTACCAGCCCCATCGACATAGGGAGCCTCGATGCTGGCCAAACCACGGTTTTTGCTTTCCAGTGCACTGGCGGCATGGCGTCATTTGCGGGCATAGCCAATTCATACGTGGTAACCGCTGAGTCGTTCACGGGCAATTCTTATTCTGGTGTTGCACAGTACACGAGCACATCTGAGGCAACCGGACCTATACCTGAATTCCCATCAGAAATCTGTATACTTTTACTTCTGATGACAATGTCAGCAGTCCTGATCCTCAGGAAAAAGCAGCATTCTTAGTCTTCCCAAGTTTCTCATCCTGTTTTCTTAGCTCATCATTTTCTTACTACGTATTTCTGCGAGAACCATTGACCAAGGTAATTGCTTAGCGTTTTCCAGACTTCAACGATAGAGCGCCTATACGCTTTCGAGGGACACTATGACTCCGAAATCGCGCGCGTCCTCAATCTCGCCAACTTCATAGATGTCAGAACCTTCAAAGTCAATGTTTATATGTTCTCTTAACCCAAGACGATTTATGTCTCGTATGCGGAGAAAGTCTCACAGAGTCAGAAACGGGCTGATTGCTGTGGCCATCTTGGCGTTTATCGTGAGCACTGTCGCCGTGGCCTTCCAGATCAACGACGCCAAGCCAAACGGCGGTTCGGACGAGAACACGGTCCTCCTCGTAACAAGCATGGGCAACATCACGATTCAATTGTATGATGACATGCCTATTACGACTGGGAACTTTAGGAACCTCGTGAAAACAGGAGCCTACGATGGAACAACCTTCAACCGTGTCGCGCCGGGCTTCGTGATCCAGGGCGGCGACGTGACGACGAAGGGAATAAACGTGGCCCCGATCCAGGATGAACTGCCCAACAAACACAGCAACGTGCGCGGCGCTGTAGCAATGGCGAAGACGAGCCAGGCCAACTCTGCAACCTGCCAGTTTTTCATAGACCTGAACGACACGAACGCGAAAAATCTGGACGGCTTCTACTCAGTCTTCGGGATGGTGACGGAAGGCATGAATGTTGTAGACGCAATCAGCAGAGTACCCATAAACCCGACTAACGGGCCTAACGACGGCACACCAAAGACACCCGTGACCATAGAAACAGCACGATTCATCAGTTAGCCCGCTAGAACGACCAAAGCCCAACTCACAATATCTCTTTACTTCTCACCGCTCCTAGAGGCTCTGGCCTTCTTCACGACAAACGCGATGCAGCCACGGAAGGAGGTCAGTGTTGACCTGGAAAACAGGCTCGAATATTCAAGGTCAAGACCTTTAACATCAAAGAAGAAAGGTGTGCGGTGACCTAGAAAGAAAAAGAAAACCGTCTGCTCAAGACGCAAAGAGATCTTCTGGAAAGCGCTGAGTACTAAGCGCGCGCTGGTGCGGCCCCGCCGACATCTGGAGATGAGCAAGCAAGCTTTCCCGGACGGACCAGTGTTCGTTAACCTAAGCCCAAATCAAGCCCCCAGAAACGAATATCCACAAGAACGCATCTACCTGCTACTGACGTGTCTGCCTTGAAGATTAAGGCGGTCCTGTTTGACCTCGGAGAAACTCTGGTCAAGACCTGGATACCTGAAGCAACGTACCAGAAGATCCTAGCTTCTCTGGGAATAGACAGGTCAACTGAAGAGATAAAGCAAGCCCTGGCAAAAACAGAGGAAGAATTCAAGAAATCCAACTACAGATCCACGTACGGCAAAGCCGGCTACACTGAATACTGGGAAAAATGGGACTCACTAGTCCTCAAAAACCTGAACATCAATGAATCCTTCGCCAAAGAAATCATAACAAGATGGTTCGACCATGCCAAATGCGTGACCTACCCAGACACCAAGGAAGTTCTCAACAGGTTGAAGCAGATGGGCTTGAAACTGGGTCTAGTCTCAACCGCATACGAAGAAGACATCACCGCGATATTCGAAAGAGCAAACCTGAAGAAAAACTTGTTCGACGTCATCGTCGGAGCGAACACCATAAAGAAAGAAAAACCTCACCCTGACGTCTTCAAATACGCCCTCAGAAAACTCAAAGCCAAGCCAGGACAAACCCTCTTCGTCGGAGACCACATCGACAACGACTACAGAGGAGCAACAAGAGTCGGAATCCACGCACTTCTCATCCAAAGAGAAAACAGAAGCCTCGACAATATCCCCGACATCAAGAGGATCAGCAGCCTTGGAGAAATCTACAAATACATAATCTAAAAAATCGAATGACGCATGAACCACGTGCATGACGGCATCGAAAACTCGAAAAAAAGGCTCTGAAGAAAAGAGGCATAGTCACACTGGGGAAAAGATCTTTTCTTGTCCTCAACTAAAGATTCTTCCACAATTCTTAAGAACCAAACTGCATAAACCTGCAACAGAGCACATGAAAGGCAAGTTGGTTATTCTTCTCACTCTTTTGGTGCTACTATCATGCCCCTCCTACACCAGGGCTAATCACCCTGAATTCGCAGCCTCCTCCACTTATCCTGTTCACGACCTCAGCACGGGACTAAACTACACGACAATTCAAGATGCAGTTTCTGCGCCTGAAACTCAGGATGGGAACACGATTGAGGTTGACGCTGGAACGTATTATGAGCACTTGACCGTGTCGAAGTCCGTGTTTCTTCTCGGACAAAACAGGAGCACGACGGTCATCGACGGAAACGGAACAGGCCCCGTAGTACGCTTGTCCGCGAACAACGTGACGGTCGCCAACTTCACCATAAGAAACGGTGGAAACTCGTTCGGTCCGATAGACAGCTGCATATTCGGCGAATACCTCAGCAACATTCTCGTAGAAAACAACACTCTCACGAACGCGTCAAACGGCATAATATTCTACAGTTACCACAACAGCTCGATGATCAACAACCTCGCAGAAGAATGCACAGTGATGGGACTACACCTCGACACCTGCGCAGACTGCAAAGTGGAAAACAACACGGTGACAGACAGCTTTGAGGGAATCGTACTCGAAAAAGCTGTTGGAAACTCTGTTCAAAGAAACAGTGTTGCATACACCAATCTGAGCATAGACCTCTACACATCGGCAGAAAACCTCGTTGACGATAACAGCCTCGTGGACAACAGCGTTGGCATACTCCTCGAAAATTGCAGCGGCTCCAACGATTTCCGAAACAACAACATAACGAATACCACCTACGATCTGATAGTCTGGGGCTCATCCCTTGAAGCCTTCATCCAGAACATCGACACTTCAAACACGGCTAACAACGGAACGATCTATTACATCACCGACTCCGACGATCTCACGCTGGATCCGCTCAGTTGCCCAAACATCGAATACTTGGCACTAGTGAACTGTACCGACGTGACCGTGAAGAACATTGACCTCTCTCACGATAAGAACGGCATGCTGATGGCTCAGTCAACACGCTGCAGCCTAATCAACATAACCCTAGCGAACATGCGTGCAAACCTGACTCTAATCCTAAGCAACGGTGGTTCAATCCATGCTGTTCTCGGAGGCTTAACCCTCTTCAAGTCGGATAACGACACGATCGTCGACAGCCGAATTGCCAACAACAGTGTCGGAGTATGCCTTTGCCAATCAAGCGGAAACCTCTTCTACCACAACTCTTTCGTCAACGTTGACGAACCCGTGGTCTCCAACTTTCAATCACCAGCCGCGCCGCCTTCAGGCTCCTACTCGAAAAACCGGTGGGACAACGGCATCGAAGGGAACTTCTGGAGCAGCTACAGCGGTACGGACTCGCTAAGCGGTCCCTATCAAAACGTAAGCGGCAGCGACGGAATAGGCGACACACCATACACCATCGACGCTAACAACACGGATCATTACCCTCTCATGGGAACGTTCAGCCAATTTCCGGTCAGCTGGGCAGGCAGAGAATACTCCATAACCGTGATCAGCAACTCGACAGTCTCTGACTTCGCATTATCGGTCGCTTATCCTCATCCCTCTGGATCGAATTGGACGACCGCTACTACGTTCACCTTGACGAGCAACAGCCCCGGTTTCTGCAGAGTAACGATTCCGAAAGACGTGCTGGACGCGCACTACACGATGAGGCTCGACGGCTCCAGCGCGCCCCCCTCAACATGGAGACAACTACCGATCACCAACGACACAACGCTCTGCCTGTACCTGAACAGCCCACGAGGCTCTCACCAAGTGACAATAACAGGTTCGACGACAGTCGCAGAGCTTCCAGCCAGCTTCCCACTGACAATATTCATAGCAACGACAGTAATGGCAGTCATACTTTACAGAAAAAAGACGAAATCAAAAGCTTCACACGCGCGCCTTTCTTAACGCACACAGGGGATCCAGATAACGTATCGATCACAGTGCACCACGGAAAAGATCTTCTTCCTTAGACATGTAGAGCCCTTCAACCGCTCCAAGTTCAGAGTCATCCACAACCTCACGCAGACCTCTAAGGATCACCACGGGTCTGCCTTCCGCTCCCTGACCCATCAGCAGCTCCGCAGAAGCCGCAATCTCATCAACGACCGCGATGTTCTTGACTTTAAGAACGCGTCCGAACAGGTCCTTCTTTCCCCTGTAGTCCCTGTACGGACGGATCCCAGCATAGCCGATAGCGAAGTTCACCTGAGCCCGCCTGAAAGGGCGGCTGTAAGTGTCGCATACGATCACTCCGACCCTTTTTCCGGTCAACTCCTTAATCCTGACGCGGCACTTCTCCGCAGACTCGTAAGGGTTCGCAGGCAGAAGCGCCAACTCGTCCGCGCCTTCAACGTTAGACCTGTCAATTCCAGCGTTTATGCAGACTAGACCATGCTTGTCCTCGACGAGCAGGATTTCATGGGAAGCTTTCAATACTCTCCGTGTTTCACCCAGAACCAGCTCGACTAACTCGGCGCTTTTTCCAACCGCCGCTGAGAGCTCCCTTGCACGGGCGGAGGCACGCGTTTGTTCCGGTTTCACCATTCTTCCTTCAGCCTTTGAGATGGCCTTCTGCGCCACCGCGACGATGTCCCCGTCTTCAAGCCTCAAACCGTTCTCCAAGCCGACATCGACGATCATACTCGCAAGGTCGTCTCCTTCCCGGACGAGGGGAAAATACTCCAGGGCTGTGGCACTAAAGCTCTTCACGAGTGTTCCTCCTGCTAACGTCGATTTCACCATAGTGTTTCTGCCCCGTTAAATCGTTAGCTGAAGAGAACCGAGGACAAAACATGCTGACACTTAGAATTGTCAGGCTTTATTCTCAATTCATAATGCTTAAGCAGAAACCCGCGCGAGTCTTATGTCAAATCATAGACGTGAGAGTACGCTATCATGAACAAATCATCCAAATCACTGATTGTTCTGCTCGCCCTGCTGACGGCCAGCTCAGCATCCAGTTTACGAGTCTCAATTCCGGCAGCGAGAGCAACGTACTTCTGGGGGCCCATTAACCGAGACACGGTCTGGACACTGGTTGACAGTCCTTTCATAATCTCAGGCGATGTCGGCATCAACCCAGGAGTGACTCTGACGATCGAACCTGCAGTCCAGATCAGGTTCGCAGGAAACTTCTCACTCATCGTATACGGAAACCTTATCGCCGACGGAACGCAGAGCAAAGAAATCAACTTTACCACGAACAGCCTTAATCCTAGCGAGCAGTATTGGGGGACGATCCTGCTCAACAGCACCGATTCATACGCTTCTTTTAGCAACTGTATGGTCGAGTACGCAACAAACGGAATAATGCTTCAAGCTGGAACCCTTAACGTCCAAAACAGCCAAATCAACAACAACGAAAACGGTATAACAGCAAACAGCGGAACCCTAGAAACAAGCGGCGACAACTTTCAAAACAACGTTCAAAGCGGCGTCCTCGTCGAAGCCGGAAGCCAAGTCCTGATCCGAAACAACGACTTCACACTAAACGGCGACGGCATCACACTGGCCACGGACTCGACTTCTCAAGCAGGCATACAGCAAGACATCTTTTCGAACAACACGAACGGCATAGCGCTCACTGCAACAGACCCTAACGCTTACCAGAACACTCAGATCACCAACAACACCTTCTACGGGAACGATTACGGATTCTCCGTGTCAACAAGCGCGACCACAGACATAACGGGCAACGATATTCAAGACAACGCCCTCGGAATATTCTACCAGGCCGGACAGGCAAACGAGGCTCATTTCAACGACATCTACGACAACGGAATGGGCATGAACGTCGCTGCAAACGCGACTGTCGATGCAACCTACAACTACTGGGGAGACAAGAGCGGGCCCGAACACGACCTACTGAACCCTCTGGGAAAAGGAAACACAGTCGGCGGCGACGGAGCAGACCTCAAATTCATATTCTTCCTAACGCGGCCTTTCGAGGACGGCGATCAACCTCCGACAGCCGTTCTCCAAACGGACAAAACTCTCGTCGCAGTCGGCCAGAACATCACGTTCATAGGCGCTGAATCCACTGCAAGAGGCCAGGTCGACCAGTACTTCTACGGTTTCGGCGACGGAAACACCACGGGCTCGACTACACTTTCAATGTTCAACTACAGCTACTCTGTCCCCGGAACGTACTCGGCAACTCTGAGCGTGATAGACGATTTTGGCGAAACAAGCTCAAACACTGCTACCGCAAGCATCACCGTGGCACAAAACCTGACACCGCTAAACGTGGCCGTCACGCTTGACAAGGACACGGCTCAATTCAACGAGAGCGTACCAGTCACCGTCTACGTCTCGACCGATAACGGACCCGCGAGCAACGCCTTCGTGTCATTAATCTCAGTCGAACGCGAAACCTACACGCCTGCACCAAGCTTCGCAGAGTCCTCAGGCTTCTCAAACTCCTCAGGCTATTTCACGACTGTCTTCACCGCTCCGAACGCGACGCAAGTGTCGAACGTCAGAATCATCGCCTCGGCTTCGATGAACGGATACGCAGATGGCTCCAACTACGAATACCTGAAGGTTCTCCCACCGCTAAACGTACAGATAAACCCTGAGAACACGACTGTAAACTCAGAAGACAGCACAGCAGTGACAGCCACCGTGACAGACAGCTTTGACCAGCCAGTAAGCGACGCTTACCTCACTATGTCAGTCGACAACGGTGTGCTCTCACAAACCTCCTGGATGACGGATTCCACGGGCACAGTCACATTCATCTTCACGGCGCCACAAACACTCAGCCAAGCCAACGCGACGATAACCGTGACAGCCGACAAAGCCGGATACGCAAGCGGACTGAGCGAACAAGTCATAATCGTTGAGCCCAAACTCCTCACGTTAGAGGCAACCGCCGACCCTACAATCATGAATTCTGGAAACTCGTCCAGCATAACAGTCCAAGTGACCTGGGACTCAAGCCCAATTCAAGGAGCAGCAATCACGCTATCATCGGACATCGGCGGAAATTTCACGTCAACCAGCAACATCACCGACTCAAACGGCAACGCGGTCTTCAGATTCACAGCGCCCCCAACCTCAGCACCCGCAGGAGCAGTGGCCAACGTCAGCATCACCGCATCCGACAGTGGCTACGTCACGGCGCAAGACCACATAACAGTTGGAGTAGTACCAAACACCATGACGCTAAACATCACAGCCCAGCCGAACTCGTTGACCTCAAACACGAACACGAACATCACCGTCACATGCTTAAGTAACGATGCACCAGTGCCGGAGGCAAACGTCACCGTTACGTCAGAAAACGGCGGAAACTTCTCCACAACAACAGGAACAACCGATCAGAACGGAAACGCAGTCTTCCCATTCACGGCGCCCTCAACAGACACTCCGGTCAACATCACCATATCAGCATCAGCCTCAAGAACCGGGTATGTCAACGCTCAAGCTTCTATGACCATACCAGACAGCCCTGGAAACTTAACAGTCCAAATCCAACCCAGCGCACAGATGGTTACCCCAAACGAACCAATCATCATAACGGTCCATGTTACCAGCAACTCAACCTACGTCACCAACGCCACAGTCACGATGGCAACAAACTGTGGCAGCCTGTCCCCAACCACTAGCCTCACCGACCAGAACGGAACATGCTCGTTCACTTTCTACCCTCCCACGAAAACCGACTTGCCGGCAGCCACGATAACAGCCAACGCAACCAGAGACGGATACTATGGCTCAGCGACACGAATATTCGTTGCGATAGTACCTGAAGCCTCAACAACGGGCAGTTGGCCCGTCACGATGATCCTGATCATAATCATACCCATCATGATAGTGGCCATAATCGTTGCCCTGATCAAGCTGAAGATCATCCAGATCTCGGTTAAGGAAGAGTCGGAATAGGAAAACGTGTTTCGCAAGACGTAATATTTAATAGAACGCCAGCCCTAATAAATAAACTATGAGAGAACCAAGATGAATGACTCAAGCCCACGACAGACACTCGCCAAGCTGAAACGAGTAACAATCCACTTCAACCTTCGAAAACGTAAAGAAGAGACTGTTCAACCCCCACAACCTAAATCTGTATCAAGAGGGTTCAAAGTCGTCGAAAAATACCCGCTCTACGAACCATTCGCCCACGTCGCCATAGCACAGAACCCGAAGACTGGCGAATACAAGTACATTTTGGACGAGCTTCAGCTCGACCCTCTCGAAAGAGGCGTCTACAATCGCATACTGGAGATACTCTTAGCGGAGATCGAATCGCCGAAAGAAGAGATCCATGACCCAAGAAGATTCTTCGCGGAGGAAGCTAGGAAAATCGTCAACAAGTACCGCATAAGCCTCGGCTGGCTCCCCGATGTTTCATGGTACAAGATCCTCTACCACGCCGAAAGGGACCTCGTAGGCTACGGTCGAATCGACCCGATGATGCGAGACCCAAACATCGAGGACATCTCATGCGACGGAGTCAACAAGTCAGTATACATCTGGCACAGAAACTACGAAAGCATAGAGACGAACGTTCAATTCGAAGACGATGAAGAGCTCGACAACATGGTCGTCAAGCTGGTGCACATGGCAGGAAAACACGTGAGCTCCGCCTTTCCCATAGTCGACGCCTCACTGCCAGGAAAACACAGGCTAGCAGTATGCTACAGGCGTGAAGTCACTCCCTTCGGAACAGCGTTCACCGTCAGAAAGTTCAGAGAAGACCCATATTCGATCGTCGACCTGATGAACATAGGCACATTCTCAGAAGAAATGGCTGCCTACCTCTGGGTTTGCCTTGAAAACAGGGCCTCAATAATGGTCTTGGGCGGAACGGCCGCAGGAAAAACAACCGCCCTCAACGCGCTAGCATGTCTCATCAAGCCTGGAAGCAAGATAATCACCATCGAAGAGACAGCGGAGCTTAACCTGCCCCATGAAAACTGGGTTTCCCTGATAGCCAGACAGAGCTACGGCCTAGGTGGAAGCAGCATCGGCGAAGTGGCACTTTTCGACCTTGTGAAAACATCGATGAGACATCGGCCAGACGTTCTCATAGTCGGTGAGGTAAGAGGCCAGGAGGCATACGTACTATTCCAAGCATTGGCAACGGGCCACGGCGGCATGTGCACGATGCACGCTGAGAACCTGGATTCCGCGGTAAAACGATTGACCCAGAAGCCCATGGAAATCTCGCCAGCCTACATTCCCTTGATGAACATCATAATGCCCATTCAAAGGGTCCACCTTACAAAAGACTCAGAAAGAAAGGCGTACCGACGCGTGATGAACGTCAACGAGGTCGCAGACTACGAAAACTACAAGACTATCTTCAAGTGGCAACCGTTGAAAGACCAGCACGTGCCAAACTTCGACCAGAGCGTCCTGTTGGCCTCGACCTGCGAGCGCCTCGGCCTAAACAAGAAGGATCTACTACAAGAAATCAGCAGGCGAAAAGACGTGCTCCGCTGGATGCGAGAACAAAACATAAGAAGCTACAAGGATGTCGCCACGATAATAGCCGAGTACTACTCCAGACCGAAGCAGACCTACGAAAAGATTCTTGCAGGCCAGGAGGTAACACGCGTTGCCACTCCTTGAGAACGTTGAAGCATGGTCATACCGAATCTTCGGAAGACTGGCCCCCTCCTTCCTCAAGAACGTCTTCGAGTTTAAAGAACGCCTGGACAAAGCCAGAATAAAGATTTACCCAGAGACATATGTTTCGCTGATGTTTTTCATCTCGTTCCTGACGCTTCCGGTTTCGATAATATCCATGGTGATAGTCTACCTCTACGGTTTCCTGCCTATACTAGCCCTGGTGCCGCTTCCGCTCTACGTGATGGCAGGGTTCATAGTAGCACCGATGAATAAAGCCAGCGACAGATCAACGACCTTGGAGAGGGAGATGCCATTCGCGTCCGCCTACGTCAGCGTCATGGCTTCCGGCGGGATAGCACCGTACACGAGCTTCAAGCGGCTAGCAGACGTCAAGCTTATGCCAGCCATGAACAGTGAGGCCAGAGACATTATAAAGGACGTGGAAGTCTTCGGCATAGACCCCTTAACCGCAATTGAACGCGCAGCCAAGAAAAACCCGCTGGACATCTTCAAAGACTTTCTATCTGGATACGCTTCCACGGTGATAATCGGCGGAGACATCGGACACTATCTCGAAAGGAAAGCAGAAGACATCTTCAAGGCAAGGGCAATGCGGGTCAAGGCTGCAGCTGAAAGACTCGGAATGCTCCTCGAAACCTTCATCATAGTGGAAGTCATGATGTCACTTTGCTTCTACATCATGTTCAGCGTGCAGAACCTCAGCATAAACGGATCTGCGAGCACCGGCGGCGGCTCCACTTCGATGATACTCCTCTACACTTACCTCCTAAGCCCGATGCTCTCAATGATGTTCATCTACCTAGCACACAACATGCAGCCAAAGGCACCCTTGGTCGACATGCGCCCGTACAAAGTATTCGCATTATGCGGTGCCATAGCGATCGTCCTGTTCATGGTGTTGACCGACTTCATGGGACTCGGATCGGTACCGATCTTCAGCTTCCTCCATTCCATAGTCGATCTACCCATTGCAGTAGCCATATGTCTAACCATCGCAACAGCGCCGGCCGCGATATTGTATAGCAACCTTTCGAAGAAGAGATTAGGAATTGAACAGGGCGTCAACAGCTTCCTCAGAGACCTCACAGAGGTCAGGAAAACAGGTCTATCCCCCGAGAAATGTATTGAAAGCCT
>Ga0187771_10000957_pt1 | contig 18792 bp, 13 predicted proteins | sample 0116_SJ02_MP15_1_FD_133139 | JGI IMG/M metagenome (GOLD analysis project Ga0187771, IMG submission 133139) | Tropical peat soil microbial communities from peatlands in Department of Meta, Colombia - 0116_SJ02_MP15_10_MG | ecosystem: Environmental > Terrestrial > Soil > Wetlands > Peat | place...
AAATGCGCAGAACATCGGCCACGTGCGCATCGGGCATCAGCGCCATCGCCTGGGAATGATCGGGCGTCTCGATGATGACCTCGTGAACTCCGAATCCCTTCATCGAGCGCAGGGAGCGGCGAATGGTGCGGTCGGGCTTGACGTCCTGCGATAGGGCCGAGTACTTATTCGGTACCACGCGCGCCTTCCATCCGTCGCCATTGTGCAGGCGCAAAATCTCGGGCGGAGTTTGGCTCTCGTTGCCGGGACAAAACGGACAGCTCGGCGAATAGGAGACCGCCGGCTTGGCTGGGCGATGCACCGCCATCTGGTCGGGACGCTTGGCGCGCTCCGAGCTGATCACCACCCATTCTTTAGTCATGAAATTCTGGCGAAGTTCGGACATGTATAAGTGCCTCCCTGGAAATTCGGGTGCCCTCATTCTACGCAACGCGGGGAGAATCGCCAGAGGTAGTTCCGGTGTCCGGCTGCCGGCTTCCGGCGGCTCGGCTTCCGGCACTCGGGCGTCGGCTCGCTGGCCAAAGATTGTTGATTTTTCGTTGTGGATTGAAAATCCCTCACGCGCGGCGCAGAATTAGGCGGCATCACCAAGGAGTGAACACGGGAATCTTAATTACTAAGCAAGTCAAGGAGGATGACTATGAAGAAGCTGTTCTTCGCTGGAATGTTGCTGTTGTTCCTGGCGCCCCCGCTGGCGATGGCGCAAAGCCCATTCGACGGCACGTGGAAAGCCGATCCGGCCACTTTTCAATATCCCGAAAAGCCCGATCAGTACCTGCTGCAGAACGGAATGTACGAGTGCAAGACTTGCGCACCGCCGATCAACATCAAAGCCGACGGCGCCGACCAGAAAGTAACCGGGCATCCCTACTTCGACACTCTAGCCGTGAAAGCGATTGACGACCACAACGTCGAGAGCACCACCAAAAGAGATGGCAAAGTCGTGGGAACCGAGAAGGATTCGATCTCGGCGGACGGCGACACCCTGAGCGTCAATTGGACCTACAGCGGCAACCCGACCGGCGGAACGCAATCCGGCAACTACACCGCCAAGCGTGTGGCCAAGGGGCCGGCGGGCGCGAACCTCATTTCTGGCTCCTGGCGCACCCAGAAAGAGGAAGACTCCGCGAACGCCCTCACCTGGACCTTCAAGGTAAGCGGCAATGAACTGACCATGACTAATCCCGTCGGCGCATCCTACACCGCCAAGCTGGATGGAACTGAGGCTCCCTACAAGGGCGATCCGGGAATCACCAGCGTGTCGGTGAAGATGCTCGACAAGGACACGCTGGAGGAAACCGACAAACGCGATGGCAAAGTCATCGCCATTGCCAAGAACACGGTTACGGCCGACGGCAAGACCCTGAAGATTGTTTATGAAGACAAGCTGCACGGCACGACCATCAAGGGCGACGCGCAGAAACAGTAGCCGGGTCCGGCTTCCGGCGGTTCTCCCTATCTGGTTCCCACGTCTCGCAAAACCGGCGAGACGTGGGGCACCCCGCTCATAGGAGCCGGAAAGCCGGGTGTCCCATTTCTCGCGCGCTTTTTGCGCGAGAAATGGGGATTTTCTTGCGGTGGTTCCGGGAGCCGGACGCCGGAAGCTGGGGTTTGTTCGTTTTTCGTAACAAGGCTGGTTTTGCCCTTGATCTGGCCGGCGCGCCGATCTAAGATTCCGTCCCACACGGGCTTTTCTTCCATTCGGCACTCATACGCTTGTTCGGCGCAAGTCATATCTGTCTGGGGCTCGGCCCGGCGGTAGCGACCAAGGCTGGGTGGTTCTGCATCTGGGGCGCGTTGCAGATGATGACCTGGACGTTCTGGGAAGCCTACTGCGAGGAGGCGTAGGCGATCATCGGTAATGATTATCTGACCAGTAGGAAGGAAACTCCGCGAGGTTTCAGCATGCAGCAACTGCAGGAAGACTTTGCGGATGTGAAACGAACAGCAATACCAGCCCTTGCGGCCATGATCAGGCCGCATTGTCCGATCTCGTTTGATTTAGGAGGAGTCTATGCCAAATGTTCAACTAGCCAACAGCACCCACACATTGCCAGCTGGTGCCATACTCGAGCGCAAAACCAGTCCCCACCAGTGGATTGAAGTCACTCTGGGACTCAAGCGCAAGAAGGAGCTGCCCAGCCTTGCCGCGATGGAAAAACTGAAACCGCGCGAACGCAAGTACATGACGCGCGACCAACTGGAAGAAAACTACGGCCCACCAACCGACGCGATCAGCAAAATCACCGCTTACGCCCGCGATCATCACCTGGAAGTGACGCGAGTCGAGCCGGGATCGGCTCGCATGCGCCTGGCGGGTACGGTTGCCGACATCACCTCCGCGTTCGGTGTCTCTCTGTTCGACTACAAACATGAAAAGCTGGGCGAGTTCCACGCCCACACCGGGCCGGTGTCCATCCCGAAAGAACTCGAAGGCACCATCACCGGCGTTTTCGGTTTCAACAACCATCGTCACCTGCGCCGGCACAGGGCCAGGACGAAAGATTCGTCAGTCGCCGTCTTGACCCCGAAGGCACCAGCGACGATGCAGGCAACGCCCCGCTACTTCACGCCGCCGGAGCTGGCGACTCTCTACAACTTCCCCGAAGCCAACGGCCAAGGAGAGTGCATCGCCCTGCTCGAGTTCGGCGGCGGCGTTGAGACCGACAGCATCACCGCCTACTTTCAGAAGCTCGGCATCACGCCGCCCAACGTGACCACCGTTTCCGTGGACAACGTTGCGAGCGACCCCGCGTCCGACCCGGATTCGACCGGCGAGGTCATGCTCGACGTTGACGTCGCGGGCGCCCTCGCTCCCGCAGCCAACATCGTCGTGTATTTCTCCACCTTCGACGAAAAAGGTCTGATTGACGCCATCAGCGCCGTGATCGCCGACAGCGCCAACGATCCGTCGGTGGTTTCAATCAGCTGGGGATGGGACGAAAACCAGCCCTTCCAGAACTCTATCCTGTGGACTCCGGCGGCCATCCAGCACATTGGCGAGAGCTTCTTGGCAGCGGCACAACTGGGCATCACCGTCTGCGTTTCCACCGGCGATGACGGCTCCGAGGCGCAGATTCAGGATGGCCGGGCGCACGTGAACTATCCGGCCACCGATCCCAGCGTGCTCGCGGTCGGAGGCACCACCCTGCACAAGAGCTCGGGCTCACAACCCGGCATCGCCAGCGAGGTGGTATGGAACGACGGGCCGGGCAGCGGCACCGGCGGAGGCATCAGCGACTACATCGCAGTTCCTTCATGGCAGACCGGCATCGTGCCGACGTCCATCAACCCCGGAAACTTTGCCGGACGCGGTATTCCCGACGTGGCCGCCAATGCCGATCCGGACACGGGGTACCTGACCTACGCCAGCGGGCAGTTCCAGGTCGTGGGCGGAACGAGCGCGGCGGCGCCGCTGTGGGCCGCGCTGATCGCGCTGTGCAACCAGCAACTGAACGCTCGCGTTGGAAATCTCAACGCGCTGTTGTACTCGACCATCGGACCCAACGGTGTGTTGAACGACATCACGCAGGGTGATAACGACACCGATGGCCTGCTGAACGGGGAGTTCCCGGCCGGACCAGGTTGGGACGCTTGCACCGGATGGGGCACACCCAATGGCCAGGCCCTGCTGGCCGCGTTGACTAACTAGAAGAGGAAGAAGACTCTATGGGCGCTCTCACGATTGCGTTCGATACCACCATCGTGGGAGCGCTCGCTTTGCCCTGGATCATCCTGGTCATTCACCTGTTCTTCTTCGAAGGCGAGACCCGGCTTGGGGATATCGTCAACTGGGCAAGGCATGAACTGGGGGAGTTTGGGGAGAGTCGAATCCAGGTGGTGGTCGGAGTCCTTCTGTTTGCGATGGCTTACACGCTAGGGTCGGCAGTATCGCGTATCGCACAGGATTTCTTCAACGATGATGACTTGTATTTTCAAAGCCGCATAGGAACCGTACGCTGGGGAACGACGGAGGATCGGATCATCGCTAGCGTGTACTGCGATAGCGAAAGCAGTGGCCTGCTGTCCAGCCAGACGCCGGCGCTGGCCGGCAAGATGGGCACATTCCGGTGCCAAAAGTCGGGTGCGTGTGACCCCGACAGCATCGCGCCAGGTCAGGCCACAGCTCCGGCGCACCGGCGCTCCGGCGCGCTGTGTGATCGGATCCTGTCCTGGACGGGCCGTTTCCGGCATGAGGAAGCTGAGGATGATCTTGTCGGCACGGCGCGCGTCATTTTCGGACTGGAAGAGAACGCCTTGCTGCTCAAAGGCGAGGACGCCACGCTGCGCCTTCGCCAGCTGCATGACCAGATCATGGTGCTGCGCGGCGCAACCTTCAACGGCATCGTCACCTTCGCGTTTTGCGTGTTTGCCTGGGGCGCGCGAATCCGGCGTGAACGGCCCGACTCGACATGGCGTTGGTTTTTTGCGTTGATTCCGGTTCTGCCCCTGTTTTTGGCCGTCTGGGCGCTCGTGCATCACCTCAGTGAGAGGGCTGCGTCCGAGCCGCCCTACATGGAATTCAGCCTGGCGATTATCGGCTTGTCTGGTTTGGTGTTGTTGTGGCCCTGGCACAAGCCGGCGAATGCCGGACAACCTGGCGGCGTACGCGTGAACTGGCCGCGGTTGAGCCTGCTTTTCCTTGTCCTTAGCGTCAGCGGCCTGCTGGGATGGTGGTCGACGGAAGTTCTCTATGCCCAGCAGGTCATTTTCGCCTATAACTCGCAGGGGGCCGTGGCCGGGCAGAAGTGAGCCGACCCCGCGGTCATTTGTTGATTCCTGAGTAAAAAGCAGTACCCGCCTGTCGGTTTTCAATCCGCAATCAAGAATCAACAATCAAGAACTGGGTTCACGCTTCCATGCTCACGTGGCAGACGCGCCCGACTAGGTAATCGGCGGCGGACTTGCCTTCCTCGATAGTGATGACCTCAACGGGCTCGGACGGGTTGTGGGGACGCAACACTAGACGATCATCCGCTAGCTCGACATAGCGTACCGCACAAGTTCCGTTTTTCAGAACAGCGTACAGATTCAGCTCGCCTTTGCGATAGGGCGTGAGAGAGTTGTAATGACGATCCAATAGCAGCATGGTTCCGGGCATGAGCCGGGGGTGCATGGCGGCGGCTTGCTCGACGTCGAGCTGAATGACGACGAAGCGCTGCCAGGCGGAGCGGCCACTCTTGGGTTCGGCGCGCAGGCGGTCGAGGAAGGTCTTCCTGAACTTGAGGATTTCTTTCACGCGCATGGCGGTGATACGCCGCTCGGTGGCGGCGGTAGCGGCGTCGGTGACGAGGATGTTCTCGAATTCGTCGTCGCTGGGGGACACGATGGAGGCGCGCTTGTTGATTTCGGCGGGATCGAGCAGGTCGAGCACGCTGAGATGCTGCACGGTGAGGACTTTGTCCATGCCCTCCAGGCTCAAGCCGCGCTTGCGGTTGAGGAAGTTAGAGATGTGCGCCTGCTGGAAACCGGTGCGCTGGGCGAGGCGGAGACCGGTGAGCTGGCCGGCCCCGATGCGCTCCCAGAGAATTTTGCGGAGGTTTTCCTGCAGGGCCTTGAACTTCATGGGCGGAGTATAGCACCGGGGATAGCGGTGAGGGCGGGCGTGAGGGAATCGGGTGGAAGGCAAGAACGCAGGAATTGTCGCTTGACGATTGTCGGTTGTTGATTGAAACGCTCTCGCCTACGTCGAGGCCTTCTCAATCAGCAGTCGACAAATCAACCAGTCGAGTAAGGGAATAGTTTTCCACAGGGAGGTTTGGCAGTCCAACCTTGACTGAGAAAATTCACAGCTATAGCATCGCCGCAAAGTATGGGCCAATCTGCTCCAAGGATGGAGGCAATGACGAGTCAATGACGAGTCAAGCATATAACCCGAACGAAGAAAAGGACTTTGGAGAGTTTCGCAGGAAGGTGCGGGAGGCCGAAGTGCTGTCGGCATCCATGGAGCGGTTGCTTTTGTCGCTACGCTTCACGGGGCGGGTGAGCGTAGTGATGCAAAACGGACGCGTGCTTAAGTCGGGCTATGAGGAAGGCTATTTCCGACAGCGGGTGTAGAGCGGGGAGGGTTACGCAGAGTGTGGGACAAAAACTGGGAAAGCGGAGGGTGCTCATCGGCAAACATCTGTTAGGCGAAGGCAGAGTAAGCACTTAGCAGTCAACAACTAAATAGCTGAAGCAGGTCATCGTAAGAGAAACGAGCCCTGTATCCGGTTACCCGCAGACTGGCGGGAGATCGGTGCAGGGCTTTTCCCGTTTTGGGAAGAACCGTCCCCGGATAGCGCCCGGCACCTCGGAATTCGAGACGCGGGATGCGGCGACGAACCAGGTTGGCTTCGAAATTCTCATGCAGATCTTTGGGAGGAGTTATGAAGGGCAGTCATAGAGAGGACAAGAACGAGGTACGGCTGGAATTGAAATATTGCGAGCACTGCGGAGGCTTGTGGCTGCGGGAATGTGGTGCGGGAGTGGTCTACTGTCCCAACTGCCAGCCCAAGGTGGCGGAGTTGCCGATTCCAAAGAAGAAACCACATAGGGTGATCCTGCCGGTGAGGAGGCGCACTTTGGTCGAAGGCTACGAGGGCGTCAGCGGCGAACCGGGCAAGGCGGATCTAGAGGCGGTGGGAGGTGCGGCATGAGCTCGGTGATCGAGTGGATGGCAGCGGAGGGGAGCAGGGATCAGAGACCGGTGGTCAGTAGCCAGCGGTCAGGGATCAGGGACCAGGGGCCAGTGGTCAGGGACGAGTCAGTCGTGATCCATCATCAGACGAAGTCGATTCCGCAGCTGCCGGTGCATCAGTTTCCGGCGCGTTCGTTTTCGCCGCTCGAGTCAGAGACTGTACACGTCTCGCAAGAGCAGGGAACGGCTTCGACAGGGTCGGGGCAGGTTCTTCCACAAGAAGAAAGAGAAGTGGAAGTGTCGGCCCAAATCCCCACCTTAGCCGCAAAGAGCGCGGCTAGGATGGGGCACCCGCTCCAGGTTGCTGAGGGGGAGCAATGGGGCACCCCCAGAGAGGCGGAGCTGGAACAGACGCGGCGCATCTACCGGGGAAGGACGGTGACGATGTTGCGGCGCTACATGCGGTATGCGATCGAGACGGGAAGGCTGCCGTCGCTCGTGGGGCGGGAGTTTTTTCGGGCGAAGGTGACCAAATACTCGGTGGTGACGTTTGAGGACCGGGTGATCTTCGTGCATGACATGGAGATGTGCCTGGAGCGGCTGGACGATTTCTCGCGCGAGATCATCGGCCGGCACATTCTGCAGGAGCACGATCAGGCGGCTACGGCGAGGCTGCTGGATTGCACGGACCGGACGGTGCGACATCACGTTCCGCTGGCGCTTGATCTGCTAAGCGAGATTCTGCTGGAAGTCGGACTGTTGGAGCGGGTCGATACGGGCGGCAAAAATTCTTGTCAAGGGGGTACGGAGGACCAAATTCTGCTAAGTGATTGCAAAGACGGCAAAAATAATTTTTGAAACTTTTCCGGTTTACTATACGCGATTTGTTATTCTGAAAGTAGAGAGTGAGAAAAAAGAAAATCTCCTGAAGAGGGCGCGCTTCAAAGGCGCGCCTTCTGCGTTTTGGTGGATGCGGAGGCGAGCCGAACGCGCGATTTTGGCGTCGCAAAGAGCGCGACGCAGTGCGCGGCTCGCCCAGATCCTTCGGTGGGCAAACGACGCCCGCCTCAGGATGACAAGCCAAGTGAGTGTTGGGGCCATGAACAAGAAGAAAACGACGAAAGGCAGCAAGACGGCAAAGAAGACGGCGAAGAAGAGTCATGGGAAGGTGAAGCGAGAGACCAATCCGGCGGAAGTGCGGAAAGAAGTGGCAAAGATGGTGGAAGCGGACGCCGCCGAGATGGCTCAGGCTGTGATTGAGGAAGGCAAGAAGGGACAGCTGGCGCCGGTGAAGTTTCTGTTCGAGGTGGCGAATATCTATCCGTCAGCGCAGGATGGGACGCAGGCGACGCCGGAAGAAGACTGCCTGGCGAAGATTCTGCTGGGCCGGCTGACTCCTCCCGCCAAGCCGGTGGAGGAGGACGAAGAAAACGCGCAGGGCTCCGGCACCGCAGCCAAGGACGAGGGAACGAGGGCGGCTGAGGCGGAGGACGAGAACTCCCGCGATCAGGATGGGGACAAGAAGCCGGAGTGCGAGGCGGAGGCGACGCGGGAAGTGCTGGTGTGAGGGGCTCTTCTCACTTCTCGCGCAAGAAAAAGCGCGCGAGAAATGGGGCACCCGGCACCCGCCGTCAGCCAGCGGTTGTCAGGAAACCTCTAACCACAGGGAACACAGAGGGACACGGCGGAAGATCAAAATTCCCACTTCTCGCAAAGTCGGCGAGAAGTGGGGCACCCCATGTCTCGGCGGCTCGTTTCCGATTGCCGATTTTCGATTTTTGATTTCTGATGGTTGATGGAAAACGCCTCGATCACACTAACTCAATAACGGGATAGGAATGGACATAACTTGGCTAACGGAGCGGATTGCGATCGGGGGCGGGATCTGGAACGCGGGCAACATGGCGAAGGTGGCCGGGGAAGGGATCACGCACATCGTGGATATGCAGGTCGAGTTCGATGACACGGCGCTGGCCGCGCCGCATGGGATCGAGGTGCTGTGGAATCCAACCAACGACGATTTCGAGCCGAAGCCGGCTGAGCTGTTCGAGTGGGGAGTGGGGTTCGTCGAGGGGGCGCTGGCTGAGCCGGAGGCGAAGGTGTTCATTCATTGCGCGGCCGGTGTGCACCGGGCGCCGATGATGGCGCTGGCGGTGCTGGGCAGGATGGGATGGCGGGTGAAGGACGCGATGAGGCTGATTGAAACGAAGCGTCCAGTGGCGGATTTCGCCGAGGTGTACGTCGAGAGCGTGGAGAAGTTTCTGGACGGAAAAGCTTAAGCACAGAGGGCAGAGGGGACACAGAGGAAGATGAAAATCCCCACCCTTCGACTTCGCTCAGGGCAGGCTTTCTCGCGCAAAGAACGCGCGCGAAAAGGGGCACCTGGCCGAAGGCCCTTAACCACAGAGGACACGAAGGAAGATCAATATCCCCACCCTTGGAAAACCGAAGGATGAGGGAACCGCGCTCTGATGATAAGGAAATGCTGTCGAGCTTCGCTCGACCGGACAGCCGAGGGCGGCTGTCCCTACATAGGAATTGTGGAGGAGAACATGCGTGACGCGAGCCGCCGCCCGAAGGGGCGGCTTTGTTGTTGGATGCTGGTGATAGCAGCGGCTTTCGCTTTCCTGCTGCCGGCTTCCGGGGAACCAGTGCCACAGAGCGGGCCGGCGACAACAACGGTGGCGGACACGGTGTATCTGGCGGACGGGACGCCGGCGCAGGGGACGCTGATCATTACCTGGCCGGCGTTTGTGACGGCAAGCGGAGCGGCGGTGGCGGCGGGCAACACGAATGTGACGCTGGCGACGAACGGGGTGTTAAGCGTGGCGCTGGTGCCGAACGCGGGCGCCACTCCGGCGGGCGTGTACTACACGGTCGTCTACCAGATCGGGCCGGGCGAAGTGAAGACGGAGTACTGGGTGGTGCCGACGACGTCGCCGGCAAATCTGGCGGCGGTGCGAACTACGCCAGGAGCAGGCCAAGCGCAGCCCGCGGTCTCGACGCAATACGTGAATTCGGCACTGGCGACGAAGGCGAACGATAACGCAGTCGTGCATCTGGCGGGAACGGAAACGATCAGCGGCGCGAAGACATTTTCGGCGGCGCCGAACGTGCCGACACCGACGAGCGCGGGACAGGTGGCGAACAAAGGATATGTGGATTCGTCGGTCGCGAACGTAGGGGCGGGGAATTATCTGCCAACTGCGGGCGGAACGATGACGGGGCCGATCACGCTGCCGGCGAATCCGGCGGCGCCGCTGCAGGCGGCGACGAAACAGTATGTAGATACCGGGGTAGCAGCAAAGGCGGATCTGGTTTCGGGGCTGGTGCCAGCGGGAGAGTTGGGAACCGGACTGGCGACGACGGGAAACTGCCTGCAGGGAAATGGAAGTTCGGCGACGTGGGGGGCATGCGGAAGCGGGGGCGGGACAGGGAATATTTCAACGACCCCAACGGCGAACCAGAACATCGCGCAGCCGGCGGGGACGGAATTTTCGAGCAACAACTTTGGGAACATCCGTTACGTGACCGCAAGCTGGAACTGGGCGCAGACGCCTGGGGACAACCTGGGAACGGCAGGGAATCATACGATCCACCTCGGCCCGTGTCCTCTGGGGCTGGACACCAGCAACAACACGAGCGCTCCCTACCGCGTGTATGTGAGCGGGACTGGAACACCGGAAGCGGTGACGGTGACGGGCGGGAGCTGTCCGGCGGGAACGGCCAGCGGGACGATCACGGTAACGACGGCGTACGGGCACGGGCCGGGATACACGGTGGGTTCAGCGACCGCGGGGATTCAGGAAGCGATCAACGACAGTTCAGCGCCGCACGGCGTAATCCAGCTTCTGCCAGCCTCGGGCAGCGGAAATCCGAACTACATTGTGTACACGCCGGTGTTCTTGCACACGACGAGAGCAAAACTGAGCGGATACGGAGCGCTGGTCGAGTGTTACACGAGGTCGGCGTGCATTGTGAGCGGGGATGAGGCGGGAACTTCGGGCAGTTTTAACACGATCGAAGGGATGGAGATCACGCCAGGGCTGAATATCGACGGAGTGCAAATCGCATCGGTTGCGGCCGCGAGCGGAGTCTTCACGGTGACAACGGCAGCGAATCATCCATTCGTGACGGGCGATTACGTGACGCTTTTCTATTCGACACCGGCGGCGACCCAGGAAGCGAGAATCCAGATCACGGTGACGGCGGCGAATCAATTCCAGTACACGATTGGAAGCAGCATGACTTTTGCCAATTCCAGCGGCTACGGCTGGGTGGCACTGGAGAATGCGGCGCTGGAAGATCTGGGCGAGCACGTGCTGTTCAAGGACATCAAGCTGAGTGGATGGGCCGGCGGGTTCTTCAGCTGGGGCATTGTGTTCGACAACGACCAGTCGGCAAAGGTTGACGGGCTGACGAACGAGGGCAGCGGGGTCGTCAAGTGCGCGACGGCGAACTTTTGCGGGGCGATGGTCTATGCGCGGGGTGATAGCGGAGTGGCGCCGGTGCTGGAGATCGACCATCTGGAAGCCAACATGCAGTGCGGGGGGAATGGGGTGCGCTACGTTCCCGGGAACACACTCCACATCCAGAACAGCGTGGTGGAGGGCTTCAACCAGTATGGGGTTTATTACGGTGGCGGACTACAGCCGCTGACGTTTGCGACGACCTATGAGGAAAGCTCGGCGGGCTGTTACAACTACGCGTATCCGGGAGGAACGACAGCAGCAGCAGTGGGCGTCCTGAGCAACTCGGACATGGTGTTGCTGAGCGATGACCCGATTGGCGGGGCGTTTCCCTGGTTTGTGGCGGCCAACCCCGGCTCGCAGGAGAACAACTATTACGTGGTGATCCACAGCTCGACGCTGGGGAATATGGGGATGTACTACATCGGGGGCTGCGCCACGACGGGAGCGGGGAGTTGCACGACGTACTGGCCGGAACCGAACCTCGACGGCCTGGGCACCGTGACGTATGACGTGTTGGCGACGACGGGACTGTCTGCGTTGCCGCCGATCGGGAGCGGTTCCTATGCGGTAGCGACGGGGATCAGCGGGAATTGCGGGACGACGGGGATTTGCACGTTCGTGGACCCGCAGACGGGGACGAGTGCGTACACGGTCGGCGGGCTAACGAATTCTCCGAAACTGAACTTCTGGCCTGCGGGGATCACCTTGGGGGCGGGAGCGCATTTAACGGAGGACAGGTGCGGGCAGAACGCAGCGGTTGTCACGACAACGTATCTACCAGCCGTGTTTTGCAACCATGCAATCGTGGCAGGCGCCAACAGCCAGCATACGCCGTACTTTGCCGTGTATGAGGCTGGAGATCCGATTGGGGCGGCCAATCCGTCGGTGGGGGCGACGCTGAAACTGAGCGGACCTTCGGTAGGGGCGGCGTCGTCGGGTCAGAAAGGGATGCTGAACTTCATCAACTTCGGCTGGCTGGGGCAGAGCGACCTGATCACGTTGGCGGACTGCAATCCGTTCTTGACACTGGCGACGGGGGGGTACCGGCCAAGCTGGAGCACGTGCGATACCGCGTTGGGATTCGATTCGGCGCCGGGCGCGTCGCAGACAACGGCGGGACTGTTTCTGCGTGCACCGTACTCCATTTCCCAATACATCAATGCACTGCCGACGGGATCGAACTGGCTGGAACGGCTGACGGCGACGGGCAAGACGTTCAACGTGCCGGTGGCAGTGAACGGAAATCTGGCGGTGAGCGGGGGAACGGTGACGCTGCCAATCACGGGGACGGGAGCGCAGTGCCTGCATGTGAGCGCGACGGGAGCAGTGTCGGGGACGGGAGCGGATTGCGGGAGCGGATCGGTGAACGCCGGGGTTACGTCGCAGGTGGCGATGTACTCGGGGAGCGGAACGGCAGTGAGCGGCGACAGCACGCTGACCGATAACGGGACGACGCTGAGCTATGGAGGCAGCGGGGGAATTACGGCGGCGAGCGGAACGTTCAGCGGGAATGTGACGGTGAATGGCCAGCTGCTGGTGGCAGGGCCGTGGGCGGTGAGTTCGCCGATTCCGGGAACGGCGATGGGAGCGGCGAGCGCGGGGACGTCGGCGCTGGGAATCTCGAACGACGGGAATTTCTATATTTCGGCGAACGGCGGGACGCCGCAGAGAGTAGCGACGAGCGCGACCAGTTCGTATTTCTCGAACCTGTTTCAGGAAGATGCGAACGACTTGGGGATGTACAACTCAACGAATCCGCAGAATCTACATGTATATTCCAGCTACACGAATAGCTCGACCTGGCAGAGAACGTCGATCGGGCTCGATCCGGGAACGGGATTTGCCGTGCTGCGCAGCGAGAGCACAGGGACGGCGCCGGGGCTGGGGTTCATGGTGGGGAGCGGAGTGAGATGGGTGATCGACCCGAGCAGCAGCAGTCTGAAGCCGTGGGCGGACATGACATACAACATTGGGTCGTTCAGCGGAACGAGCGGGGTTGGATTGCGCCCAGCGACGGTGTATGCAGCGGGGAATGCGACGAGCAACAGTGGATTTGAACTGGGGAAGTATGCCAACACCAGCTATGAACTGTGCAACGACACGACGAACGGAACGGTGATCAATGGACTGGCGGTGCTGACGGCGGGGGGATGCGCAGCGGAACCGTCGAGCCCAGCAACGGCGGGAGTGATCGGGGTGGTGGTCGCGAACGCGGGAACGAGCGGAACAGCGACCCTGGCGCGCACGGGATCGGCGTATTGCAGTTTTGATGCGACGCCGACGGTGGTGGGCGATTTCGTGGTGCCTTCAAGCGTAGCGCACAGCGGCTTCTATTATTTGTGTCACGACGCAGGGGCGACGCAGCCGACCGGGGTTCAGGTATTGGGGCGGGTGTTGCAGGCGAGCGGGGGCGGCACGACAGTGCAGATGTTCTTCGACATGCCGGGGTTGCCGACGGGCACGGGAGTGTTTGTGGATGCGTCGTCACAGCCGGGCGCGACGTTGGATGCGAAGCTGAATGCGGCGAATGCGGTGGCGATCACAAACAACGGCGGTGTGGTGGATGCGCGGGCGCTGGGCGGGGCGCAGACGATTGCCAGCCAGGTGAACGTTGGGCAATTGCTGGCGCCGACGGTGACAGCAGTTACAGGCACATCGCCCGGAGCGGGTACTTACAAGCTTGTCTATACATTGACGTCGCCCGCGGCCACGGAGACTTCGGCCTCAGCGGAAAGCACGGTTACGGTCACGGGATCGCAAGCGATTCAGGTGAACTCGCCGACCTATTACGGCACGGCTACGTCGTACAGCGTGTACATGACGGCAGCGGGCGGGAATTCCTGGACAGAAGTGAAATGCGCGGCAGCAACGAACGTAGCGATTGGGACGAACACGACAATTACTGCGACGTGCAGCGGAGCGGCGGTATCGAAAGGGAACAATGGATTCGCGGTGAGCCTTATCCCTCCGAAAGTCGGCGTGTGGACGGTGACCATCGCCGACACGGTGGCCAACACGTCCTGCGGAGTGAAATTCTTTGACCAGTCGAGCTTCGAAGGGCAGAGCGGAGGCGAGGGGCGCCCCTGGTATCTGACCTCGAACTCTTCGACGAACGTAGAAGCACTCTGGTGTACCGATCCCAACCCCAAGAACGGCGGGGCGGGATACTACAACCTTCGCGGAATCTCGGCCCACGGCATCAGTAGCGATTCGATTCAGACGGCGGTTGCAATCATTCGCGGAACTGCCGATACCGACAGATTCGACGATATCCAGGCAACGTCTTATCAGTCGTATCCGGCGTTGTACGTCTATGGCAATAGCGCGCTCCAGGTGGGGGCAGCCACGCGGATCAGCGGGCAATTTGAAGGCAACAGCGCGGCGTGCCCGGTTTTGCAGATCGGCTCGACCACGCAAACGACTATCAGCGGCGTGGATTTTCACGATATTTCCGTGGTGCATCCGGGCAACACGACAACCTGTGGAAGCAAGGTCGCGGCGAACGTCGGGATCGTTGGTGGCGTGCGGATGCTCAAATTCACCGGCCATTTGTACATGGAAGGCCCGGCCAGCGGCCCGTGCGGAAGCCCCATCCAGATTGGAACCAGCGCGGGCTTTGCCAGCGGGAGCGTTGACTTCGATACCGTGGAGCACAACGCCGCGTGCACGGGAACAAGCGCCTATCTGTTTTCGGCTCCCACCACGGCGATTGGGCACCTATCGGTACACTCCACCGTGAACGGGCAATTCACGAATCTGTTCAGCTACGCGCCCAATACGGCATTGAATATCAGCGGCGTGGGCGTAGGAACCACATATCCTGAGTTCGTGATGGACAACAACAATCCGGTGACGCTGCTGACCCAGGTGACGGCACCGACGCCGGCGACCTCGGACAGTTCGACGAATGTGGCGACGACGGCGTTTGTGAAGGGGCAGGGGTACGCGACGTTGGCGAGTCCGATATTTACGGGTGTGCCGCAGGCACCGACGCCAGCGACTTCGGACAGCTCGACGAAGATCGCGACGACGGCATGGGTGAACGCGCAGGGATACGGGACGGGATCGGGGAATGTGAGCGGGCCAGCATCGTCGGTGAGCGGCGATATTGCGACGTTCAGCGGGACGAATGGGAAGACGATTCAGGATTCAGGGACGGCGCTGAGCGCGCTGGCACCGGTGGCGAGTCCGACATTCACGGGGACGGTGACGCTGCCGGATGGAAGCACGGTGAGTTCCGGGGCATGGTCGCTGAGCAGCAAGTTTCCGACGCTGAACCAGAACACGACGGGGACAGCGGCGGGCCTGAGTGCAGCGTCGACGTTGCCGAATGGAACGACGGCGACGACGCAGAGCGCGAAGGAAGGTACGACTAAGATTGCGACGGATGCCTATGCCGATGGGGAGGTTCCCAGTACGTCGCTGCAGTTCCTTCCTTTCAATGATTACAATGTCATCAACCAGTCGCCCTTCCCGACGTCGGGCAGCTCCGCCCTGATTATCTCGTTCACCGTTCCCTATGCGGTCACCACGTCGAAGGTGGCCTACAGGGTGGGGACGACGGCGGACAATACATCCAATACGTATGAGGTTGGAGTGTATAACTCGTCAGGATCGCTGGTTCTGTCGTTCCAGGCGGCAGGAACAACATTTGCTCCAACTGCGAGCACGATGTACCGTCAGAGTTGGTCTCAGGGCTCGACGACTCTTTCTCCCGGGAAATACTATCTCGCCCTTAGCAGTAGCTGCACATCATCGTGCGCGACGTTCACTGCAACCGGGACGAATGTGGCGGCATATTATTACCAAAGCACTGCATCCGGCATCGCTTCCGGTGGAACGCTCGGTTCCTCGATCACCGCACCGGGGTCAGGATACGAGAGCTTCGGGGCGCAGTTCCTGTCGGTGATTTTCGAATAATCGGTTGGGCGGTGGTCACGGGTAGGCAGACGCGTAGATGGCGGCGGCCAACAACACTTGACCACAGAGGGCACAGAGGGACACAAAGAGGGGATCCGGTGGGGGAAATGGCAGGGAATTTTTCAAAGGAGGAGAAGACGATGAGCAGCAAGATTGATCCGGAGGCGGCGCAGCCGTCGACGGTGCAGTCGTTTGAGCTAAGCGACCGGAATCCGGCGGTGGCGGAGTGGGGCGAGGGTGGCGGGCAAGTCGAAACGCCGGCGGCGTCAGAGAGCCGAGTGACGCCGGAGGGAGCGGCAGTGTCTCCGGAGGCGGGGCTGAAGTACTGAGATCTCCAGGGATTGGCGGTTTTCGATTGTTGATTGAAAACACACAGCACGATGGGAGCACGTAAGAACACCTAAGGAAGCTCTGGTTAAGTTGAGAGAAAGCAGGTTTTTCGACGTCGCGGGATTGCCCGAAAACGGGCAATCCCGCCTCGCTCGGAAAGACAGAACCGACTTAATCAGGCTTTGCGTAACTACAGAAGACACGGAGGGACGCGGAGTCTCTTGATTTCTGATTGTTAATTGCAAGGAACGGACAGGGTTGAAGGCGCGCGTGGGAAGGGCCATCGGGAAACCGGCGGCCTTTTTCATTGGGCGGGAGTGAGCGATGAGGAGCGGGCAGGTTTTAATTGTGGTTTTATGTGCGGCGCTGATGGGCGCGGGATGCAGGCGGCGTGCGCGGGTGGAACTGCCGAGCATGACGATTCCGGTGAGCTGCGCGTCGGAGATCACGTTGATGGGATGCGATGCGCGGACGAATCCGCCGACGTGCAAAGGGGTGCGGGTGAAGTATCACAGAGGTTGCGAGGAGATTGTGGTGGGGCGAAAGTGAAGGGAACGTCTCCATTTCTCGCGCAAAGAGCGCGCGAGAAATGGGTACGCCGCACACGCGATCAAAGCAAGAGCAGGTTCCTCGAGTTCGCGGGATTGCCCGAAAAACGGGCAATCCCGCTTCGCTCGGAATGACAAGAATCGAAACTTAATCCGCGATTCCTCTAAGGCGCTTAACCACAGAGGGCACAGAGGGGCAGGGAGAAGGCGTGGTGAGAATTCCTGGACAAGCCGGTGGTGGAGCGGACAAGCACGAGGTCCCTCGACTCCGCGGCACGATTCGCTGTGCGAATCGCGCCGCTGCGCTCGGGATGACAAATCTGAAGAGTGCGGCCAGAAATAAGGAAGCGGCCCTTTGTCGCTTTATTGCTCGCTTTCGCTCGCGCGCCAATCGGGCCGCTCAGGTCCTTCGTCGGGCAAAAGCGGCCCGCCTCAGGATGACAAGCCTGAGAGTACTTTTGGGTGTACTGGGATTGTTGTGGAGCGGAGTGGCGGCGGGGACGACGTACTACGTAAGCACGAGCCAGGGGAGCGACTCGAACCCGGGAACTGCGTCGAGCGCGGCGTGGCAGACGATTGCGCATGTGAATGCGCAGACGTTTCAGCCAGGGGACTCGATTCTGTTTCGGCGCGGGGATGTGTGGAATGAGAGTCTGGTACCTCCTTCTTCGGGCACTTCGGGAAATCCGATTACGTTTGATGCCTATGGAACGGGACCGGCCCCGAATCTGACGGGGTGGTACGCGGTGCCGGGGTCGGCGTGGATCAACCTAGGAAACAATGCCTGGAAAGCGCCGGTGCCTTCGATGTACACGGCGATCAACTTCTGTTTGTTTGGTTCGGTTTGGGGACAGAAGGTTGCGGCGTCGACGTCGAATCTGACGGCGCAATGGGATTTCTATTTTGCGAATGGGTATGTGTACGTGTACGCGGTGGGAAATCCGGCGACGTACTACCTAAACCAGCCGATCGTGCCGATGGCGCTGACGAATGTCCCGGTAATCAATGTGAATGGGAAGACGTGGCTGGTGTTTCAGCACTTCCTGGTGAACTGGTTCGATCAGTACGGCGTGTATGTACAGGGGGCGAGCGATCACCTGGTGTTCGCGAATATGGAAGCGGACTCGATGATTCCGCAGGGAACGCAGCCGCTGGGATTTTATGTGAATGAGAGCGCGCAGCCGAACGATATCAAGTTTTACAACGACGAAGCGCACTTGAATTATGACGGATTCCGAATTGACGGGTTCACGTACAACAGTTCGCTGTTCACGGGGACGGGAACGCCGATCACGATGGTGAACGACAAGGCGTATGCGAACCGGGACGGGGCGCTGGTGGATAACACGGGGCCGAGCAATGGCACAGGCGCAGTGACATATTCGTACTGCCATTTTTATGCGTCGAGCCTGGCGGTGGCCAATTCAACGGATGTGGTGGTGAGCTCAGGGACAGGACTGGGGGCAGCGTCGGGATTGGGAAATGTTCCGGCGGACACGCCACCGGCAGTGCAGGTGTGGCAGAGATATCCGGCGCGAGTGACGCTGACGGTGGATGATGTGGGGATGACGCCGGGAGCGGATACGTATTACGCGCAGCAGGTGCTGCCAGTGGCGCAGGCGGCGGGCGTACCGGTGGGAGTGGCAGTCACGACGGGGTATACGTCAACGATCACCCCGATCGTTTCTGAAATTCAGGGATGGATCAATAACGGGATCGATGTGACGTCGCATTCGGTGTCGCACACGTATTACACGAACACGGATGCGCTGGACATTCAGTACACAGGCTCGGGGACAGCGGCGACGCTAAGCATCAGTAATAAGACGCTGACGATTACGGTAACGGGAGCGAACGACAGCGTGAGCTACAACCTGGCGCAGGGACAGCCGCAGGGGACGAT
>Ga0187771_10000958_pt1 | contig 18791 bp, 23 predicted proteins | sample 0116_SJ02_MP15_1_FD_133139 | JGI IMG/M metagenome (GOLD analysis project Ga0187771, IMG submission 133139) | Tropical peat soil microbial communities from peatlands in Department of Meta, Colombia - 0116_SJ02_MP15_10_MG | ecosystem: Environmental > Terrestrial > Soil > Wetlands > Peat | place...
CGCTGCGCCCACCGACCAGCTCTCTACAGTTGAGCTGAGAAACGCAAGCGAAATCTTCAAGGAGCGTGCAAATGGCCGCCAGCAACATCAACGTAGTCGTCATCACAGGCAACCTGACCCGCGATCCGGAGCTGCGAGCGCTGCCGAGCGGCACCTCCGTCTGCGACCTGCGCGTCGCCGTCAACACGCGGCGCAAGAACAACGCGACCGGCGAGTGGGAGGACAAGCCCAACTACTTCGACGTCAAGGTCTGGGGCGCCCAGGGCGACAACTGCGCGCGCTTCCTCTCGAAGGGCCGGCCCGTCGCCGTGCACGGCCGGCTCGAGTGGCGCGAATGGGAGACGCAGGACGGCCACAAGCGCCAGGCAGTCGATATCATCGCTGACTCCGTCCAGTTCCTCGGCGGCCGCGACGACTCCCAGAACGGGGGCTTTGTGACATCGGCGACGGGCGGATCGCAGGTCAGCGACGTGCCGGTCGACGATCGCGACTTCGAGCCGGCGGCGAGCGCCGTGGGCGTGGGCGACGACGACATCCCCTTCTAGGAGCGAGCAGAGAGCGAATGGCAAAGCAGCGAGGTGGAGCGCGGGAGAAGCCGGCTCGGAGGCGTGACAAGCGCAGCGGAGTCGCGAGCGGCCGGCGAAAGTCCTGCCAGCACTGCCGCGACAAGATCGAGCGGGTCGACTACAAGGACGTCGCGATGCTGCGCAAGTTCATCTCGGAGAAAGGCAAGATCCGCTCGCGCCGGATCACCGGTGCCTGCCGCCGCCACCAGAGCCAGATCGCGCGCGCCGTGAAGCGCGCGCGCGAGCTCGCGCTGCTGCCCTACGTGAACGAGGGCGCAAGCGACGGCGGCCGTCGCGAGCGCTGACCGCCGTGCCGCGGGCGATCCTCCTCAAGGACGTCGAGGAACTCGGCGAGCGCGGTGCCGTCGTCGAGGTCTCGAAGGGCTACCTGCGCAACTACCTGCAGCCGCGCAAGCTCGCCCAGCCTGCGACCGCTGGCGCGATCACCGCGGCGAGCCAGCGCGCCGCCGCCCAGCAGCGCGCCGCCGAGCACGCGGCCGAGCAGGCCCAGGAGACCGCCGCACTGCTTTCCCGGACCGTCCTGACGATCGCGCAGCAGGCCGGCGACGACGGGCGCCTGTTCGGCTCGGTGACGCCGCAGGACATCGTCGACGCGATCGCCGAGGCGCGCAGCCTGCGGCTCGACCGCCGCGGGGTCGCGCTCGAGGAGCCGATCCGCAACCTCGGCACCTACATGGTTGTGGTCGAGGTTGTGCCCGGCGTGACCGCGACCGTCAAGACGATCGTCACGGCCGCGCAGTAGTCCGGCAGGGTCCGGCACTCCTCGCCGCGCTTCGCGCGGCTGCGGGGTGGCAGACAGCCAGCGCACCCTGGTGGCGGTCCTGGGGAGCAGCACCACCCCGCGGGCCGGGTCGCGTCCGTCGCCGGCCCTAAGCTCGAACGTATGTTCGGCCGAGAGATTTCTGGCGGCGCGTGCGAAGTTCACTCCGTCGCCGCCGCCCGAAGGAACGTACCGTGACGGGCCTCGTGAGCACGCCGGCCCGGATCGCAGAGAAGCCCCAGCTCAAGGTCGCGCAGGCGCTCGCACCGCCGCACAACATCGAGGCCGAGGAGTCGGTGCTCGGCGCGATCCTGCTGTCCGAGCGCACGATGTACTCGCTCGTCATCGAGGAGGGCCTGCGCGCCGAAGACTTCTACAGCCTGCGCAACGAGCTGATCTACGCGGCGATGCTCGGCCTCTACGAGCGCTCCGCGCCGATCGACGTGCTGACGACGATCGACGCGCTGCGCGCCAGCGGGACGCTCGAACGCGCCGGCGGCCCGGAGGCAGTGGAGGCGCTCTCCGGCGCCGTACCGAACGTCGCGAACCTGCGCCACTACGCCCAGATCGTCAAGGAGACCGCCCTGCTGCGGCGGCTGCTCGGCGCGACCTACGAGATCCAGTCGAGCGTGCTCGACCGCCGCGAGGCGGCGCGCGACGTCGTCGAGCACGCCGAGCGCCTCGTCCTCGAGGTCGCCCACGACGAGAGCCAGCAGGACTTCCGCCCGATCGCCTCGGTGCTGCACCACGAGCTCGACAAGCTGCACGAGCTCTCGCGCGCCGGCACCGCGCTGACCGGCACCCCGTCGGGCTTTGCCGACCTCGACTCGATCACCGGCGGCTTCCAGCCCGGCAACCTGATCGTGATCGCCGCGCGGCCGTCGATGGGCAAGTCATCGCTCGTCACGAACATCGCCGAGAACGCAGCGATCAACTACGGCAAGCCGGTTGCGCTGTTCTCGCTCGAGATGTCCGAGGCCGAGCTCGCGCAGCGCTTCATCGCCTCGCAGGCCGGCGTCAAGGGCGACGAGCTGCGCAAGGGCCGCGTCAGCGAAGAGCGCTGGCCGAAGATCGTCAAGGCGAGCTCACGCCTCGCAGCCGCACCGCTGTGGGTCGACGACTCCTCCGACATCGGCCTGCTCGAGATCCGCGCCAAGACGCGGCGCCTGAACGCACAGCACCCTGACGGCCTCGGCCTCGTGATCGTCGACTACCTCCAGCTCCTGCGCGCCGAGTCGCGCAGCGAGAACCGCGCCGAGGTGATCGGGCAGATGTCGCGCGGGCTGAAGCTGCTGGCCGGCGAGCTGCGCGTGCCCGTGATCGCGCTTTCCCAGCTCAACCGCGGCGTCGAGGCGCGCACCGACAAGCGCCCGCTGCTCTCGGACCTGCGCGAGTCGGGCGCGGTCGAGCAGGACGCCGACGTCGTGATCTTCATCTACCGCGACGACTACTACAACCACGACTCCGAGCGTCCCGGCGAAGCGGACCTCCTGATCTCCAAGCACCGCAACGGAGCGCTCGGCACCGTGACGCTGACCTTCCTGCCCGAATACCCGCGCTTCATGTCGTATTCGCGGGATTAGGGGTTGGGGTGTGGTCGGTCGGCGCGCCCGCGCCTGTGCCCCGAACGGGGTGCACTTCACGGCGCGGCCAGCTCCCCCGCGAGCAGGCTGTAGATCACCGTGTCGCGCCGCCCGCCCTTGTACGGGATGTGGGAGCGCAGGACGCCCTCGCGCGTGAAGCCGCAGCGCTCCGCGACGCGCTGCGAGGCGAGGTTGTCCGGCGCGCAGGTCAGCTCGAGCCGGGCGATCTCGAGCTTCTCGAACGCGTGGCGCGCGAGCAGACGCACAGCGTGCGTGGCGATCCCGTGACCGCGCGCTTGGGGCGCGAGCCAGTAGCCGACCGCCGCGCGGCCGTGGCGCGGGTCGACCGCGTAGAGTGAGCCGCCGCCGAGCACTTCCGACGGGCTCGCGGGCGTGACGAACGCGAAATGGAGCTCCTCGCCGCGCAGCCGCGCCTGCTCCTGCTCGATGAAGAATTGGCGCGCGTCGGCCTCGGTGTAGCGGGCGTCGTGGGGCCACTGGAAACGATCGACGCTCGCGTCGCTGCGCGCGATCAGCGCCGCCGGCACGTCCAGCTCGGCCCACGGTCGCAGCAGCACGACCGCGTCGGCAAGCGGCGGATCGGGAAAGCGCAGCTCGGACACCAGCAGAACATACGGCGCAAACTCGCCGATTGACGGCCGATGCGCCCGGACGCCGATCTATCCTGGCTGTCGTGACCGCGAGCGACGCAAATCTGGCCACCAAGCGCTGCGCACTGGGGATCTGCGACGGCTCGGGCTTCGTGATCGACGAGGAGACGGCGATGGCACGCGACTGCGCCTGCCGCAGCGCGCGCATCGCGGCCGCGCACGTCCGTTCGCTCGAGGCGCGAATCCCGCGGCGCTACCGCGCGATCTCCTTCGAGCACACCGACGTGATCGACATGGAGCGCCGCTTCCCGACGCAGGTGCGCGAGCTGCGCGGCTTCGTGCGCGAGGTCCGCGCCAACCTCGACGCGGGCCGCGGGCTGTGGCTGACGGGCGGCTATGGCACGGGCAAGACCGCGCTCGCGATGATCGTGTCCCGCGCCGCGATCGACGCCGGGCGCTCGGTCGCGATCTACTCCTGCCCGAAGCTGCTCAACATGCTCCGCGAGTCGATCGATCAGGGCGGGGTGATCGACTTTCTCGACCGGCTCGCTGCTGTGGACCTCCTGCACATCGACGACCTCGGCGCCGAGCACCGCACCGACTGGGTGATCGAGCAGCTCTACTCGATCATCAACGCCCGCTACCAGGACGAGCGCTCGATGATCGTGACCTCAAACCTCGGCCCGATCGAGCTGAGCGAGCAGCTCGGCGAGCGGATCGTCTCGCGCCTCGAGGGCTGCTGCGAGCTGCTGCCCTTCCACGGCGCCGACGCGCGCCGCGTCGACTTTGCGCTGCAGCTCCGGGGACCGGCGGCGGGCTCGCCTGCTGTGTAGCACCCGTTCAGCTGCGGGGGCCGGCGGCAGGCTCGCCTGCTGTGCAGCAGCCGTTCTGCGCCGGCCCTCCTCGCTTGGCTCATCACGCGTTGCGTGTGTCGCAGCGCGCGTGCTCTAGCTGCGTGCGCCCGCGTCCGCTGCGCGGTGGCTCGCGCCGCTAGGAGCACGTGCGAGGCGGCCGCGTGAGCGCGTGTTAAGCCAGCGAGGAGGCCCGACCAGCACGCCCTCGCCCCATTGCCCGGGCACGCGGAGGGCCCCCGCAGCGCCTTACACTCCTTAGCTGTCATGCCAGGGATCGTGATCGTCGGCACCCAGTGGGGTGACGAGGGCAAGGGCAAGATCACCGACCTGCTCGCCGAGCGGGCCGATGCCGTCGTGCGCTTCCAGGGCGGCAACAACGCCGGCCACACGATCGTTCGAGACGGGGTCGAGTTCAAGCTGCACCTGGTCCCATCCGGGATCCTCTACCCCGGCAGGCGTTGCATCATCGGCAACGGGGTCGTCGTCGACCCGAGCGTTCTGCTCGGGGAGATCCACGAGCTGCGCGCGCGGCGCATCGACACGAGCGGCCTCAAGGTCTCGGCCAACGCACACGTGATCATGCCCTACCACCTGCTGCTCGACACGGCGGGCGAGGCACGCCTCGGCAAGCTCCAGATCGGCACGACCAAGCGAGGTATCGGCCCTGCCTACGCCGACAAGGCATCGCGCCTCGGGATCCGCATCCAGGACCTGCTCGACGAGCGGATCCTGAAGAAGAAGATCACGGCGGCACTTGAGCCGCACCGCCTCGCGCTACGGCCCTACGAGCTCGACCCAGAACTCGATCTGCACACGATGACCGAGCAGCACCTGACCTACGGGCGCCAGCTCCAGGAGTACATAGCCGACACCTCGCGCCTGGTCTGGGAGTCGCTCGAGCAGGGTCACGTCGTGCTGTTCGAGGGCGCCCAGGGCGCCATGCTCGACATCGATCACGGCACCTATCCGTTCGTCACCTCCTCGAACCCGCTCGCCGGCGCGGCCTGCGTCGGCGCCGGGATCGGACCACGGGACATCGACGAGGTGTGGGGCGTTTGCAAGGCCTACACGACGCGCGTCGGCTCGGGCCCGTTCCCGACCGAGCTCGACGACGAGCTCGGGGAGCGGATCCGCACACGCGGCGCCGAGTACGGCACGACGACGGGACGCCCGCGACGGATCGGCTGGCTCGACCTGGTGGCGCTGCGCTACGCGGCGCGCCTGAACACGCTTTCGGCGCTCGCGATCACGAAGCTCGACGTCCTCTCGGGCCTCGACGAGCTGGCGGTCTGCACGCACTACAGCGGCGAGGAGGACGCGATCTTCGACGAGTTCCCCTACCACCAGTCGGTGCTGCATCACGCGCGCGGCGAGTTCACGCCGCTCGAGTCGTGGAGCGAAGACATCGGCGAGTGCCGCAGCGAGGACGAGCTGCCCGCCGCGGCGCGCGACTATCTCGCGTTCATCGCCGATTTCGTCGGCGTGCCGATCGCGATGATCAGCGTCGGGGCGGGCCGTGACCAGACGATCTGGACCAGCCTCGGGGCGGAGTCGCTCGTCGGAACGGCCGCGCCATCGCGCGGTGACTAGCGCCGACGTGTGGCCGTTCCTCCTCGGGCTTCGCGCGGTCCCGCGGTGAGCCGCAGCGCCCGCGACTTGATCGAGGTGCGCGCGTCGCCGCTTGATTCGCGCGAGGCGCGTGAGCTGATCGCGGCGTTGAATGCCGAGCTGCTCGCGCTCTATCCGCCGGAGCAGTGCTTCCACGACCTGGACGAGGACCAGGTGGCGCCGGGGCGCGGGCGGTTCGTTCTCGCTTGGGAGGACGGTGCGGCGGTGGGCTGCGGCGCAATACGGCTGATCGACGACGAGCAGGCTGAGCTGAAGCGCATGTACGTCGTGCCTGAGCGGCGCGGACGCGGCATCTCGCGAACGGTGCTCGAGTCGCTCGAGGCCGTGGCGCGAGAGCTTGGCGCACGGAGCATCGTGCTCGAGACGGGCATCCATCAGCCCGTTGCGATCAGCCTCTACGAGTCGTCGGCCTACCGGCGCGTGCCGTGCTTTGGCGCCTACGCGAGCTCGCCCACGAGCATCTGCATGGAGAAGCGGCTAGCCGGCTAGGCGCTCGAGCGCTGCGACGACGCGCTCGCCCGCGTGCCCGTCGCCGTAGAGTCGCGGATGGCGGTCGGGCAGCGGTCTGTCGAGCGCCGTGCGAGCGGCCGACGCGTCGAGGTCGACGAGCGTGTTCCAGCCGGTGTCGACGGTCTCCGTCCACTCGGTCTGCGCGCGCAACGTGAGGCACGGGACGCGCGCGAGGTAGGCCTCCTTCTGCACGCCGCCCGAGTCGGTCAGGACCGCCTGCGCGTGCGTGAGCAGGGCCGTGAACTCGATGTAGCCGAGCGGCGGTGTGATCAGCGCCGCCCGGCGGGCGCGGGCGAGCAGCCCGCTCGCGCGCAGGCGCGCGCGAGTGCGAGGGTGAAGCGGGAGGACGATCCGCCGCTCGAGCGCCTCGAGCAGCGCGACGAGCGCCTCCAGGCGGGGCGGCGGATCGACGTTGCCACTGCGGTGGACCGTCGCGAGCAGGTAGCTGCGGTCGTCGAGACCGAGCCGCGCGAGCGTCCGCGGTGCAGCGGCCGCGGCGCGCTCGCGCGTCTGCGCGGCCACGTCGACCATTACGTCGCCGACGACGATCGCGACGCCAGGCGCCTGTTCAGCGCGCAGCTGCGCGGCCGCGGCGGCGGTCGAGCAGAGCAGGAGCTGGGCCAGCTGGTCCGTCAGGACGCGGTTTCGCTCCTCCGGCATGCTGCGGTCGAACGAACGCATGCCCGCCTCGACGTGAACGAGGGGGATCGTGAGATCGGCCGCGGCGAGTGCGCCGGCGAGGGTCGAGTTCGTGTCGCCGTAGACGAGCACGGCGTCTGGCGCGAGCGCCGCGAGCATCGGCGCGAGCTTTCGGAGCATGCGCGCGAGCTGCGAGGCGTTGCCGGCGCCGGCAACTCCGAGGTGGTGGTCGGGCGCCGGCAGCGCGAGCTGCTCGAAGAAGACCGCGGACAGCTCGGGGTCGTGGTGCTGGCCGGTGTGGATCAGGAACTCTTCGTGGCGCTCGCGCAGCGGTTGCGAGACCGCGGCCGCCTTGACGAACTGCGGCCGGTTGCCGACGACCGTCGCGAGGCGCATCAGCGACCCGCCCTACCGGGATCGGCCCTTGGTCGCGGCGGCGATGGCAGCGCGCACCGCGGCGGCGATCTCGCTCGTGCGCGGCCCGGGCGCCGTCAGCGTGTGCTCCTCGATGCGCGAAACCGGCAAGACCTCGGCGATCGAGGAGGCAACGAACGCCTCCTCGATCGTCGCGAGCTCCGCGCGCGCGAGCGGCTCCTCGCGCACGACGGCCACCTCGAGCACGGTCGCGCGCGTGATCGAGTCGAGGATGTGCTCCGAGAGCGGCGGCGTGCGCACGACGCCGTCTGCAACGGCGAAGAACGACGCGGTCGGACACTCGAGCACGCGCCCGTGCGGGCTGACCAGCAGCGCCTCGTCGAAGCCACGCTCGCGCGCGAGTCGCGAGGCGAGCATGTTCGCGGCATAGGAGAGCGACTTGACCGAGTCGAGCACGCGCGGCGGCGCGTAGGTGACGCAGGCGAGCGAGCAGCTCGCGAGCTGCGTCGGTAGCTCCTCGAAGAGCGCGATCCGCCGCCCGCCGCGCGTCGCGATCAGCCGCAGGCTGTCGTCGCCCTCGCCGCGGGCGCCGAGCATCAGCTCGACGTCGTCACGCATCGCGTCGATGTCGAGCTCGAGTCGCAGCCCTGCGGCGGAGCGCTCCATGCGGGCGAGGTGGCGCTCGAGCGCGTAGGGGACGCCGTCATACAGGCGGATCACCTCGAAGACGCCGTCACCGCGCATGAGCCCCTCGTCGGTGACCGGGATCCGGGCCTCGGCCGCCGGCACGAGCACACCGTCGATGCAGGCTCGCCCGCTGGGCATTGCCCGCACCGTATCCGATCGGGCTGGCGGCTCAGCCCTTCGCAGGAGTCAGTCTGCCTGCGCGAGCGCCAGCAGCGCTTGCACCGGTACACGCCGTGACGCGAGCACGCAGGTGTGCCCGTCGCGCCGCCATGTGAGGACGCTCGCACCGCGGCTGTCGATCACCCAGTAGCGCACGCCGCGTTGCGTGATCGTCCGCTGCCAGCCGCCGACGCGCAGCGCGGCGCCGCCGACGATCGAGTAGCCGACGCGCTCGTAGCCCTCGGCCGTGTAGTAGACCGTCTCGACGACGTGGCCGTCGAGGTTGTCGAGCCGCGCGCCGGTCGTGTGCCAGCCGCGGCTCCGCCAGTTCGGGAACACCGTGCGGTTGACCGCGACGTCGAGCGTCGCGTGGTCGCGGGCGTTGACGGCCGGCGCCGGCTGGGTCGCGGCGCTGAGCGTGAGCCCGAGGACGCTGTGAACGTCGGGCTGACTCTGCGACCGCGCGAGCGCTGCGACGAGGATCACGACCGCTAGAGCAGCGACGAGAGCGGTGCGCGCCGCGACGCGGCGGTGCGGCTGACGGCGCACCGGCGGCTGCGCGAGCGCGCGAACGCGCGCGTGCAGCTCCGCCGGGGCCTCGACGTCGAGCGCAGCGACGAGCGCGAGGGCGCGGCGCTGCGCGGCGAGCGCCGCCGCGAGCTCGGGCGAGCGCGCGACCGCGGCCTCGAGCTGTGCGCGCTCGGCGTCCGTGGCGTTGCCGTCGGCGAGTCGCGCCAGCGCGGCCGGAGCCTCACGATCTCGGTTTGGCCACAGGTTCATTCGTCTTCAAGACGCCCGCTGGTCGCGGATCCTTCCCGGCTCCCCGCGATCTCGGCGGGCGGTTCAAGGCGGCGCGCGAGGCGCTGGCGCGCACGGTACAGGCGCGTCGTGATCGTCGCCTCGCGCGTGCCGAGCGCGCCCGCCGCCTCACGGTAGGAGAGGCCGACGATGTCCACGGCGATCAGCGCGAGACGGAAGTCCTCCTCGAGCCCGGCGATCGCCGAGAGCACCTCGCTCGCGGCGAACGCCGCCTCGGGCACGACGGCGGCGTCACGCCCCGCCAGCGGCAGCTCCTCGAGCGGCGTTGGCACGACAGCGGGACGGCGTGCGGCCGCGCGGCGGCCGCTGATGAAAGTGTTGCGCAGCGCGTACATCAGGTACGCGAGCTCGTCCCCTCCGCGCAGCAGCCGCGGCCTCGCGAGCACGCGCGCGAACGTCTCCTGCACGAGGTCCTCGGCGTCGTGACGCGAGCCGCACAGCGCCCAGGCGGCGCGGTAGAGCCGGTCCGTATGTGAAGCCAGCGATTCTGGTTCAAGGCGCGACATCTCGGCTCCCCGCCGGCCCCGTGCGCATCGCGACCGACTGTAGCGACATGCGCGCGGCACCGTGCGATGCTGGGGCGGTGAGCGAGCATGACGGCCGCTACGCGCCGAGCCCGAGCGGGCCGCTGCACCTCGGCAACCTGCGTACGGCGCTGCTTGCGTGGCTCTTCGCGCGCTCCGCCGGCGCGCGTTTCCTGTTGCGGATCGAGGACCTCGACCCACAGCGCTCGCGGCGCGAGCACGAGCGCGGCCAGCTTGCCGACTTGCGCGCGATCGGCCTCGACTGGGACGGCGAGCCGTGGCGCCAGAGCGCGCGCCGCGAGCGTCACCGCGAGGCGTTCGAAGTGCTGCGCGCCGCCGGGCGCACCTACCCGTGCTGGTGCACGCGGGCCGAGGTGCGCCTCGCGAGCATCGCGCCGCACGCCCGGGATCGCCAAGGCGCCTATCCCGGCACCTGCCGGGAGCTGACGGCCGCGCAGCGCGCGCAGCGCGAGCTCAGCGGCCGACCGACGGCCTGGCGGCTCGACGCCGGGGGTGTGCGGGTCGCCTTCCACGACCTGCGCCACGGCGAGCGTGCAGCGCTCGTCGACGACTTCGTGCTGTGGCGCGGTGACGGCGTGCCCGCGTACAACCTCGCCGTTGTCGTGGACGACGCTGACCAGGGCGTCGGCGAGGTTGTGCGCGGCGACGACCTGCTCGAGAGCACGCCCCGGCAGGTGCTGCTCGCACAGCTGCTCGAGCTGGCCGTGCCGCGCTATGCGCACGTCCCGCTGATCCTCGGACCCGACGGCGAGCGGCTCGCGAAGCGCCACGGCGCGGTCACGCTCGCGCAGCGCCTCGCGGCCGGCGAGAGCGTACGCCAGCTCGTCGGTTGGCTGGCCGCCAGCGCGGGGCTCGCGCAGAGCGGCGCGCAGCTGACAGCGCGCGACCTCCTCGCCGACTTCGATCCCAGCCGCCTGCCACGCACGCCCACCGTGCTCGGGAACGAAGGGCCCCGGTAGCATTAGTCACGCGACGCACATAGCTCGGTTTCGTACGGACCCCGAGCGTGTTTCGCTGCGGCAAAGCCACGACCGCGGGTCGCTGCCCTACCGACATAATCGGGCTACATGACTCAGCTGACATCGCGCGTCCTCGAACGTGAGGCCTTCGACAGCCTCATCGACGCGTTGGCAGCGCGAGGCTACGCGGTGATCGCGCCAACGGTACGCGACGGCGCCATCGTCTACGACGAGATCGCGACCAGCGCGCAGCTCCCGATCGGGCTGACCGACGAGCAGGACGGCGGCCGCTACCGGCTTGTGGCGCGCGAGGACGACGCGCTGTTCGGTTACAACGTCGGACCGCAGTCGTGGAAGCGCTTCCAGCTGCCGGCGAGCCGGCGGCTGTGGCGCGGAGCGCTCGACGCGAACGGCAACGTCTCGGAGATCGTCGAGGACCGCGACGAACCGGGACGCTACGCCTTCCTCGGCGTGCGCTCGTGCGAGCTTCGCGCGATGGGCATCCTCGATCGCGTCCTGCTCGGAGCCACCCGTCCCGACCCGACCGAGCGCTCGGTGCGCGCAAACGTGTTCGTTGTCGCGGTCCAGTGCGGGCAGGCAGGCGGCACCTGCTTCTGCGTGTCGATGGAGACCGGGCCGACAGCGCAGGACGGCTTCGACCTCGCCCTCACCGAGGTGCTCGAGGAGGGCCGGCACTACTTCGTAGTGCAGGCCGGCAGCAATGACGGCGCCGAGCTGCTCGCCGAGCTTCCAACCGAGCCGGCACGCCCGGCGGAGCTCGAGGCGGCAACCACGGCACACGAGCGTGCAGCCGCCCAGATGGGTCGCGAGCTGGACATCACCGACATCCGCGACCTGCTCTACCGCAACTACGACCATCCGCGCTGGGACGAGGTGGCGGAGCGCTGCCTTACCTGCGGTAACTGCACGATGGTCTGCCCGACCTGTTTTTGCACGACGGTCGAGGACGTCACCGATCTCGCGGGCACGCACGTCGAGCGCCACCAGCGCTGGGACTCGTGCTTCACGATCGATTACTCGCACATCGCCGGCGGCGCCGTGCGCAGCTCGCCACGCTCGCGCTACCGCCAGTGGATGACGCACAAGCTCGCGACCTGGATCGACCAGTTCGGCAGCTCGGGCTGCGTCGGCTGCGGGCGCTGCATCACTTGGTGCCCGGTCGGGATCGACATCACCGAGGAGGCGCGGGCGATCCGAGCAAGTGAGGAGGAGCCAGTTGCAAGCGCTTGATGAGCTAATCGCACACGTACCGACGTTCGCCGGTCTCACCGGCGAGCAGCGCAAGCTGATCGCCGGCTGCGGCCAAAACGAGCACGTCGCCGCGGGCAGCATGCTGTTCAGCGAGGGCGAGCCGGCGAACACCTTCTATCTCGTGCGCCGCGGCCTCGTGGCGCTCGAGGTCCACGCGCCGGGTCGCGGTCCGCTGCGGATCGAGACGCTCGAAGCCGGCGAGGTGATCGGCTGGTCGTGGCTGTTCGAGCCGTACCGCTGGCAGCTCGACGCACGCGCGCTCGAGCCGTGCGACGTGATCGCCTTCGACGCCGCCTGCCTGCGCGGCAAGACCGAGGAGGACCACGAGCTCGGCTACCAGCTGATGGCCCGCTTTGCGGCAAACCTCGTCGACCGCCTGCAGGCCACGCGCTTCCAACTGCTCGACGTCTATGGCAACACTGAAGTCCCAGCCTGAGAGCGAGCTGCTCGGGCCGATGGTCCCCGAGCCGTTCGTGCTGCGCTCCAAGCGACAGGAGACGGAGGACACCTGGACGCTCGAGCTCGTCTCGGCCGCACGCGAGCGCGGGATCGCCTTTGCGCCGGGCCAGTTCACGATGATCGAGGCCGGTGGCGCCGGCGAGGTCCCGATCTCGATCAGCGGCGACCCGTCCGACACCGAGACGCTCACACAGACGATCCGCGCCGTCGGCCTCGCGACCGCCGCGATCTGCAACGCGCAACCCGGTCAGCTGCTCGGCATCCGCGGCCCGTTCGGCAACTCGTGGCCGGTCCAGCGGCTCGAGGGGCTCGACGTCGTCGTCGCCGCGGGCGGCATCGGCCTCGCGCCGCTGCGCCCGGCGATTCTCGCGCTGCTCGCCAACCGCGAGCGTTACGGACGCCTCGTCCTGCTCTATGGCGCGCGCACGCCGGGCCAGATGCTATTCGTCGAGGAGCTCCACGAGTGGCACAACCGCGGCTTCGAGGTGCACACGACCGTCGACAGCGCGGGCCCCGAGTGGCTCGGGCACGTCGGCGTCGTGACGCGCCTGATCGGTCGCGCCGACCTGGACTCCGGCTTTGCCGGCCTGACCTGCGGTCCGGAGATCATGATGCGGCTGACCGCGCTCGCGCTCGCGGACTTCGGCATCGAGGGTGAACGGCTCTACGTCTCGACCGAGCGCAACATGCAGTGCGGGATCGGCCACTGCGGCCACTGTCAGCTCGGTCCGTGGCTGCTGTGCCGCGACGGCCCGGTCTTCGACTGGCAGACGATCGCCCACTGGCTCCAGCTGAGGGAGGTCTGATGGCGAAAGCGAAAGTGGCCGTGTGGAAGTTCTCCTCCTGCGACGGCTGCCAGCTCAGCCTGCTCGACTGTGAGGACGAGCTGCTGACGCTCGCCGAGCGGATCGAGATCGCCTACTTCCTGGAGGCGACGAGCGCGACCGTCGACGGGCCCTACGACGTCTCGATCGTCGAAGGCTCGATCACCAACCTGCACGACGCCGAGCGCATCCACGAGGTCCGCGAGTCCTCTCGCGCGCTCGTCACGATCGGCGCCTGCGCGACGGCGGGCGGCATCCAGGCGCTGCGCAACTTCGCGAGCGTCGACGAGTTCACGCGCGTCGTATACGCCTCGCCCGAGTACATCTCGACGTTGCGCGACTCGACGCCGATCTCGGCCCACGTTCCGGTCGACTTCGAGCTGCGCGGCTGTCCGATCAACAAGGAGCAGCTGCTCGAGCTGATCTCGGCACTGGTGGCCGCCCGCCGCCCGCGCCTGCGCGAGCACAGCGTCTGTGTGGAGTGCAAGCGCCGCGACACCGTTTGCGTGATGGTCGCCAAGGGCACGCCGTGCCTCGGCCCGGTGACGCACGCCGGCTGCGGCGCGATCTGCCCCGCCTACGACCGCGGCTGCTTCGGCTGCTACGGACCGATGGAATCGCCGAACACGGTCGCGCTCAGCGCGGAGCTCGCGCGTCAGGGCGCGGAGGAGATCGACCTGGTACGCATCTACCGCACGTTCAACGCGGGTGCGCCCGCGTTCAAGCAGGCGAGTGAGGCGCATGAGCGAGTCTGAGCGCACGCGAACGATCCGCACCGACTACCTCGCGCGCGTCGAGGGCGAGGGCGCGATGTACGTGAAGCTGGACGGCCGCGAGGTCGTCGACGTCAAGCTGCGGATCTACGAGCCGCCGCGCTTCTTCGAGGCGCTGCTGCGTGGGCGCGCGTTCACCGAGGCACCCGACATCACCGCGCGGATCTGTGGCATCTGCCCGGTCGCCTACCAGACCAGCGCGGTGCGCGCGATGGAGGACGCCTGCGGCATCACGCTCGACGAGGGGCCGATCCGCGACCTGCGCCGGCTGCTCTATTGCGGCGAGTGGATCGAGAGCCACGCGCTGCACGTCTACATGCTGCACGCGCCCGACTTCCTCGGCTACACGGGCGCCGTCGAGATGGCGGCCGACCACCGCGAGATCGTCGAGCAAGGCCTGCGGATGAAGAAGCTCGGCAACAAGATCCTCGAGGTCGTCGGCGGCCGCGCGATCCATCCGATCAACGTGCGCGTCGGCGGCTTCTACCGCTCGCCGAGCAAGGCGGAGATCCGCGCGCTGGCCGACGAGCTGCAAGCCGTCCGCGAGATCTCGCTTGGGCTGGTCGACTGGACGAGCAAGCTCGACTTCCCCGACGTCGAGCGCGAAACCGAGCTCCTCGCGCTGCGCGAGGAGACCGACTACCCGATCGAGCGCGGCGAGATCGTCACCGCCGGCGGCCTGCGCTTCCCCGTCGCGGACTTCGGTGAGCACATCGTCGAGGAGCACGTCGAGCACTCCAACGCGCTGCACGCGCGATTGCACGGCACGAGCTACCTGACCGGCCCGCTCGCGCGCTACAGCCTGGCGAGCGAGCAGCTGCGCCCGCTCGCTCGCGAGGCAGCGCAGGCCGCCGGGCTCAGCGAGCGCTGCGTCAACCCCTTCAAGAGCATCATCGTGCGCGCGGTCGAGCTCGTCGAGGTCCTCGACGAGGCGGTCGAACTCGTCGAGCGCTACGAGGAGCCCGACACTTCCTTCGTGGAGGTGACGCCGCGGCGTGGCGTCGGCCACGGCGCGAGCGAGGCGCCGCGCGGCCTGCTCTACCACCGCTACGAGATCGACGAGGACGGCACGATCCTCGACGCCCAGATCGTCCCGCCGACCTCGCAGAACCAGCTCGCGATCGAGGAGGACCTTCGCGAGGTCGTGACCGATGGGATCGACCTGCCCGACGAGCAGCTGACGCTGCGCTGCGAGCAGGCGATCCGTAACCACGACCCGTGCATCTCCTGTGCCACGCACTTCCTCGAGCTCACGATCGAGCGCACTTAGAGTGCTCGTGATCGGCGTCGGCAACAGCTACCGCAGCGACGACGCAGCGGGGCTCCAGGTGGCACGGCGACTACGCGACGCGCGCGAGCTCGACGTGCGCGAATCCGAGGGCGAGCCGGTCGCGCTGCTCGACGAATGGGACGGCGCCGATGCAGCGATCGTCATCGACGCCGTTTTCTCCGGCGCGCCGCCGGGGACGATCCACCGCCTCGACGCGAGTGCAAAGCCGCTGCCGGCGCAAATCGCCGGAGCGCCGTCGACCCACGCAGTCGGCCTCGGCCAAGCGATCGAGCTGGGCCGCACCCTGGGCCGCCTCCCCCGCAAGCTGATCGTCTACGGCATCGAAGGCGAGCGCTTCACCGCCGGCGAGGACCTGTCGCCGCGCGTAGCAGCCGCGATCGGGCAGCTCGTCGAACGAGTCCACCAAGAGGCGCTCCAGCTAGAGGAGGGAAGCCCGAAGGGCTGACCGACGATGCATGAAGCAACGCTGCTCAAGGACATCATGCGCAAGCTCGAGCACGTCGCCGACGAGCAGGGCGCGGCACGGATCACGGCCGTCCATCTCCGGCTCGGTGCGCTCGCGCACATCTCGGCCGACCATCTGCGTGAGCACTTCGAGGAGGCCTCGCGCGGGACGCGGGCCGAGGGCGCGCGCGTCGAGATCGAAGAGGTCGCCGAGATCGATGACCCGCACGCACAGGACATCCTCCTGACCTCGGTCGAGGTCCCTGACGATCGATAGCGATGGCGCCGCTGCTCGAACGCCGCAGGGTGCGAGTGACGGGGGTGGTGCAGGGCGTCGGGTTCAGGCCGTTCGTCCACGCACTCGCGCATCGCCACCGGCTCGCCGGCCACGTCCGCAACGACGGCGGGATCGTGATCACCGAGGTCGAGGGACCGCCCGAGGCGCTCGAGCGCTTCGCGTCCGCGCTCGCCGCCGAGGCACCGCCGCTCGCGCGCGTCGCGACGATCGAGGTCGAGGCGCTCGAGCCGACGGGCGCGCGCGGCTTTCAGATCGAGCGCAGCAGCGGCGCCGCAGCGCCTGGTGCGACGCCGCTGCCACCGGACGTTGCGACCTGCCCGGACTGTGTGCGCGAGCTGTTTGATCCGGCGAACCGCCGCTACCGCCACCCGTTCATCACCTGCACGCACTGCGGTCCACGCTTCACGATCGTCACCGGCCTGCCGTACGACCGGGCGCGCACCACGATGGCCGGCTTTGCGATGTGCGAGCGCTGCGCGCGCGAGTACGCGGACCCGACGGATCGCCGTCACCACGCGGAGACGATCTGCTGTCCCGACTGCGGCCCGCAGCTGCGCCTGCCGCTCGAGGAGGCGGTCGCAATCCTGCGCGACGGCGGCGTTCTCGCTGTCAAGGGGCTTGGCGGCTACCACCTCGCGTGCGATGCGACCAGCGAGGCCGCGGTTGCGCGGTTGCGCGAGCGCAAGCGTCGCGAGGCCAAGCCGCTCGCCGTGATGAGCGCGCAGCCGGAGCAGCTCGCCCGCCTGAGCGCGCGCGAGCGTGCGCTGCTCGAAGCTCCGGCGCGCCCGATCGTGATCGCACGCCGCCGCGCGGGCGCGCCCGTCGCCAGGGCTGTCGCGCCCGACAGCCGCTGGCTCGGCGTGATGCTCCCGTACACGCCGCTTCACCACCTGCTGGCCACGGACGCCGGCGTGCCGCTCGTTATGACCAGCGGCAACCTGACAGACGAACCGATTTGCATCGATGACGAGGAGGCGCGGCAGCGTCTCGGCGCCATCGCCGATGCGTTTCTCGACCACGACCGCCCGATCCACCGCCGCTGCGAGGACTCCGTCGTGCGCGCCTCCTTCCCGCTCCGCCGCTCGCGCGGCCACGCCCCCGATTGGCTCGCGCTGCCCCGCCGGGCGGCACGGCCGCTGATTGCGACCGGCGCCGAGCTGAAGGCGACGTTCTGCGTGGCGCACGGGTCGCGCGCCTGGCTTTCGGCGCACCTCGGCGACCTCGACGCCCCCGCCGCGCGCGCCGCCTTCGCTGCCGACGTCGAGCTCGCCCTCGAGGCGCTCAGGCTCACCCCGGAGCTCGTCGCCTGCGACCTTCACCCGGACTACGCCTCGACCCGCTGGGCGCTCGAGCAAGACGCCGAGCTCGTGCGCGTCCAGCACCATCACGCGCACGCCGCGGCCTGCCTCGCCGAGCACGGCAGAACCGACGAGGTCCTCGCGCTCGTCTTCGACGGCACGGGCCTTGGCACCGACGGGACCCTGTGGGGCGGCGAGCTCCTGCTCTGCGACCTCGAGCGCTTCGAGCGGCTCGCCCACCTCGAGCCGGTCGCGCTGCCTGGCGGCGAGGCGGCGATCCGCGAGCCCTGGCGCATGGCTGCCGCCTATCTCGAGCGCGCCGCGCGGCCTGTCCCGTTCGAGCGCTGGCCGGCAGTTCGCCAGAGCCTGCGCACCGGCAGTCCCTCGAGCTCCGGCATGGGGCGCCTGTTCGACGCCGTTGCGGCACTCGTCTGCGGCGCCGAGCGCGTCTCATACGAGGGTCAGGCGGCGATCATGCTCGAGGAGCTCGCGGCAGCGACGCCGGCGCCGCCATACCGCTGCCGCGTTGAGGACGGGCTGATCCATGGCAGCGACCTGGTTGCCGCGGTCCACGACGACCTGCGGGCCGGGCGCCCGCGGCGCGAGATCGCCGCCGCCTTCCACGAGGGCGTCGCCGCAGCCGCTGTCACCGCCTGCGAGCAAGCGGCGGCAGCGCGCACGGTCGTCCTGTCGGGTGGGAGCTTCCAGAACCTGCGCCTGCTGGGCTCGGTTGGCGCCGGGCTGCGTTCGCGCGGCTTTCACGTGCTCGCGCACCGGCACGTGCCGCCAAACGACGGCGGGATCAGCTACGGTCAAGCGGCAGTCGCCGCGGCACGAGGAGGCAACTAGGCGTGTGCCTTGGAATCCCTGCGCAGGTCGTCGAGTTGATCGACGCGGAGCTCCAGCTCGCCAAGGTCGACGTCTCGGGCGTGCGGCGCGTCGTCAACGTCGCGCTGCTGGGCGGCGAGATCGCGGTCGGCGACTGGGTGCTGCTGCACGTCGGCTTCGCGCTATCGCGGATCGACGAGCAGGAGGCGCTCGCCACGCGGGAGCTGCTCGAGTCGCTCGGTGCGCCCTACGAGCAGGAGCTCCACGAGCTGCGCGCGAGCAGGATCTAGCCATGGACGCCTGCGACTGCATCACGTGCGGCGATGTCGCCGTCGTCGTGCGCGTCGTCGAGCTGCGCGGCGCGCGCGCGCTCGTCGAGCGCGACGGCGCATCGCGGGGGGCGGGCGGTGCGCGCGAGGAGGTGGCCGTCGACCTCGTCGAGCCGGTTCACGTCGGCGAGCGCCTGCTCTGTCACGCCGGTGTCGCGCTCGCGCGCGTCGGCGAGGGGACGGCATGAAGCACGTCAGCGAGTACCGCTCAGGTGAGGTCGCAGCCGGCCTCGCAGAGCGCATCGCGGCGCTCGTCGA
>Ga0187771_10000959_pt1 | contig 18765 bp, 18 predicted proteins | sample 0116_SJ02_MP15_1_FD_133139 | JGI IMG/M metagenome (GOLD analysis project Ga0187771, IMG submission 133139) | Tropical peat soil microbial communities from peatlands in Department of Meta, Colombia - 0116_SJ02_MP15_10_MG | ecosystem: Environmental > Terrestrial > Soil > Wetlands > Peat | place...
TTTCGCAGAAGCCAAGGCCATTATCGCCGAGGACATTGTCGCTAATCAGCAGATCGGCAGGTGGGGACGCGAAGTTGTGCCTAAAGGGGCAAGCATTCTCACCTACTGTAATGCCGGCGCGCTTGCCACCGCAGACTACGGAACCGCTGTAGGGGTAATACGGGCTGCTTTTGAGGTGGACCCCACTGTAAGGGTATTTTCCTGCGAAACGAGGCCGTTTCTCCAGGGCGCAAGACTAACGGTGTTTGAGCTCATGCGGGCGGGAATCCCTGTCACTCTGGTTACCGACAATGCTGCCGGGAGCCTGATGAGCCAGGGCATGATCGATCTGGTAGTGGTGGGCGCCGACAGGATTGCCGCCAACGGAGATACTGCAAACAAGATCGGAACCTACATGGTGGCGGTGCTGGCGAAAACCCACGATATCCCCTTTTATGTGGCTGCACCGCGTTCCACCATAGATCCGGGGCTGCCGGACGGCGATGGAATCCCGATTGAACAGCGGGACCCCAGGGAAGTTACCCGCGTCTGCGGAAAACAGATAGCTCCTGAGGGTGTCAGCGCTCTCAACCCTGCCTTCGACATAACTCCAAACAAGTATATTTCCGGAATAATCACCGAGACAGGGGTATTAAGAAAACCGTTTGCCAAAACGATACGGAAAGCATTGCAAACTTGAAGAGTTGATAAGTTTTTAGTTTTTAGTTTTTAGTTTTTAGTTTTTGGTTTAGAGTCCCCGGTTCTTGGCCGCGTGCCTCTGCGTCTTCTCCCCGGCCTGTCCACGACCTGCGTCTGGGGTGGATTCTCGTCTTCGGCTTTTGGTTGGATCGATCGATACACATATTCCCGCGTCATCGGCAGATCGTTATTCAGCCCATTTGTAAAAAGTATCTGATAGATCCGGATGCCGCCATATTTGAACGACGCCGAGCAGGCGTTGAGATAGAGCCTCCACATGCGAATGAACCTTTCGTCGAACAACTGTTGTATTCTGCTGATGTTTCTTTCGAAATTCGATATCCAGCAATCCAGCGTCCTGGCATAGTGCATTCGCAAAGCCTCGATGTCGACAACGCACAGGCCCGCCCGTCCCATCTCGCGAATCGTCTCCGGCAGACTCGGAATGTATCCTCCGGGGAAGATGTAACGCCGCATCCATGCGTCAGTGGCTGACTCCACCTCTTTTGAGATCGTATGCAGCAGGCCTGTTCCGCCCTTCCTGAGCAGCCCGGCCACCCTTCTCATGAAGACCGGAATGAATCTCTTGCCCACGTGCTCGAACATCCCTATGGAGACGAACTTGTCGAAAGTGCCGGTAAGCTGCCTGTAGTCTTGCAGCTTTACCTCAACGCGCTGTCCGAGCCCAAGTTCTTCTATCCTGCGGCATCCATATTGATGCTGGTTGCTCGAAAGCGTTACGCCAACCCCGGCAGCGCCGTAATGGAGCGCAGAGTGCAGGAGCATGCCGCCCCAGCCGCATCCGATGTCAACGAGCGTGTCTCCCGAGCCAAGCAGGAGTTTGCGGGCGATATGGTCGTACTTCCGCCGCTGGGCCTGTTCGAGTGAATCGTCCGCGTTTGCGAAATAGCCGCAGGAGTAAGTGAGGGTCTCATCCAAGAAAAGAGAGTAAAATTCAGGGGTTAGATCGTAGTGATGGGCTATATTTTTGCGCGATCCCGCCTCGGTGGCCATCGTTTTGAGGTAAAACGGAAGGAGGCGTATCTTTTCCTTCAGCGAAAAGGCATTCTCGTCAAATCGCACTATCAGACCCAGCCGCAGCATTTCCTGAAGGTCTTCTTCCACTTCCAGATCGCCCGACATGTAGGCTTCGCCAAAACCCAGAAATCCCTTGGTGAAAAGCTCCTCCAAAACCTTCGAAGACTTTATTACAAGGGACGTCTTAGGCCTGTCGCCATATCCTATCACTTCTCCATCCCAGAGCCTGAAAGCGAAAGCAGCCGCAGGATCGCTCCTGTTCATAGCGGCGGCGAGTTCCCTGAGCGCTGGCTTCATTGGTGTGCCTCCTTTGGTTCTATCGTCTAAAAGGTAAGAACCTTATCAGCTTCCCTGACGAGTTCGTAAAGATCGTCCATCCAGGCAATAGGACATATGCTTGATCCCTCCAGACTGTGGGATTTCATGCACACTCCTCAGACGTAGAAGTCGCCGGCAAATTGCTGAACTTGCTCCATTACGTTGAACTGTTCATTGCTGCTTTTTTCGAAAAGCACGCCCTTACCAAGCATGAAGACGCCGACCTCATCGCCTTTCTTAACTCCTGCGTTAGCGAGTCTCATGGCGTTGTGGATCGTTTCCGCATCGTCTGTGGAAATAATCAAGAGAACATTCATAAAGTCCCCCATTACTCACGACAGCGGTTTCTTACAGACCGCTGAACGCGCGTCGGCGTCGTCAAGGGCTGCTTTAAGCAAAGCAGGCGCCTGCTCGACCTGCTGTTCAGGCGGACCTGCCGGAAGTCCCCTTATGTGTTCAAACTCGTGCCGAACGAAGAGCACCAGAGGTATGGCCAAAATAAGGCCGGGAATTCCCAGCAGCACCTCGCAAAAAATCAGAGCGCCCAGAGAAACGGCCATCGGCAGGTGCACTATTCCGCCGATTATTCTGGAATTGAGAAAGTACTCCAATTTGTGAATGCCGACCAGAAGCACCAGGCAGATCACCGTCCCCACAACCCCTGTCGATACGAACGCGTTAATGGTCAGGACGCTGTTTGACATCAGGTTTCCCACCACGGGAAAGAGTCCGCAGCAGAACACCACAAATACCATCAAGAACGGATGACGAAGTTCCAACGTGAAAACCACAATCGAACAAATCAAGGTGTTGATCAGGGCGATAATCACCTGCCCTCCCATGACCCGCCTGAAATAGACGTAGAATATTCTCAACCGCATCTGGAGGAACTTGAACAAAAAGCTCAGAAGGCTGTCCGGATTGCGGGTAAATGCCTGTTCGACCCTTTCGGCCTCGAAGTAGAAAAACAGGTTAATTGCAAGCGCAAATACGAACTGAATAAACCCCTTGTAGAGAGGAGTCAGACTGGTAGCCAGGAATTGCAAAATGCCGGTGCTTGCCTTTAGAATCGATCCTTTCAGTTCATCGATGTCGACAAATTCCGGCAGGTTCCATTTTTGGCTTGCCAATTTGAGGTCTTTTACGACCTCGACCTGGAGTTGGTTTGAGAGTTCCGGGAGGTGCTTGAGCATCATCGGAACGACTTTATAGGTAATCAGTATGATTACCCAGATGACCAGGATATAGAGGGCCGAGAAGAGCACAGCCTTAGGCACAAATGGAGCGATCCGGTGAACGTCCCTGGTCATGAAATCGGACAAGAAAAAAAGGAAAAGAAAAGAGATCGCGAATACCATCAGGTGAGCGAGAGTAAGAGTCAAAGCGAGGCCTATCAGAAAAGCGTAGCCGACAAGAAAAGGATGATTTTCGAGCACGCCATTAGGCTTGTTTTCCCACTTCCCTGCGGGATCGGACTGACTGCGGATGCAATCGACCGTTTCGTCCAGTTCGTGCCTTTGGCACTCATCCCTCTTCATCCCGATGAACCCCTTCGTCGCTCTAATCCATAAACCAATGAATTTTAATTGACAATTGAAATTTATGCAGTTATTAGCCTGAGCTTGATTTCGATAAGATTTGAGGGGGTTATGCGAAGCAAAGCGCGAGGAGAAAGTCCATGGAGCACGTGGAACAGATTTCCGTTTTTCTGGAAAACAAGGCCGGGCGGCTGGCAGAGGTAACCAAAATTCTGGCCGAAGCCAATATCAACATTCGTGCGCTCTCACTTGCAGACACCTCCGATTTATTCAGCAAATCAGCGGCAACGCCGTGCTGATATTCCGCTTCGACAACCTCATTGAGGCGCTGAGGCTTCTTAAGGAAAACGGTGTGAGGGTCATAGAGGGCGAGAGGCTCCACGGCATGTAGGCGAAAGGGTCCTGCTTCCCTGCTTTTTTTGCCTTTCTGCTTAAGCTGACAAGGGGCATTGGGCAGGCTCGCGTCTGCACGCGGCGCAGCGTTCTCTTTGTTCGCCCCGTAGGAGTCCGGCGCACAATTCGTCGGGAATCTCTATGCTGAACGAGGACATAAGTTTTTCCACCTCGCTATGGCACTTCGGACATGCCAGTGGCTCAGGTTCGCCCAAAACCAGTTGTTCAAAGGTGTTCCCACATTTTGTGCATCTATATTCATAAAGAGGCATTGTTTTTCTTCCTGACCTTTCTTGCTCTGTAAACTCTTTTCAGTGCGGGACCCCCTCGGACCACGAGCCGTAGCGCGGCAATCGGAGGTCCCACTATTTAATTAACCATCTTCGGCATTCGATTCAAACATATGGATAATAAAGGAGAAGCCAAATGAGCAAAAGAGTAACCGTTCCTGAGATCATGACGGCCAAAGGAAAGCGTAAACTTAGCGAACTGACTGCATACGATTACCCTACAGCCCTGTGGGCGGACAAGAGCGGAGTCGATATGCTGCTTGTCGGAGACTCGCTCGCGATGGTCGTCCTGGGCCAGGAGGACACGCTTTCAGTAGGGATGACGGAAATGCTGCACCATACCTTGGCGGTAAGCAGGGGAGCAACTCGGGCATTGGTAATCGGCGACATGCCTTTCATGTCGTATCAGGCAAGCATGGAACAGGCGCTCATAAATGCCGGTCGTTTTATGAAGGAAGGCAGGGCGGGCGCCATAAAACTGGAAGGTGGGGCAAGGGTGGTGCCCCAGGTCCGGGCGATGGTGGAAGCCGGGATCCCGGTTCAGGGACATCTTGGTCTAACCCCTCAGAGCGCGGCGCAGTTCGGAGGGTTCAAGGTGCAGGGCAAAACGGCCGAAGCAGCCAGAGTGCTGATAGAAGACGCCCAGGCGCTGGCTGAAGCCGGGTGCTTCAGCATTGTTCTGGAGGCGATCCCTTCCACGATTGCCGAGATGATCACCGAGGCCGTGCCGGTGCCTACTATCGGGATCGGGGCCGGGCCGCGCTGCGACGGGCAGGTGCTTGTCATTCACGATGTGCTTGGGCTTTTCGACAGGTTTCTGCCACGCTTCGTAAAAAGATACGCCAAGCTCGACGAGGTCATTGTGGAAGCCTTGACAAGATACAGAGAAGAAGTTGAACAGGGCATTTTCCCCGGACCCGAGCATGAGTTCACGATCGCTGAAGAGGAAGCGAAGAAGCTGTCTGAGCAGTGACATTATTGCCAAATACAGTGCTTTTCACCGGGAATTACTGTTTATACCTGATTTTAAAATCTGAACCCTATTGCTAAATTCTCTTGCAGTTGTCTCGCCTTAAAAACTCCGCAGTCTCCTTTATGATCCTCAACCAACAGCCAGGATCCCCCCAATCCTGGCTTTCTTTTTTCCTACTTCTCCAGTTTGACGCTCTCAATGAGGACGGGTTTTGCAGGCACATTTTGAAACGGCCCGGAATTTGTCGTCGCAACGCTCTTTATCTTGTCCACAACATCCATCCCGTCAATGACCCTGCCAAAAACCGCATAGCCGAAGCCGGAGGGTGAATCGTCTCTGTGGTTAAGGGGCACATTGTCCACGACGTTTATGAAAAATTGCGCAGTCGCGCTGTCAACGACCATCGTTCTCGCCATTGCAATGGTTCCCCGGTCGTTCTTAAGTTCTGCAGCCGCTTCATTTTTGATGGGGGCATGGGTTGACTTCTGTTTCATGTCCGGAGTAAATCCGCCTCCCTGGATCATGAAGGCGTCTATAACCCGATGGAAGATCGTGCCGTTATAGAATCCTTCATCCACGTACTGGAGGAAGTTTTTCACGGTTTCAGGGACTTTGTCGGCCCAGAGTTCAATCTTGATCTGGCCGAGGGATGTATTCATCAAAACAACAGGATTGGCAGGCTTTGCCTTTTCTTCAGTATCTGCCGCCCATGAAAGGCACCATGACATAAGGGCGGACGATATTAGAAGGATCAACAATACTTTGTTCGAGCAAATCATTTTGTACTCCTTTAGCTAAGGTGTTATGAGATAGTTGGGAAAATCCAATGGTGAAAGAGCGTAGTACAAGGTGCTTGGCTTCCGACCACCTCAGAGCGGCAGCCGAGCAGTTCAACCCGGCGGACCGAATTGCCGGGATCGAGCAATTCGGGTCCGGTCACGTAAATGACACTTTTCTTGTATCCACCGGCTCTCCAGATAAACATTTCATCCTTCAGCGCATAAACGAACGTGTATTTAGCAAACCTGAACTGATAATGCAAAACCTTCGGGCCTTCTCCGAGCACATTTCAGAGTTCTTTGCAACAAATCAGCCTGCCGGCCGCCGCTGGGAAATGCCGCGCATCCTGCCGACAGCCGACGGCAAAGATCACTGGATCGACTGTGACGGTCACCTATGGCGTGCGATGAGCTTCATAGAGGACGCGGTGTCGTTCGACTCGGTCGGGGGAGTCGAACATGCTTGTGAGGTAGGGTTTGCCCTGGGTCTTTTCCATACGATGGTGGGCGACCTGCCGCCACAGAGGCTAAAGGACACCCTCGAAGGTTTTCACATCACTCCGATCTACCTGGGGCGCTATATAAGCATCCTGGCAAAAGGCGGCATCTCCACCTCTGCCGATGCTGCTTATTGCATGGATTTTATAGAAAGACGAAAAGAGTTCGCTTATGTTCTTGAGAACGCCAGGGCGGACGGGAGGCTGCGGCTCAGGATAATTCACGGCGATCCAAAAGTGAGCAATGTAATGATCGACACCCGGACGGGGTTGGCAGTCAGCATTGTTGACCTGGATACCGTTAAGCCCGGCCTTCTCCTTTATGATATAGGCGATAGCCTTCGATCAAGCTGTAATCCGCTTGGAGAGGACCCTGGCGAGCCAGGAAAAGTTCATTTCGAACCCGAACTCTGCCGGGCGCTGCTCAAGGGGTACTTTTCGGCAGTGCGCAAAGATCTTTGGGGCGAATACGAATGCGAGTTGATCTTTGATTCTATCTGTCTTCTTGCCTTTGAGCTGGGTCTGAGGTTTTTTGCCGACTACCTGGAAGGGGATGTTTATTTCAAGGTAACCGACCGGAGGCAGAACCTCCGAAGAGCGCTGGCACAATTCAGGCTGAGCGAAAGCATCGAGTCTCAGGCCAGCGCTTTGCGCCCGATTATCAGAGAGGCGAAAAGAGGGGCCCTCTTTAATCGGTGACCGTTGTCAGCACTTGGCGACACCTTTGCCGCAGCCAGGACCTCATCGACTTGTACTGCACGAAAAACAAAATTGTGATCTGGGATTACCTTATGATGTTATAAACCGCTAACGGAACCTTTTTTCCCCGCCCCCGGCAAAAGCTGAGGGGAGCGGGGTCCGGGTTAATCCGTCCATTCAGGCCGTTTTCATTTTCGGCGCCGACTTACCCGCCGCAGCCTCACCCCCGTTGAAGTTCATCGCGAAAAACCTGTAGACCCATATCTGGTAGGCAATTACAATGGGTACGAATATCAGGGCTACCGCGAGCATGATTTTCAGCGTCAAGGGACTCGACGATGAGTTGAACGCCGTCAGGTTGAACCGCGAGTCTATGCTGGATATGAGCAGATTGGGGTACATTCCGCCGACCCCGAAAAGCGTGACAGTGATAATGAAGAGGGCGGAGGAAAACCACGCTTTCAACCATTTGGCCTGCCGGATGAAAAGCAGCATCCCGACCAGGGCAGCGACGGCCGCAAGAGGAATCACGAACAGGACCGGGACTATTAAATAATTGTCATACAGGTGCGTCGAGATATAAGTGGCGCCCAGGAACACAACTGCCGCCGCTGCAAGCGCAAACCAGAGCCTGCCCGCAACACGCCCGGCGCGTTCCTTGAGGTCTCCCGCGGATTTCACAGCGAGCCAGAGAGACCCGTGCACGATAAAGATCAGCGTGAAGAGAATCCCCCCCATGAGCCCGTAGGGGTTTAGCAGCGAAAAGAGGGTCCCCTGATAGATCCCGGCCCGGTCAATCAAGATACCGCGAAACAAATTGGCGAAAGCCACGCCGAACAGCAACGCAGGACCGAAGTTGCCTATCCAGAGGAGCGAGTCCCAAAACTTCCTCCATGCGCCGGACGAAAACCTGGACCTGAACTCCATTGCCACACCGCGCACTATCAGGCAAAACAGGATCAGCAGGAGCGCGGAATAAAGGCTGCTGAACATCACGGCGTAGGTTTTCGGAAATGCTGCGAAGGTAACTCCGCCTGCGGTTATGAGCCAGACCTCGTTTCCATTCCAGTAAGGTCCCATGCTGTTGTATACGATGCGTTTTTCGCTTTCGCTTCTTGCAACGAATGGGGCCAGCGTCCCGATGCCCAGATCGAAGCCGTCCAGGGCGAAATAGACGGCCCATAGAATTCCCCAGAGCGCAAACCAGATTGTCTCAAGCATATCCCACCTCCTCATCGGCTTCTCCGGACAGGGCGGCTTCATCTGCCGGCCCCTTCCTCGCATGGCTCCACATCAAGTAGTAGGCGACTATTCCCAGAAATGTATAGACAAGCACAAATGCGGCAAAAGAGATCGCCACCTGGGACCCCGCGATCGCTGATACGGCATTGGAGGTTTTCATCATCCCGTACACAACCCAGGGCTGCCTGCCAACCTCTGCCAGCATCCAACCGAATTCAGCAGCCAGGTACGGCAGGGGAATGGAAAATAGAAATACCTTCAGCAGGGCGGGATGGTCTTCAATCGTGTTGCGCCTGATCCAGCCGATGATCGCCACCACCAGAAAGTAGAACCCGAGTACAACCATAGCCCGGAAAGAGATAAACGTAAATGTGACCGGAGGTCTTTCCGAGGGCGCAAACGCTTTGAGACCTTTCACTTCAGCCGAGAAGTCATGAAATGCGAGCATGCTCAAAGCGCCGGGAATCGCACCGAATTCAACGGCGTTGCGTTCATTGTCGGGGTCTGGAATGAGGAAAAGGTATTGCGGGGCGGACTTCTTCGTCTCCCAGAGCGATTCCATAGCCGCGAGCTTTGTCGGCTGTATTTTAGCTACCTCTCCGCCGTGCATATGACCCTGGACAACCTCAACGATCGTGAAGATCAGGGCGAATGAAACCGCCAGTCGAAAGGATTTCTTAAAGAAGGAAACATGCTGCTTCCTGAGTAAATGCCACGCGCTGACGCCCATCAGGAAAAAGCCTGTGAGTATATAGGCGGCCGAAAGCGTATGCACTATGGTGTACCAGGCAAACGGCTGCGTGATAACGGCGAGGAGGTCGTCAAGCTCAGCCCTGCCGTTTCGAATAACAAAGCCGACCGGGTGCTGCATCCATGCATTGGCGATCAGAATCCAGAACGCCGAAAGGTTCGATGAGAGCGCCACGAGCCAGATGGCTACCGCGTGGGCCTTAGGTGAGAGGCGCTTCCACCCGAAGGCCCATACCGCAATGAAAGTGGATTCCAGAAAGAAAGCAACTGTGGCTTCGATAGCCAGGAGTGAACCGAAGATATCGCCAACGTACTCCGAGTAACGCGACCAGTTTGTCCCGAACTGGAACTCAAGCGTAATCCCCGTAACGACGCCGATCGCGAAATTGATTAGAAAAATCTTCCCCCAGAAGCGGGCCATGTTTCTGTACTCTTCGTTTCCAGTCCTGACGTATGTCGTCTCCATTATCGCCAGCAGGACGGAAAGCCCGAGAGTGAGCGGCACGAACAGAAAATGGAAAAAGGTCGCCGCCGCGAACTGGAGTCTGGATAGCATAAGAGTGTCCATATGCTGTCTCCTTTAGGTGAAAGAGGACTTGCGATTTCAGGGAGAAGAAAAACTCCCCTTTGAGGCCGCGCCTCGTAAGATAGCTTGCGTACAATTTAAAGCTGTGGATAAGATGCTTATTCCGACCTGATGTGCAATACTTCGCAAGCTCGATTTTCCTTTTTTTTAGACGAATTGTTTTTTGAATTTGCTAGCTGACCCTGGAGAAGACCCCGGCTGCAGAACCACAAACCGGGCAAGCGCCAGGCGCTTGGTCTGCGCAAGTGTACCCGCAAACCGAACAGACGTAATAGTCTGTCTCTTTGAGAGCGTCCATCAGGTCCAGGGCCTGCCGATAAAGCGAGGCGTGAACTATCTCAACGGCATTGGCATAGGTAAAGCTTCTCTTAGCGGCAGTATGCCCTTCCTCCCCGGCTTTTTCGATCATAGGAGGGTACATCTGCATATATTCGAAGGTTTCACCCGCAATGGCCGCCCTGAGGTTATCCTCTGTGGCGCCTATCTCTCCTAAAGCCCTCAGATGCGCGATGGCGTGCACGGTTTCAGCTTCAGCGGCAGCCCGGAACAGTTTAGCGACCTGGGCGTGTCCTTCTTTTGCGGCCTGCTTTGCGAACGCCAGGTACTTACGGTTTGCCTGAGACTCGCCGGCAAAAGCTTGAAGCAGATTCATCTCGGTTTGTGTCCTATCTTTGGATTGCATTTTGATCCTCCTCACTGATCTTGGTTTTCACTCTTTTGCCTATTTTGGCTTTTTTCGCTTATTGTTTTCTTCACTGACCGGTCGGAATTTTTTCTCAAGACAGCCCCGCGCCCGGGGACCGCCCTTTCCTCCGGCCACACGCCTCTCCTGATGTGATCTTCCTTCTCCTGCTCGGCAACCTTTTTGATCTTGTAGGCCGAGTCCCTCAGAAGCCCGTAGAGAACTCCGCAGCCAACGTCTTCCCTGGCTGCGTCACCCTGGTCGGCAACTTCGACCATCATTTCGGCCAACTGGAGTGTCCTTCTCAGCATCTCGTTGCACATCCTCATCATTGTCCCTCGAAAGCTCGGATTCCATTCTCATTTTGGCAACAAACATACCAAGTTGGGAACGGATGCCTATGATTCGAATTGCTTCGTTGGTTCAAGTACTTATGTCGTAGAGATTCTTGCGGGTCGAATCTGTGGACGGCGCCAAGACACTTTTTGAGACAACCGCGACGAGTGCGAAGTTTGTCTGAAAACGGGGAAGATATTCTTAGACAAGCTATTTGAGGGCAACGCAGGGGGTCATTTGCAGGTTATAAAGTGTATCAAAATAAATGTGAGACAGGTGTGTATCATGAGACAGATTCGATTAGGACCGGCGGCACACCGTTTTCGTTTCGGTGTCGCCATTTGGTGGTATGGACAAAATCCCAATGGAGATAGAAAACCTCGTGAGGGCAGCTCCCTGAAATTTGCCAATCGGAATGCGCCTGGATTGGGGGAACGTGCTATTGACGGCTATTTCCGTCAGGATATCAGGATATCACCGGGGGGCGGTTAAACTCTCCGGCCTGCGCGCAAGATAACACATTTCGGTGTGTGGGCGTCGGGCTTGGTGGGACCAAGCTGCCGAGAAAATAACCCTGCAAGGCGGGATGTTTATCTGAAAACGGGGAAAATGAGTGAGGCAGGCTATTATAACGGACGACAGAAATCGGATGTCGGAAAACAGAGAAAAACATCCCACGGGTCGTAAGATCGTGTCAACTTTCTTTTGACACTTGCTATAGAGCGCAAGGCGCAGTGTCTCGGGTTGGCATTTGAGACACTCCCGGTCGTGAGACAAAATCGTGAGAATTTAGCCGAACTTGCCGGTGATATAATCTTCAGTTTCCCTCCTTTGAGGTCGTGTAAAAATCAGCTCGGTCCCGGCAAATTCGATCAACTCCCCCAGATACATGTAGGCGGTGAAGTCTGAAACGCGTGCAGCCTGCTGCATATTGTGGGTGACGATGACAATCGTGTAGTCTTTTTTCAGCTCAGTCATCAGGTTTTCGATTCGCGCCGTCGAAATTGGGTCAAGGGCCGAAGCCGGCTCGTCCAGAAGCAGCACCTCGGGTCTTACCGCTATTGCCCGGGCTATGCAGAGCCGCTGTTGCTGCCCACCTGAGAGGCTGTTGCCGCTTCGGTGAAGAATATCTTTAACTTCGTCCCACAATGCCGCCTTGTGCAGCGCCCATTCCACTCTTTCGTCCATCTCAATATTTTTCAGGCTCTCATAGAGTCTTACTCCGAAGGCGATGTTGTCATAGATTGACATGGGAAAAGGCGTAGGCTGCTGGAAAACCATGCCCACCCTCGCCCTGAGTCTGTTCAGATCGCTCACGTTCTGCAGGATATCCACGCCGTCCAGAAGAATCTCACCGGTGGCCCTTTGATTGGGGTAGATCTTGTAAATCTTGTTAAAAGTGCGAAGCAGGGTGGATTTGCCGCAGCCTGACGGGCCGATGAAAGCGGTAACACGATACTCGGGAATTTCCATACTGATATTTTTAAGCGCGTGTGTTTGCCCGTAGTAAAAATTCAGGTTGCGGACGACGATCTTTGATTTTGGTGATTCGGTTCTCATATTATTGCATTCAAAAGACAATTCAATTGCCGGCTCTGCTCTGCCTGAAGAAAGTGCGGGCCAAGATATTCAAACCGAGGACACCGAGAGTAATCAGCAAGGCTCCGGCCCATGCAAGGTCGTGCCAGTCCTTGTAGGGACTCATTGCATACTCGGAGATCGTCACGGGAAGGTTCGCCATTGGCCGGTTGATATTGCTGCTCCAAAACTGGTTGTTGAGCGCGGTAAACAACAAGGGTGCAGTCTCTCCGCTTATTCGGGCGACCGCAAGCAGGATCCCGGTGATAATTCCAGCGCGCGAGGCTCTAAGGGTAATCCTGGCGATTATTCTCCACTGGGGTGCGCCGAGCGCTGCGGCCGCTTCGCGCAGCCGGTTCGGCACCAGCTTCAGCATGTTCTCGGTCGTGCGGACAACTATCGGAATTACCAGAAGCCCCAGTGCGAAGGACCCGGCCAAAGCCGAAAAATGCCTGCTGTGGACAACGTAGACTTCATAGACAAACAGCCCTATCACGATGGAGGGCGCGCTGAGCAGGATGTCGTTCATGAACCGGGTGGTGGGTGAAAGCCAGCCAGTGCCGCCGTACTCGGCCAAGTAAGTGCCGGCAAGGATTCCGATAGGCGTCCCGATCACCGTTGACACCATCACCAGGATAAAACTCCCCGCGATCGCGTTGAGCAGTCCGCCCCGGCTCCCGGGTGGAGGGGTCATTTGGGTAAAGATGCTTAGGTTCAATCCCGGGATTCCGTGCTTCAGCAGCGTCAGAAGTATCCAACCCAGCCAGAACAGGCCAAAGCAAACGGTGAGCACCGAGCCTATCTGACTCGCAAGATTAATCAATCGTCGTCGTGTTGGCAGCGAAACCATTTAGCAATTCCCTGTGTTCAAGACTGCGCCCCTTCGAGCCTGGAGAGCCTGATCAGCAAGAGTTTAGCAAGAGCGAGCACCACGAAAGTTATGAAGAAAAGCAACAAACCCAGTTCGATCAGTGAGGAGGTATACAGATCCCCAACGGCCTCCGTGAACTCGTTTGCCAGGGTGGATGCAATGCTGTTTCCCGGCATCAGAAGGGAGGCGTGAAGATCATGGGCGTTGCCTATCACGAACGTTACCGCCATGGTTTCTCCGAGCGCCCGTCCCAAGCCGAGCATGATGCCGCCAACCACGCCGATCTTGGTATAGGGCAGGACGATGTTTCGGACTACTTCCCAGGTAGTGGCCCCAAGCCCGAATGCGGACTCTTTCAGCAAAGGCGGGACCACTTCGAACACATCTCGCATCACCGAGGCGATGAATGGAATCACCATGATTGAGAGGATCAGTCCAGCGGTGAGCACGCCTATGCCCATGGGCGGGCCGCGGAAAAGAAATCCAATAAGAGGAAGTACTCCTATGTGTGAATTCACCCAGGGTTCTGCATAGTCACGGAACAGGGGCGCGAAGACAAACAGCCCCCACATGCCGTAGATGATGCTGGGAATGCCCGCAAGAAGTTCAATGGCTGTGCCAAGGGGTCTTCTGAGCCACACCGGGCACATTTCCGTAAGAAACAGGGCGATGCCGAAACTTACGGGCACTGCGATCAAGAGCGCAATGGCTGATGTTGAGATAGTCCCCAGGATTGGAACCAGCCCGCCAAACTCTTCGGTTACTGGATTCCAGCGGGGACTGGAAAGGAAACCCAGACCAAATTTCTTGATTGCGGGCAGACTTCCGATGAGCAAAGAAACCATTATGCCTGCCAGAAGCATAAGAACCAGCAACGCAAAAAACCTGGTGAGATTCTCGAAGAGCAGATCCGCCACGAAATGCACGTTCGGGTGCACCTCGGCAATCTGCCTCGTCATGCCTTGGCTCCCCTCTGTCAATACCTCAGTTCCGTCAGCCATAGATCGGGCGGTTCTCCTTAAAGGGCAGATGTGCAAAGCCATCCCGCTACGGGCAAGATATTCTCCATGCCCCGACAGACATCCGAATAGAATAAAGTCGAGTGAATCACGCCAATCATCTTACTTCTTTGCTGCCGCTGCCTCTGACCAGACGGGAGCCCCACTTGCCGACTTAATCTGTTGCCACGAATCTTCAATGAGCCTCACAACGCTTTTCGGCATCGGCACGTAGACGAGTTCTTCGGCCATTTTGCCTCCATTGGCGTAAGCCCAGTCGAAAAACTTTAAAACTTCTCCGGCCCGGCTGGCATTGTCCTGTGTTTTATGAATAAGGATGAAGGTGGCGCCTGTGATGGGCCAGCTTTCTTTGCCAGGTTCATCGGTCAGTATCATATAGAAACCGGGAGCCTCTTTCCAATTCGCGCCGGCAGCGGCGGCCTGGAAGGTCGAGATTTCAGGTTTTACAAACTCGCCGTCGTGATTTTGCATCAAGGCATAAGGCATTTTATTCTCCAGGGCGTAAGCATACTCGACGTAGCCGATGGAGTTCTTAACCTCCTGAACATAGCTTGCAACACCCGGATTACCTTTGCCCCCGACCCCTGCCGGCCAGGAGACCGACACGTCGTTGCCGACCTTTTCCTTCCATTCATTGCTCACCTTGGAAAGATAATTTGTAAAAATGAAAGTCGTGCCGGACCCATCAGACCTGTGAACGACTGAAATTTCCTCGTCGGGAAGCTTTAAGTCCGGATTCAATTTGGCGATGGCCGGATCGCTCCATTTCTTGATATTGCCAAGGTAAATATCTGCCAGAACTTTGCCGTTCAGCTTCAACCTTGCGGTTTCAACCCCCGAAATGTTGATTGCAAGCACCACTCCCCCCATGACAGTGGGAAATTGCTCAAGATCGCCCTTATCAAGTGCATCTGCTTTGAGCGGCATGTCGGATGCGCCGAAATCCACAGTTTTTGCCTCTATCTGCTTAATGCCGCCGCCCGAACCGATGGCCTGATAATTAAGGCCGATTCCTGTCTTTGCCTTGTATGCTTCAGCCCATTTGGCATACAGGGGGTAGGGGAAAGTCGCCCCCGCTCCCGTGATGTCGTCCGCAAAGGCTGCGGTCGCCGCAAAAAGGTAAAGCAGCAAAGTTGCCGGAGCAAGGAAGTTGACGGTGAAAAACACTTTTCTCATGTTTGCTTTCCCCCTCTGGTTAAGCGTCTGGCAAAAGCAAGAGCCGTTTTCCCGCATTTTTTGCTTGAAGGCCAAAGCATATGGAATTTTCACTCTACACCCTGAATGTTACAATCGTGTGACATCAGCGTGACAGCTCTGTAAAAATCATCTGATAGTCTGTACAGGATTGAACTCAGACGCCGCGCGGCAGACGTCCTGAATGATCTTCCCGGAGTCGGGCTTCCATCTGTCAGGGAAAAACCGGTCCAAAACTCGAGCCGCTTCTTCGACAGGCTTGCCGCTCATCAGGTCATAATAGGCAGCTTCGATTGCCAATGAGGCGGTCAATTCGGTCCAGCGCCTCCGAGCACTGATGCAAGCTTTAGTTTTGATCTGACGAGCCAGACGCGAATAAAACCCGATGAATTCACCGGCGCGATCGGCCCGCCAATGTCCGTTATCAAAGACAAGCAGGCGAGTCATTGCGGGAGAAGAGGCAAATGAAAGCTGAATCTCGGAGTTTTCGAGACCATAGTAGGCAAACTGCCAGTCATGGACTTTCATCACTTTTCCCTTTGCCCCATCAGTGAGGATGAATTGAACTTCACCAGCCGAATGCCCCAGGTCTGCCATATCCAGAGATTCCCCGGAGTCGCACTGGGTGGCGATGAAAAGAGTTGTGCAGCAATGAGCGCCACCGGAAAAGCAATAGGCCAGAAGGGTGTGGCAATCATGGAAAGGGGTGTGCGGGACAGTTCTTGGCTGATGCGTTTCAAAAGCGCACTCACAGTCGAAAAGTTTTTCCCTCCCCTTTGAGAACTCCAGGAGATAACCTCTACCCTCGAATGCCCGGGTAATGTCGAGCGCAAGTTCACCCAGCTTGAACTGCACGGTTGCCTTCCGACCGGGCGGCTTATCACCTGCGGTGGCGGTACGCAAAGGTATGACGGTCATTGCGCAAAGGGCGAAAATGGCAATCAGCTTCTTGATCACGTCTGCCTCGAGCCCAAAATCGGAACGAATTCTCATGGAGTCTTGGGCTTAAGCGTTCCATCTCCTAGAAGAAAGAAATGCATCCACTTGAAGGCAAGCTTAAGCAGAGCCGTTTCGTCGGTTCTGATTTCTTCGATCTCATCGTCCTCGATCTGAAACAAGCTCAAGAAGCGGCCGTTGAAAACCATTTCACGGAGTTTATCCAAGTCGTAGCTTGCAAGGTAGAACATCTGCCGCTGTCTTTGGGGAAGCTGCGCATTTCTGAGCTTTGGGTGAGTGACTATTGCCATCCAGAGGTCATTGTATTGGTGGTAGTCTTCAAGACCCTGGTCTTTTAACCATTCATCCATCTTCCAGAACTTCTCCTCTCCAAAGCCCAGGCAATGGTCTTCGTGGAGGATAAAGTAATTCTCCAGGACCATTTTGTGGAGCCGGTGAAGCCGTGAGGCCCTGGCAAGGGGATAAATCCGGCAGGCCGCAGGTCTGTCCTCGTAGACAAGACAGCCCTTCGGCGAGACAAACGGGCATGTCTTAATCTCGTTTGCGCTCATTTGAAGATATATTGCGGGGAGAGGGCGGTTCTGGTCGAAGCGGCAGTCGGCAAAGCGGTCCAGGAAATCGCCGGAACAGAGGCCAAGCCGATTTTTGAGCCTCATTACGTCATAAGGGGTCAACTGCAAATTCAAATCACGGCAGCACTCCGTGAAGCACTCCACCCCGGGATGGCATGCGAACCGAAAACCCCCGTTCACGAGGGGTTCGATTTTCTCCTTGATGGTTTCCTGCGCCGTTTCCCTCATCTCCATTTTCATAACTCAAACGCACTGGTAGAGCTCGTCCATTTGCGCGCGGATATAGCGGAAGGCGAGTCTCAAAAGCTCTTTGGCGTCCTGGCCGGCCAGACGGAGAAGATTGTCGTCCACCTCATGTAACGCCAAAAAGCGGTTATCCGCCAACAGCTCGGCAAACCGGTCCAAATCATACGCCATGAACAGCACTCGACCAAGGCCTTCATTCATTGGAGCGCCCGGTTTGAATCCCTTGGGCACCACGGACTGATACTCCCTGTCCATTTGCGCATATTCAAGGATGCCCTGAGACTTGAGCCAGTCAGCGACCGTGCCCGTGGATCGCTCAAAAAGCCCCATGCAGCGCTCCTTTCGAGCGATGATCCTGTATTTGGAGTCAACGCAGGACAGGTCGAGCGGAAACATCCTGCATGCCCACGGACGGTCTTCATAGACACTGCAACCTTCTTCAGCCACAAAGGGGCAGAGGAGAGTATGTGGGTCCATCATAAGCTGTACGACAGGAATATTTCCGACCTTGGAAAGGAAGCTCATGGTGTATCTAGACAGAAATTCCGAAGATTCGATTCGAAGAGCATGCCTTAGCCGGAGCGCATCATAGGGCGTGAGGTAGATGTTTACATCTTTGCAGCATTGAGTAAAACATGGCAAAGCGTCATGGCAGGCAAAATTAAACAGACTGTCTTCACTCAGGTTTTGCACCGCGTCAGGCAGACCTTTCGACTTTGGGTCAGGATGACTGTAAGACTTAGGACATTCTTGGACCTACAGGACATATGAAAAGACCCGTAAACCGCAACACTTCAAAGACTTTCGACCAGCAACTCGGAAAGTTCCCTGACTTCCAAAACTTCCTTCTTCCCCAGGCTGTCACAGGCGTCGGTCATCATGTTAACACAATAGGGACATGAAGTGGCGAGCACTTCTGCTCCCACGTTTATCGCGTCCATGACCCGGAGTTCCCCGAAGCGTTCACCCATCGGGACTTCGGCCCAGATGCGGCCCCCTCCTCCGGCGCAGCAAAGGCTCAACTCACGCGAGCGTCGGAGCTCCTTGATTTGGATGCCGGGAATCGAGCCAAGAAGTTTCCTGGGGGCGTCATATAGGCCGCTGTGCCTTCCGAGATAGCAGGGATCATGGAAAGAGACCTTCTTGGCGGACTTTGCGCTCGGAGCGATTTTGCCGTCGGCTACGAGCCGGCTCAGGACCTCCGTGTAGTGAAAGACCTCCCATTCCGCGCCCAGCGTTGCGTAATCATTCTTGAAGCTCCACATGCAATGGGGAGAAGTTGTAATGATCTTTTTGACGCCGTTAGCTGCGAAAAGCTCCAGGTTAGCACCGGCAAGCTTCTGGAAGACTTCCTCATCGCCGATCTTGCGCATGCTTTCGCCGCAGCAGCTTTCTTCCACCCCGATTACTCCAAAGCTAACGCCCCCGCGAAGCAAAAGCTGCGCAATGCTTCGGGCGATTCTTATGCTGCGCGGGTCGTAACATGAATGGCAGCACACGAAGAGGAAGTATTCGGTATCCGGTCCAAA
>Ga0187771_10000960_pt1 | contig 18763 bp, 15 predicted proteins | sample 0116_SJ02_MP15_1_FD_133139 | JGI IMG/M metagenome (GOLD analysis project Ga0187771, IMG submission 133139) | Tropical peat soil microbial communities from peatlands in Department of Meta, Colombia - 0116_SJ02_MP15_10_MG | ecosystem: Environmental > Terrestrial > Soil > Wetlands > Peat | place...
AGCGCGGCGGATATTCCGCCGAATACGGCGACCGCACCTACGGCGTGTTCAACGTCGTTCCCCGCTCCGGCTTCGAGCGCAACAACCAGGCGGAGCTGGTAGCCAGCTACGGGAATTTTCACACCACCAACGACCAGCTCAGCCTGGGCAGCCATACCGAACGCTTCGCCTACTACGCGAGCGTTAACGCTAATCGCTCGGACCTGGGCCTGCTGGCGCCGGTCAGTGAGCCGATCCATGACATGGAGGACGGCCAGGGTGGATTCGGGTCCTTGATCTTTAACGCCACACCTGACGACCAGTTGCGCTTGGTGGCCTCCGTGCGCGGTGACCACTACCAGATCCCCAACGACCCCAACGCGCAGGCTCAGGGCATCCGCGACCTCGACATCGAGCGCGACGCCTTTGCCAATTTCTCCTGGATCCACACCCTCCGCCCGGGTGTGCTTCTGACATTGTCACCGTTCTACCACTTCAATCGAGCCAACTATATCGGCGGCCCCAACGACCCCTTTGTCTTGGACGACGATCGCACCTCGCAATACGGGGGCGGCCAAGCGACCCTGGCCGTGGTCGCGGGAAAACACAATGCCGGAGCGGGCCTCGAGGCCTTTGCGCAGCACGACACTACGCTATTTGCATTGCAGGCGACAGACGCCAGCGCGCTCCGTCAACAGCTCACCCCCTGGGGCAACCAGGAGGCCGCGTTTTTGCAGGAGCAATACAAACTAACCTCCTGGCTCTCGCTGAACGGCGGGATTCGGCTCACTCACTACGAGGGACTCTTGAGCGAGAACGCCGCTAATCCGCGCCTGGGGGCGGCGGTGCGTGTACCCAAGTTGGGGTGGACGTTGCATGGCTATTATGGGCGCTATTACCAAGCGCCGCCGCTCGATACGGTTTCAGGGCCTTTGCTGCAATTCGCGCTTCAACAAGGGGTCGGCTTCCTTCCCTTGCGCGGGGAGCGGGACGAGGAATATGAGGCCGGCCTTTCGATCCCCTTCCGCAACTGGTCAATCGAAACCGATGTCTTCCGCAGCCATGCGCGAAACTTCTTCGACCACGATGAGATTGGAAATTCCAACATCTTCCTGCCCCTGACGGTCCAAGGCGCGCGCATCCAGGGTTGGGAAGCGACGGCGCGTTCACCCGAGATCTTCCATCGCGCGCGAATTCGCCTCGCCTACTCCCATCAATTTGCCCAGGGTTTCGGGGCCGTCACCGGAGGGCTGACAGATTTCTCACCGCCCGCCGAAGGCTTCTTCTTCCTCGACCATGACCAGCGCAACACGCTGAGCAGCGTTATCTCCTTTAGGCTTCCCTTACGCGCTTGGGCGAGCACAAACATCTCCTACGGCTCCGGGTTTCTGAACGGCGATGGCCCGGCGCACCTGCCGGCCCACACCGCAGCCGACCTCGAGTTGGGCAAGTCCCTGGGCGAAAGCTGGAGCGTGCGCGCCTACGCCCTCAACGTCGGCAACCGCCGCTTCCTGCTCGACAACAGCAACACCTTCGGCGGCACCCACTTTTTCAATCCCCGCCAGGCCGGCGTCGAAGTGCGCTATCAGTTTCATTATTAAATTGTGAATAGTGAATGGTGAATGGCGGAAGGCGGGCGCTGTTTGTGAGGCTTAGCGCGGACCGTCGGCTGGCGCAGACGCTTGCATTGTAGCGTCTGCGATTTCACCGGAAGTTTTCTGGCGTGCCGCTTGGCAGCCAGTCCCTTCGGGACCACGCAGACCGCAACGACGGCGGTCTGCCCTACCTGCTCAGAGGCGCCGGCGTTGTCCTCGGAATTTGGTCGCAGCGTGCGGCTCCAGGTCTTATGCCTGTAAGCTTGGGAGCAATCTACGAAGCTGCCAGGAGCTCTCTTCCCGCAGCTACTCTGCCGCCTTCCCTGCAAGGGTCTCAACTACGGCGATGTTCGCCACCAGTTCCTGCGGCAGACCATGCCGCTCGAGCAGATACTCGGGGCTGTTGGAGGAAACCCAAACTTTCCCCCGGCTGTCTTCCCAAACCAGAATCTTAAGGGGAAGATCGATAGCGACACTAGGTACAGCCAGCATCAGCGGTGTTCCAGCTTTGGGACTTCCAAAGATCAGGAGCTTCGTGGGGCGCATTTTCATTCCCACCTTCTCTGCTTCCCCGCTGTGATCCACCAGCGCAAACAGCGTAACGCCTTTGGACTGCAGAAGGTTTTTGAGCCTTTCCACCGTTTCTTCAACTGAGTGGTTACTGGACTTGTCGATGATCCCTTTGTTTGTTCCGGGTATCATGAGTTCTCCCTCACTTTCTCGGGATTGAACGGCCGTGGAAGGGGTAGCGCGGACCGTCCGTCGGCTGACGGATCCGCGTCACTCCTGGTTAATCATCTCCGCCGGCTGGCGCAGAGGCTTGGATTGTAGCGTCTGCGATTTCACCGGAACTTTTCTGGCGTGCCGCTTAGCAGCCAGTCCCTTCGGGACCACGCAGACCGCAAAAATCAGCGGTCTGCGCCACCTGCTCCCTATTCCCAATTTCCCACTTCCGCCTTTGGCTCGTCACTCGTCACTTGTCAGTCGTCACTCGTACCTAAGGGCCACCATGGGATCGACCTTCGTCGCCCGCCGGGCAGGGATATAGCTGGCCAGGAGGGCCACGTACCCAAGCCCCAATGAAACGCCGATAAACGTAATCGGGTCGCTGGCACGCACGCCCCCGTAAACGAGGAAGCTCTGGTACCCGCGAGCGACCAGCAGCGCCACAGCGGCTCCGACGATGACGCCAAGTGCAGTTGGAATCATCCCCTCGGTCACCATCAGCTTCAGCACCTCAGCGCGCTCGGCACCTAACGCCATGCGGATGCCGATTTCGCGGGTGCGGCGAGAGACGGCGTAGGCCACGACGGCGTAGACTCCGGTACAAGCCAGGAGGAAGGAGAAGGCCGCAAAACTGGCAATAAAGCCCGTTGGGTATCGAAACCCTCCCAACACCATCTCGCGCGCCTCGTCCATGGTGGCAACTTCGTAGATGGGCAGGTCCCGGTCCACGCTCCACACCTGCGCTTCGATGGCTCGCGTGAGGCTTTGAGGACTCACGTGCGTTCGCACGACGAGTGTCGGGACATCAGGCGCATCGGGAAAGAAGACCTCGGGCTGAACGGGGCGGTAGGGCCCCTCCTGGGCGACGTCCCGGCTAACACCCACCACCGTCCACCACGCCTTGGGACTCTCCCGCAGCCGGAAGTGTTTGCCCAGCGGGTTCTCGGAAGGCCAGTAATGCCTCACGAAGGCTTGATTCACGATCGCCACACGTGAGTTTTCCCCGTAATCCGCGTCCGCGAAACTTCGACCCAGGACGAGAGGGATGTTGAAGACTTCGAAATAGCGGGGTGTGGTTTTGCCGAACATCACGGCCGGCCGGCTCGCATCCGGTTCCGCAGGCTTTCCCTCCACGTCAATCTCCCCGCTGGAGCTGCCGCTCAAGGGCGTCCTCGTGGTAAAGGCTGCGGCCACGACGCCGGGGAGTCCCTGCAGGCGTCGCAGGACTTCCCATTCGAAGACCCGACGCTGCGCTGCCTGGGGATAATTCCGGTCGGGCAGGCTGGTGTTCATAGTAATGACATGGGTGGTCTCATAACCGGGGGGAGCGTCCGCCAGGTTTTTCAAAACTCGCACGCAGAGTCCCGCGCCCACCAACAGCACCAGCGTGAGGGCCACCTGCGTGGCAACCAGGATCGCGCGCACCCGCCGACTCGCTGCCCCGCTCGAAAATCGCGCACTTTCGCGAAGAGACTCCTCGAGGTGAGTGCTGTTCGCCTGGAGGGCGGGGGCGAGTCCGAACAGAATCCCCGAGACCATCCCCACCACCACAGCAAATCCCAGGACCCAGAAGTTCAGGGTGATTGGATTTGTTATGGGAAGCATTCCTTCGGGGCTCATCGTGACCAAGACCTGCTTGAGCGCAGCGGCGACGAGGACACCGAGCGCCGCGCCGCCCAAGGCCAGCAGGACGCTCTCTGTCAACAATTGGCGGGTTACGCGCCAGCGGCTCGCCCCGATTGTCAGGCGGACCGCGATCTCGCGGCGACGCGCCATCGTCCGCGCCAGCTGCATGTTCGCAACGTTCGCGCAGGCGATCAGCAGCATCATTCCCACTGCCCCCAGCAACACTAGCAACAGCGAGCCGATGCCGTGCGCCACCTCCTCCTGCAGAGGCATTACGTTGACATCCGTGCCGCGATTGGTCTCAGGGTATTGCTGCGCGAGCCTGCCCGCGATGGTGGACATCTGGGCGCGCGCCTGAGCGAGGGAAACGCTCGGTTTCATTCTCCCGAGTACCCAGATCCAGTGGTTCCCGCGAACTTGATTGAGACGGCTGGTTGTGAAGGGGAGGTACACGTACGGGTCCGTGATTCCCCAGATTTGAGGAAAACGAAACGTGCCGGGCATGATGCCGACCACGGCGTACTTCTCGCCGTCGAGTGCGATGTCCTTGCCGACGATTGATGGGTCTCCCCCGAACTTGCGCTGCCACGTGCTGTAACCAAGAACCGCCACATGGTCTTTGCCGGGCTGATCTTCGCCTGCAAGGAACGGTCGCCCGATGGCAGGCTTCACGCCTAGCGTTTGGAAGAAATTCGGCGTGACCTGGATGCCGTATAAGTGCTCCGGGTCCCCGTAGCCGGTAACGGTGGGATCATCAATGGCTCCCGCCGTCAGGGTGGAAAAGGCGTCGCTGTCCCTGGCCCAATCGAGATAGTCCGGACCCGCCACAGGGTCCTGGTCCCACTGCGGCATTTTGCTCCAAAGGGAGACAAGTTGCTCGGGATTGGGGAAAGGGAGGGGTCGAATGAGGACGGCGTCCACCGCGCTAAAGATCGCCGTGGTGGCGCCAATCCCCACGGCCATAGTTAGCACCGAGACGGCCGTAAAGCCGGGGTTCTTCGCCAGGATTCGCAGGGCATAGCGAAGGTCCTGGAAAAATGCTTCGAGCGTCGACTCCCAGCCCGCGCTGCGGATTTCTTCCTTCACCGCCTCGACGCTGCCCATCTCGACCCGAGCGGCTCGCAACGCCTCCTTGCGGCTCATCCCCGCGCGCACCTTCTCTTCCACCGCGGCCTCCAAGTAACCGCGCAGTTCTTCGTCCATTTCCTGTTCCACTTGCCTTTTGCGGAACAGCGCCCGCAGCCCCAAAAACAACTTGTTAAACCAGCGCATTGTTTTAGCTCTCAGCTCTCAGCTATCAGCGATCAGAAACAGCGGAAATAGTAAGTCGGAAGTGGGAAATAGGGGCGGTTCTTCCCTGTTGCCTGTTGCCTGTTGCCTGTTGCCTTTTGCCTGTTGCCTTTTGCCTGTTCCCTGTTGCCTGTTTCCTACTCCCTACTCCCTACTCCCAATTTCCCACTTCCGCCTTTGACTCGTGACTTGTCACTCGTATCTAAGGGCCACGATGGGATCGACCCGGGTCGCGCGCCGGGCAGGAATGTAGCAGGCGAGCAAGGCGACAGCGGTCAGAATCAGCGAGACGGCAACGAACGTGAGCGGATCGGTCGGCTTCACACCATAAAGCAGGCTCGACAAAAACCTTGTCAGCGCGAGTGCTCCTGCCAAGCCGAGTGCAATGCCAATCAGCGCCAGTGCTAAACCCTGACCTAGCACCATCGTTACGAGGTCTTGGCGCATCGCCCCCAACGCTAGGCGGACCCCGAATTCGTGCGTCCGTTGGCTGACCCCGTATAAGATCGTTCCATAGAGTCCCACCGTGCTGAGCACGACCGCCAACCCGGCAAAGAGACCGAGCAGCAGGGTATTGAAGCGGGGGTGGCCGAGGGCGATCCCAATATATTGCTGCAGCGTCCTGATTTCGTACACAGGCAGGTTCCTGTTCACCGACCAAACCGCGTCCCGGAGTGAATCCACTAACCCGCTCGGTGATACCGCTGAACGCACCACGAACCTCATGTGGTCGAAGGGCACCTGACCCTCAGCGAGATAGAAGGCGGGTTGAGGTTTGTCGGTCAGGCTGTCTCTGCGCATATCGCCCACCACACCGATGATCTCGCGCATGGGCATCTCGTCTGTAGCGTTGAATCCCGACCTGATCCGCTTCCCGATGGCGTTTTGCCCCGGGAAAAACTCGCGCGCCAGAGACTGGCTGACAATGACAACCGGGAGCGTTTTCAGATCATCGGCCGCGTTGAAGTCGCGGCCCTCAAGCAGCGGAATACCCAAAGTGCGGAAGAAATCTGGGGTGACGACGCTGAATGCCGCCTCGTGCCAGTCCGAGCCAGTTTGCGCCTCGATCTGGAACCCGCAGTACATAATATCGACATTGCTTAGCGGCACGCTGGTATCCGCAGCAGCGCCGTCGACCCCAGGCGTGTGCCTGATCTTTTCCAGCAACTGACTGAATGTGGTCGCTGCTTGCGCGTCGGTGTAGTTCGCATCGGAAAGGTCCACAGCAAAGGTCAAGACACCATGGGGATTGAATCCGGGATCGATTCGCGCCAATTTGAAAAGGCTGTTGATGAGTAGCCCAGATCCCGTAAGCAGGATGAGCGTCAAGGCAACTTCGCTTACGATCAGGGCGGCTCGCAGGCTGTGGCGCTGCGAGCTGCTTTCGAAACCCCGCCCGGCTTCCTTCAGTGATTGGACCAGGTCCGTCTTTGCGGTACGCAAGGCCGGTACTAAGCCGAAAATCAGCGCGGTCGCCACAATTGCACCTATGGTGAAGGCGAGAACGTGGGTGTCAAAACGCGTTTCAGCGAGGCGCGGGATATCATGGGGGCCAAGCCTCACCAAGAGTCTTATTCCCCACCAGGCCAGAAACAACCCTAGGGGGCCGCTCAACGCGCTGAGCAGCAAGCACTCTGTCAGGAGTTGGCGCAAGATGCGCCGTGGTCCTGCGCCCAGCGCGGCCCGAACCGCGATTTCCCTTTCGCGGTGGGTGGCTCGGGCCAACAGCAAATTGGCAAGGTTGGCACAAGCGATGAGCAGCACCAGGACAACTGCGCCAAAAAGGATGTGCATTGCGGGGCGCACATCTCCGACTATTTGCTCATATTCCGGGACAAGCTTCACTCCGCTATCCTTATTGCTATCCGGATACTCTCGCGCCAGCCTGGCAGCAATGGTGGCCATCTCCGCCTTGGCTTGTTCAAGCCTTACTTGCGGCCGCAACCGAGCCAAGACTCCGAAATAATGGCTGTCCCGGTTGGGGACCTGGGAGTTGAAACCTCGCGACACCCAGATCTCAACGGGCTTGGCTTGAATGGGGAATTCAAATCCCGCCGGCATCACGCCCACGACGACAAAACTCATACGGTCGAGTCGAACACTTCGTCCGAGCACTCCCGGATCCGAGCCGAACCGTCCCTCCCACAGCTTATGACTGAGCACTACCACATAGTGACCGGGTCGGTCTTCTTCGGGCAGAAAGGCACGGCCTAGCGCTGGCTTGACACCCAGCACAGAAAACAAATCCGCCGAGACAATGAGGCCCTCGACGTGGATGGGTTCCTTCGATCCCCTCAGCGTGAAGGTGGCCCAATTATACGCGGCGACGCTCTGAAACGCGTGGTTTTGCGCTCGCCAGTCAAGGAAATTCGGATATGCGGCGGGCCCTTGACTGGTCTTGCTCTTCAGGTTCGTCTCCCAGACCTGCACTAACTGGTTAGGGCGTTCGTAAGGCAGTGGGCGCAATAGCACAGCATTCACCACACTGAAAATCGCCGTATTCGCGCCGATGCCAAGCGCGAGGGTGATGGCGGCCACGGCTGTGAACCCAGGGCTGCGACGAAGCTGGCGCACGCCGTAGCGAAGGTCCTGGAAAAAGGCCTCGAGCGTGGACTCCCAACCCGCGCTGCGAATTTCTTCCTTCACCGCCTCAACGCTGCCCATTTCGACCCGTGCGGCTCGCAACGCCTCCTTGCGGCTCATCCCCGAGCGCACCTTCTCTTCCACCGCGGCGTCCAAGTAACCGCGCAGTTCTTCGTCCATTTCCTGTTCCACTTGCCTTTTGCGGAACAGCGCCCGCAGCCCGAGGAATAACTTGTAAACCCAGCGCATTGTTTTAGCCTTCAGCTATCAGCGATCAGAAACAGCGGAAGTAGGAAGTAGGAAATAGGGTCTGTTTCTTCCGACTCGCTACTCGCTACCCCCTATTCCCTATCCCCAATCTCCCACTTCCGCCTTTGACTCGTCACTCGTCACTTGTCACTCGTCACTGCTTTTGATCGGGCTCCTCTGTCATTCAGAATTCGCAATTCAGAATTCGAGCGATTCCCGCGATTTGTCTTCCCCACTCCTCGGTCTCGGCCTTCAGTTGCTTGCGCCCGCGGGCCGTGAGGACGTAATACTTGGCACGCCGGTTGTTTTCCGAGGCTCTCCACTCGGCCTCGATCCGCCCCTCGCGCTCCAGGCGCCGCAAGGCGGGAAACAACGAGCCCGCGTTCACGCGGAACACGCCTTTGCTGATCTGCTCGATGCGCAGCGCGATGCCGTACCCGTGCATAGGCTGAAGGGCCAGGGTTTTCAGGATGAGCATGTCGAGCGTGCCCTGCACCAGGTCACTGACTTTTTCCATGACGGGTCTCTCCTCTGGACGGTCGAGATGAGGATACGCCCGTCCTCTAGATTGTCAAGAGGAAAGATTGGCCGCTTTGTCCTTTGTCCCTTGTCCTTTGTCCTTTGTCAGTTGTCCGTGGTCAGTGGTTGGTTATCCGCTGACAACTGGCCGCTGGCAACTGGCCGCTGCCGCGGGTTGACACTCTTCCGCGCCGGGTGTTACAAAGGTATGAAGGCTGTTCCTCGGCGCGGCGCGCTGTGGTGGGTGTAGCTCAGCTGGTAGAGCGCCAGACTGTGGATCTGGACGTCGCGGGTTCGAATCCCGTCACCCACCCCAAGAAAAGTCGAAAGTTGAAAGTTGAAGGTCGAAAGCAAAAAGCGGCACACCAGATCAGGTGCGAGTGGCTGCGCCGGCTTTCGCTGCGCGTTTGACTTGGCTGCGGGCCCGCCGATATGATGCCTTGGGTGTCGTCCGTTGTGGTTCAGGTTTCAGGCTTATCCTGCCACCTGACACCTGTCACCTGACACCTGACTTTGCGGGCGTGTAGCTCAGCAGGATAGAGCATCGGATTTCTAATCCGAGGGTCGGGGGTTCGAGTCCCTCCACGCCTGCCAATTCCTCAGATGCCGCGACGCGTGTCTACAAACTCCTAGGCAGCCACATCAGCTAATTCAACGAACCCGACCCACAAGAGGGATTCAGGCTTACCCCAACTTACTGATGTCTAAGGGGATCCGTCTAGCACTTTTGTACCATCGACAAAAAGGCAGCCCTCTTCTAAGCTCAGCGTGGCTACGGTCAAAGGGGGAAGGATGAAGCGATCCAACAAATCGTTGGCTTCCAAGGTGGAAGGGTTAACGCGTGAAGCTCTCCCCGCAGTCGCAGCTCTTCAGAGTCGGTTCAAGACCCTGTACCACCGGCTTTCAGGCAGGTGTCTTGACCTTGCCTGTGAGGAATCAGGCCAGGGGCTGGTCGAATATGTGCTGGTGTTCGCGCTGATCAGCCTGGGAGCAATGACGGGAATGTTATCTTTGGCTACCGCGGTTAATGATGCCGCGACGAGGGTGTTCAATATCGTGCGCCAAACGATTTGAGCTGATGCAAAGCTTCAGAGTGACGTGAGTGACTGCGGATTGGGCGGCGCTCCCCGCTGCGCCGCTCAGGTTCCCTTTTTCGATCTCCCACTTTCATCACGATTCTGTTGCCCGCCGATCGAGCGAAGATGGCTCCTCAGCCTCACAGCTCCGCTTCCCTCCACTTCCCTCTGCCCGGGGACGGCGTGACGCCAAGTGCCGTCAATGCGATGAGTCTCGATATAGTCTCTCCCGCCGCGCTGGACATAGGTTGACAGGTCGCCGTCGAATTCGTCCAACCAGTACCCGAAGTCGCTGAGGACTTCATGCACGTCGGGCCGGGCAAAAGCGTGATGGCTCTCGGGGACAACATCCCCAGCGAAATACTCTCTCAGCAATTTCCGGCGGGGCGTGCCGCCCTCGCGGCGCCCGCGGCGCCGGTCCGTAATGAGAAGGAGCTGGCTCAATTCCTTGTGGAGGTTGCACCATTCAAAGAAAACCGAGGACGAGAGAACATGAATGCACGCCTCGGGACTCGGCTGGTCTTCACATCGGGGGCAGTAAGGAATCCTCATGAATTGCACGGTGTCGGTGGCCACGCAGCAGTCAAGGTCGACTTCGTGGAGGGCCACGGGAACAGGCTCCATCCTGATCCTGCTCTTGCACTGTTTGCAGATCAAGGCGTGGGTGCGGTCGTCCTGCCAGCAGCTTTCAGACAAGAAGCTTTGGACGGCTGCGAAAAAGTCATCCACGCGGGCTTTCCTGGGACTCTTCATCGTACCTCCGCGCCTGTTCGGACTGACCGTTCCTGAGCCGCGATGAATCTTGCTGAAAGTGACGACACTTCAGCGCCGCGTTCACACACTTCGGACGCACTGCCCCGGAGGACTTGGCTGGGAACGGTCGCGCGCGGGGAGACTATTGCGCAGCCGGGCGGACCGCGGTCGCGCGGGGCCCTTTCTCTCCCCTTTCCATCTCAAACTCGACGGTCTCACCCTCCTTCAAGCTGTCGAAATTCAACTGCTGAAGGCTGCTGCGATGGAAGAACACCTCTTGGCCGTCTGCGGCCCGGATAAATCCAAATCCACGGTCGCGGATTACCCTTTTGACGGTTCCTTGCATAGCCACCTCGGTTAGCGTCGGGGGGCTTCGCGGCGGGTCGGACTGCAAAGAACAAGACTGCCAGTGAAGTAACCTCTCGTACGCGTTGGCCGGGCACTCTATCAACATCAAGACGCTTTGTCAAAGGCGGAAAATGGGGGAGGGCATAATGTCCCCCTCCCGACTAGTGCCGTTCCAACTCTTTGGCTCTAGCTCTGCCGGTGCGCGGAACGGACTTTGGCAAGGCACCGCCCGCCATCTGTTGAGACGCGACAAGTTGGAACGGCACTAGCTGGCCTGGGGGCTGAAGGACTGCCGGGCGGCAGCGAGGTTTTCGTAGATTTCGAAAACGGTGCTAAGGCGGGTGATCTGCAGGAGCTGGTGCACGCCACGGGGAAGGTGCAGGAGCTTCAGGTCGCCTCCCGCCTTGCGCGCCGAGGTGTAACTGGCGATGAGCGTGGACAAGCCCACGCTGTCAATGTACGTGATCTCTCCCAGGTCCAGCAAAATGCGCCCATGCCCGGCATCGAGCAATTCCCGTACTTTGTTGCGGAGAGCCTCAGTCTCCTCTCCAAGCGTGATTCGCCCGCGCAAATCGAGGAGCCAGATGTCATCGACCTTTTTTTCCACAATGTACAGAGCCATGGGAAATCTCTCCTGCCTTACGCCTCGTTCAACAGCGCTTCGACTTCACGGCGGATAATCGGGAGTGTGATTTTCACCAGACGCCAATGCACACGGTTGTCCGCGTCATGGGAGCTCTTCTGAAGAGTGTCACAGCTAATGCTGGACGCACTAATTATATACGCTCTGCCGATACAATTCGACATCAGGAAAAGGCAGATCTGTCTCCGGACTGTGTGCTGCCTCCCTTCGGCTAAAACTCTCACGCCGGCAGGCCATGAATGTTAGACTGGGCAAACCTACTCAGGGAGGACTGACATGCTCAAGACGAGTGTTACGAGAAGGAAATTCTTTGGCCAGGTCGCGGCAGGGTCGGCCGGAATCGCGGCAACCACGCTGGCGAAGTCCGCTTCGGGGGCGGCGGCCGCGCCTCCGTATCCCCTGACCATGGAATCGTACCCGCTGGCGGAGCCGGGCAAAGGCGCGGATCTCTCCCACCTCAAGATCGTAACTCGCGAGGGCATCGAGGATTCGGTTCGCGACAAAATCCGCAGCATCTCGCCCAACGTGGAGTTGAAGACGTGCAATGGCGACGAGGAGTTCCGCCGTGAGTTGGCCGACGCGCAGGCCATCTACGGCTATTTCACACAGCAAGACCTGACCGCTGCCCGGAGCTTGCGGTGGATTCAATGGACCGCAGCGGGTGTCGAACACATTCTCTGGCCGGAACTCGTGGAGAGCCCCATCGTCCTGACCAATATGCAGAAGATGTACTCACCCACGATCTCCGAGACGGCGATTGGGCTGTTGCTGACGCTCACCCGCGGGCTGAATCAGTACGCGCTCGATACCCGCGAGCGGCGCTGGAAGCCGCTGGCCAATCTGCGGGAAATTAGCGGCCTGACCATGGGGCTGGTGGGCCTGGGCGGCATCGGGACGGATACGGCCTACCGCGCGCACTACGGGTTTCACATGAAAATCCTGGCCGTGGATCCCAAGCCCCTGCCCCGGCCCGCCTTCGTGGCCGAGCTCCATTCGCTCGACTGGCTGCCTCAAATGCTGCCCCAGGTGGACGTCCTGGTCAGCGCCGCGCCCCACACGAAGATCTCCGAGGGCATGCTGAACGAGTCCGTGTTCCATGCCCTGAAGCCGACCGCCTATTTCATCAACGTCTCACGCGGCAAGCTGGTGCACACGCCCTCGCTGGTGCGCGCGCTCCAGGAAGGCTGGATCGCCGGCGCCGGGCTCGACGTCACCGACCCGGAGCCGTTGCCCTCCGACCACCCGCTTTGGACGGCCGGAAACGTCATCATCACCGCGCACTCCTCCGCCCAATCTCCGGGCTCGGGCCAGCGCGCCGAGGACCTCTTCTGCGAAAACGTGCGCCGCTACATGGCCGGCCTGCCGCTGCTGAATGTGGTGGATAAGAAGCGAGGGTACTAGAAGAACAGTGACGAGTGGCAAGTGACGAGTGAGGAGTCAAACGGAAAGTAAACAGTCGAAAGTCAAAAGTCCAAGGTGAGGATCCTTGTGGCGTCATTACTGTGAACTGTCAACTGTAGAGTGTGGACTGCTCTTCTGACTCGTCACTTGTCACTCATCACTCTTCACTGTACTTCCGGCGGCTGCGTGATCCAGCGGTTCTTGTGCAGGAATTCCGTCACGGGGCCGATGTCGTGCGCGTCGCAAACCAGCAGGCGGCAGAAGACTTCCGAAGTGCCTACCTTGGGCTCGATTTTGGCGGCTTGGCGAAAGGCCATCTGGGCATCCTTCTTGCGCTCGAGTTGCCACAGAGCGATCGCTTGAAGCGCCAGCATGGCTGCCGAGTTGGGATCGCCGGACAGCGCCAGCGCGCACTCGGTCAGGGAATTTTCATAGCTGCGTTGTTTCCAGAGCGCCAAAGCCATAAGGCGGTGGCCCTCCGGCCCCTGTGGGGACTGCGCGATCAGCGCCTCCGCCCGCGCGGTCGCGCCCTTGATGTCGCCACGCCGCAAGAGTCCCAGCCCCAAGAGCTCCCCGGCCGGCGAGTAGCCGGGCCGCGCGCGCACCACCTTCTCGAGCAGGTCCGTCGCCCGGCTTACTTCCCCCGCCTCCATCAACATGCGCGCGAGTTGGACCTGGCTGTCCGCATCCTGCGGGTCGAGCGCCACGGCTTTCTCCAGGAAGCTTCGCGCTTCGGCGGCGCGCCCGTCGTGCAGGGAGATCTCCGCCAGAGCCGTGTATGCCGGGGCCAAGTCCGGCGAAGTCTGAATGGCCCGGCGAAACATCTGCTCGGCCTTCGGATACTTTCTTTGGAAGAACCAGAGTTGGCCCAGCGCCAGATACGCGCTGCCGTCGCCGGGCTGGAGCTGGGCGGCCGACTCGAACTCGGAGGCGGCCTTGTCCTCTTCTCCTCCAGCGAAATAGGCGTGCCCAAGCGCCAGGTGTGCCGAGGGATTCCGCGGCGCCAAGCGGATCGCTTCCTGTGCTTGGGCCAGAGCCTCGCCGGCACGTCCGGTGTCAAGATAGAAAGCTGCCAGGCTCAACCGGACTGACACGTCTTGCGGGCGCAAGGCGAGGGCTTTGCTGAACTCGATGCCGGCCAGATCGCGGTATTCGGCGGAGGGAAGGCCGGGCCCCGCAGCATGCGAGGTCGCCTGCGTGCTGAGCGTCCAGGCCACCATGCCGAGGGCCGCGTGCGCGTCGGCATCGTTCGGGTCGAGGCGCGTCGCCACCTGGAACTCACGCAGGGCATCGCCCAATTTGCCCTCCTCCCGAAGCGCGAGCCCCAGGCCTCGGTGCGCGGGCTCTGATTCCGGCTGCGCCTCGATGGCGTCGCGGAAGGCGGCCTCCGCGCGCGCCGCATCATGCCGCGCCAGCAGCTCGAACCCGTTCGCAATTAGCTCCCCGGCATCCTTCGAGGTCTGAGATGACCCCTCACCCGCCCTCGTACTTCGGGCCCCCTCTCCCCAAGGGAGAGGGCTGTTTTCGCTGTTCAGGTCCGTCCCTCTCCCAGGGGAGAGGGTGGCGAGCGTAGCGAGCCAGGTGAGGGGGATTGGGCGGACGGGAAACAGCAAAGGGATCACAAGAACGCGCGCGGCGCTCCTCCGGGCAATCCTCGCGACGCATGGGGACATATGCCAGACGGCTTTACGGCACGACGTGAATCTGCTCAGAGTCATGGAGAATAATTTGAGCGCGCCCCTGATGGAGACCGATCGGGCCTCGAAGTTCAACATTCCTCCCGGTCAAGGTTGACAGGTCGCCGAAATGCTCACGGTCAGAGGAGAAAATAACGCTGCTGAAGGGACAATCGCGATAGTCGGGGCAGAAATCCAGAAACGTGTTGCCCGCGCGCGAGGTGAAGACCCGCAGCACGCGACCGGAGACGCAGCCAGTTTGCCCCGTGTGCGCGCCCGCGTCGTGGAAGTCCACGCAGCCTGCCGTCTCCGTCGCGCCCGGCGAGGCAGGTAGCGGGCTTGTGATAACGGCCCCAGACGAGTGGCGCCCGAGCCGATAGCCTAAAAGCACACTCAGGCCGCAAGTGACCAACACCAGCCCCCCGACCGCGACGTGCAAGCGCTTCATGAGAGACCTTCGGTTCAGCCTGGGGAGTATATCAAAGCGGACTGCAACTAAGGCGCCCGCCATAAGCCAATCATATTGTCGTCAGCCTCGCGCCGCCCCGGTGTGATGCCTCGTGGGCGGGCGGCGGGCAGAACGACAACGGCGTTTTTCTTAATCCCTCTGGCTCCCTCTAAAACAAAACGGCCGACAGTGTGAACTGTCGGCCGCTGAAGGGAATCAATTATGAAGTCTACCTGTGTCCTCGCACCCCGCCGTGGAAGCCCCCACCACCATGGAATCCGCCCCCTGCATGGCCTCCGCGTGAGAAGCCGCCGCGGAATCCTCCCCCGGATGGGCCGCGAGCTATGCCGCCACCTCGATAGCCCGGGCGACCATAATACCCGCGCGCACTGCCGTTGAAGCCTCGGCCATAATAGCCTCCACGACCGTAAGAGCCTCCTCGGCCGTAATAGCCGGAGCGACCATAGTAGCCTCGACCGTAGAAGCCGCGACCACCGTAGAAGCCTCGGCCGCCCCAATAGCCGTGGAACCAGGGGCCTGCGCCTATGAAGATACCGTTAACGAACCAATCCGGCCCATAGTAGCCATACGGGGCGCAAGCGTAGGGATAGTAACCGTAGTAGCCGTACGGGCAAACTGGCGGTGGGCCGTCGTAGATCGGGGGCGGCCCCACGTAGTCAGGGGCGGGGAATCCAATTCCGACGCCGACCGCAAAGCGCTGGGCAAAGGCAGATGGCGCTGCCGCCACACAAAAACCAAGTAAACTGAGGAGCATTAGCTTTTTCATGTTTTATGCCTCCTCCGACTCCAAAGAGTCTCTTTCCTACTCCCGGCAGATTTAAGGCAATAAGCCTGCCATAGTAGATGGTTCTGTCATGCCGACTAACAGCTTTTATTTTCAATCTGTTAGACGGTAGCTAGAAGAAAGTTAGGGATGCGGCTTAACAATCCGGTGGTGGTTCCTGGTCAGGGCCGGTGCTTTTCGGCCACCGGGGGCCGGACGAATTGCAGCACCTGGTTCGCAGCAAAAAGGCTCAAAAAACCCCAATCAAACCGGACATGAAAATGCTCTAAATGACGCGCGGTGGGGGAAATTCGGGCAAGGAGTCTGAATAGGAGAGGGATTATCCCCCCGAGGCGAGTGAGAATGCCTGAGGGCCAGGCACCACCAAGGACACGAAAGTTCAGGGGAGCGGTATACATCCATTGGGACCGATGCAAAGGCTGCGGTTTTTGCGTGGAATTCTGTCCCCCCAAAGTCTTGGCCTTCTCCGACAAATTCAACGCGCACGGCTACCACCCTCCCCTGCTTGTCAACGAACCCGGATGCACGGGTTGTGATCTGTGCGGCCTCTACTGCCCCGACTTCGCGATCTTCGGGGTGCGCGTTCCCGTAGAGGAAGCGCCCAAGGAGGCAGGTCCCGTTGCAGGCTAATCCCAAAGCGGTCTTAACCGGGGCGCACTTCCTGGACGGCGACCAGGCGGCGTGCGAGGGCGCCTTGGCCGCGGGAGCGAATTTCGCCGCCGGCTACCCCATTACCCCCTCCACCGAAATCGTCGAGCGCTTTGCCAGCCGCATCCCCAAGGTAGGCGGAATCTTTCTGCAGATGGAAGACGAGCTTGCTTCCTCGATTGCCATCCTGGGCGCGGCCTGGGGCGGCGCGAAGGCCTTTACGGTCACTTCCGGCCCAGGCTTCTCTTTAATGATGGAGCACATCGGTTACGCGGCGATGACGGAGACGCCCTGCGTTTTCGTGGACGTCCAGCGCGGCGGGCCATCCACCGGCTTGCCCACGCTGCCGGGCCAAGCCGACATGATGCAAGCGCGCTGGGGCTCGCACGGCGACTACGAAATCGTGGCCCTCTGTCCCAACTCCCCGCAGGAATGCTTCGATTTGATGATCGACGCCTTCAACCTGGCGGAGCAATACCGTGTCCCTGTGCTGTTCATGATGGACGAGTGCGTGGGGCACATGACGGAGAAGGTCGTCATTCCGCCGGCAGAAGAAATCAACATCTTTCCCCGGCACTACACTTCCCTGCCCCCCGAGGAGTACAAGCCGTTCAAGCCCGCGCCGGATGGCGTTCCCGAGATGGTGAAGGCCGGCGACGGGTACCACATCCACGTCACTGGGCTGACGCATGACGAGCAGGGCTACCCCGCCATGAACTGGCGCGGGCAGGAAAAACTGGTGCGCCGGCTGGTGGACAAAATACGAAACAACCCCGTGGTCCGCTGCGAGGAGCGCGACCTGGAAGACGCCGAGGTGGTGGTAGTAGCCTACGGGATTACTTCCCGCGTGGCGCTGCGGGCTCTCCAGATGGCTCGCGCCGAGGGGCTGCGCGCGGGGTTGCTGCGACCTATCGTGGTCTGGCCCTTCCCCGAGCAGCGGATTCGAGCCCTGGCCGAAAAGGCCAAGGCTTTTGTCGTGGTCGAGATGAATTACGGCCAGATGGTGCACGAAGTCGAGCGCGTGGCCGGCGCCCGGGCGCGCACCGTGTTGGTGCCGCATGGCGGCGGGACGGTCCACGACCCCAAGGACATCCTGGTAGCGATCCGGTCGGCGATCCGTCCTGCTGACGGAGAGGCGGTCCAGTGAGCGCCGCAGCCGTCGTCAATCCGGTTGAACCCTTCCTGCGCACCGACCGCATGCCGCATATCTGGTGCCCCGGCTGCGGCATCGGCACCACCGTCAACTGCTTCGCGCGCGCCCTGGTGGAATCCAAGATCCCGCTCGACAAGGTCGCCATCGTTTCCGGCATCGGCTGCACGGGGCGCGTGGCGGGCTACGTCAAGCTGGACTCGTTCCACACCACGCATGGCCGCGCTATCCCCTTCGCCACCGGCCTGAAGCTTGCCAATCCCAACTTGACCGTGGTGGTCTACAGCGGCGACGGCGACCTGATCGCCATCGGGGGCAATCATTTCATTCATGCCGCGCGGCGCAACGCGGATATCAAGGTGATCTGCGTCAACAATTTCATTTACGGGATGACGGGCGGGCAAGTCGCGCCCACCACGCCGATGGGCGCCACGGCCACCACCGCGCCCTACGGCGGGTTCGAGCGGCCCTTCAACCTGCCCTTCCTCGCGGAGTCTTCCGGGGCGGTCTACGTGGCGCGCTGGACGTCCTTCCACGTCCGCCACATCGCGCATTCCATGGCGGAAGCGCTTAACAAGAAGGGCTTCACCTTTATCGAAATCATTACTCCTTGCCCCACGCTCTATCAACGCCGCAACAAGCTGGGCGACGGCCTCGACACCATGAAGTATTACAAGCAGCACAGCGTCATCAAGAACGGCGCCAGCACCCGCGACTTGGACCTCAGCCTGGGGTCTGAAATCATTGTGGGGAAATTTGTGGACATCGTGCGGCCCACGCTCGAGCAGGCCATGGACCATCAGCTCCGGCAGACGCTCAAGGAGAGTTACGTCCCCCCCGCTGCGGCGGCCATTGCGGGAGAACACTGATGGGCATCACGGAAATTCAAATCGCGGGGTTCGGCGGGCAGGGCGTCATCCTGGCAGGGATGGTCATCGGCAAGGCCGCGGCCATCTACGACAACAAGCACGTGACCTTGACGCAGAGCTTCGGCCCCGAAGCCCGCGGCAGCGCGTGCAGCGTGCAATTGATTGTCTCTGGCGAGCCCATCTTTTATCCCTACCTCTCGCAACCCGATATTCTGGTGGTCATGTCGCAGGAGGCGTTCACACGCTTTAGCCCGCAAATCAAGCCGAGCGGCATGCTGCTTTACGAGCAAGACCTCATCACTCTCAGCGCGCTGCACGCTGGAGTGAAAACCCACGGCATTCCCGCCACTCGCCTGGCCGAGGAGCTGGGCCGCAAGCT
>Ga0187771_10000961_pt1 | contig 18736 bp, 20 predicted proteins | sample 0116_SJ02_MP15_1_FD_133139 | JGI IMG/M metagenome (GOLD analysis project Ga0187771, IMG submission 133139) | Tropical peat soil microbial communities from peatlands in Department of Meta, Colombia - 0116_SJ02_MP15_10_MG | ecosystem: Environmental > Terrestrial > Soil > Wetlands > Peat | place...
CAAAAGGCTCAAAGCGATTCAAAAGAAAACTGGTATACCGCTTTCAGACATTTTAAGACGTGCGATTGATGAATATTGGGAAAAGTTTGAAAGAAAGGGAAAAAGGAGATGAGTACAGGAGCAGGTTAAGATGAAAAAGACTATCCTTTTTATTTTTTGTGTTAGTGGCGTTGGTAGTTAGCTGCGAACGCTCTAAAAAGGAGGAATTTTCAAAAGACAAAAGAAATTGGTAAGAAACCAAGGCAAACCCACAATCCATGCAACCGGTTGAAATGCTTCCTGAAAAAATGGTCGGGGAGACCGGAATTGAACCGGCGACCTCTTGGTCCCGAACCAAGCGCGCTACCAAGCTGCGCTACTCCCCGGCTTACTGATAAAATACGCTAAGCGCTTAGCGTTATTTAGGGTACAAACTATAGCATATACAATTTATCTCGAAATGTCCAGATTTTGGAGAATTTGAGTTGGGAAGTTTTAATTACCCTTTGAAGCCGTTTTCAATGTAGGCATAGGCACTGTGATTATGAATCGACTCGAAATTTTCAGACTCCACGGTAAACCATATAATGTTCGGATCTTTTTTTAAGCGTTTTGCAATATCCCTCACCACATCTTCAACAAACATCGGGTTCTGGTAGGCTTTTTCAGTCACATATTTTTCATCGGGCCTCTTCAGGATGGAATAGAGGTCGCACGAGGCACAATCCTCCACCAATTGAATGATGTCTTCAATCCATATGAACTTTTTAAACCTGAGGTTGACAGTCACAAGCGACCTTTGATTGTGTGCTCCAAATTGGCTGATCTCTTTCGAACAAGGGCAGACCGTGGTAACGGGAACCACCACCCCGACATAGAAATCCTCCTTCTCGTTGCTTGAACCGCAGAATCTGCAGATATATTCCATCAGGCTCTTGGATTTAGTCACGGGAGCTTCTTTTTCGATAAAATAAGAGAACTCAACCTCGAGATGGGCGGTCTTGGCTTTCAATTTATCTTTGACCTCCTTCAAAATCTTTGAGAAGTTCTTAATGGCAATATTTCCTTTATATTGATTGAGGATCTCGACAAACCGACTCATGTGGGTGCCTTTGAATCGATGGGGAAGATCTACATACATATTCACACTGGCCACAGTATGTTGAACCCCCTTGGCTTTATCCAATACGGTGATCGGGTACCTAATGTTTTTTACACCAACCTTATTGATCTCAATCATTCGATGATCTCTTTGGCTCTGGATATCGTTCATTCTTTTCTCCCATAATAGGTGGCACAGGATGTCTCTGACTCCCATGCAGTCACCTTCTTAAGATTTACAGGATATTGATTTAATTCTGCTTTCAATTTATCAAAAATATATTTGGCAATATTTTCGGAAGAGGGCTCCTTTTCTGAAAAATAGGGGAGATCGTTGAGATATCTGTGATCCAGAAGCTTTAACACCTTTTCAACCTTCTGCTTCAATACCCCAAAATCGATCGCCACACTCTCCTTCCCCAAGCGGTTTGATACGACAGAGACCTCCACCTTCCAATTGTGGCCGTGGAGATCTTCGCATTTTCCATGAAGGTATCGTAACCGATGAGCCCCGGAGAAATGAGAGTGAACTGCAATTTCATACATGGCTGTCCCCTTCTTAAAACCTACGCTACTCCCGAACAAAATGTAGAGGTCCCTCCGTGGGCCCCTACAACATTTAATCCACTAACAAAATCCTCACATCCATCACATTGGTATGGGTAGGTCCGGTGATTAGAAGATCTCCCAACCTTTGGAAAAATGGGTAGGCATTGTTGTCCTTGAGGTACACTTCTGGATCCAAACCCATTGACCGTGCTCTTTGAATGGTTGTATGGTCAGCAATTGCTCCTGATGCATCCGTCGGCCCATCTGTCCCATCTGTCCCTCCGCTCAGGAGAACCACCTTTTCAAGTCCATCGATTTCAAATGCTGCTGCCAGAGCAAATTCCTGGTTTCTTCCTCCGAGGCCATGACCTTTGAGGGCCACGGTGGTTTCACCTCCTGAGAGGATGCAGCCAGGTCTTGGGAGTGGATTCCCACTGGATAGGATCTCTTTTGCAATCGCGGAATGGAATCGAGCTGCCTCTCTGGTCTCACCTGTAATTGAAGAGGAAAGGATGAGGGTATTAAAGCCGAGGGAAATAGCTTCTTCTTCTGCTGCACGGAGAGCGAGGATATTCGACCCGATGAGATAGTTATAGACCTTTGCAAATGCCATATTTCCTGGTTTTGGTGTCTCTTCAACCTTTCCTTCTTTTCCCAATAATAGGTGTTCTTGAATCGAAGATGGGATTTCTTTGAGCAAGTCGTATTTCCTTAGAATATTCCAAGCCCCTTCGAATGTGGAGTTGTCAGGCACGGTTGGACCAGAACCAATAACATCGATTGCATCACCAACGACATCGGATAGGATGAATCCGATGACCGGGGAGGGGTAAGCCCATCGTGCAAGCCATCCTCCTTTGATCTGCGAGATGTGTTTCCTGACAGTGTTGATCTCTTGAATATCACCTCCACATTCGAGAAGAAGCTGTGTCACTTTCTGTTTTTCTTCGAGTGTGATTCCATCTGCTGGAAGTGGTAGAAGTGCAGACCCACCTCCTGAAAGGACAAAAACAATCAGGTCTTCATCTCCCGATCCTTTGAGGAGGTCCCGAATCTTTTTTGATCCCTCGATACCGTTGGGATCAGGAATGGGATGCCCAGCCTCAATGATTTCAGTCTTTTCTAAGGGGAGAACATGCCCATATTTGGTCGTAATCAAACCGTATGTGATCCGGCCTCCAAAAATATCTTCGATAGCCTGGGCCATTGAAGCGGAGGCCTTTCCAGTACCAATGAGAAAGATTCTATTAAAAACGCTTAGATCGAATATTTTTTCAGAACCCTCCTCTGTTCTTATCAACAGGCGACCTTTATCAATCTGAAGCATCTCTTTCAATCTTTTGCATGGATTGACAGCCGAGATGGCTTTGGAAAAGATGGTCTTTGAAATCCTCCTCATTTCTTCAAGTGAGAATTTTTCCACTGTATGTGAATTTTATAACTAAATCGTTCTTGAGTCAATTCTTCCAATTTTACACTTCGTATCCTTTCTGTTATATTTAACGTAATTTTCCCTGGTCTGTCCTTTAAAAAATAAGGGATTAGAGGCGAAATGACTAAAACTCCAAACCTAACCATGGAACTTCCCTTTCGATACATTCTCACCGTGTCAGAACTTACACAAGAAATTAAAGACATTCTTGAATTGAAGTTCCCTGATCTATGGGTCGAAGGTGAGATCTCAAACCTTCGTGTCCCTCCATCTGGACACATCTATTTCACTTTAAAGGATGATTTAAGCCAGATTCGGGCTGTCTTCTTTAAGATGCAAGCTCGCTTTCTCCGTTTCGCTCCCGAAGATGGCCTTCAAGTCGTCTGCCATGGAAGGGTTAGCCTTTATGAGAAAAGGGGAGAATATCAATTGATTTTAGACTCCATAGAACCCAAGGGAATAGGAGCCCTTCAACTGGCATTTATCCAATTAAAAGGGAAGCTCGAGGGGGAAGGATTGTTCGATGTCAAGCATAAAAAGCCAATTCCTTTGATTCCTCAGAAAATCGGGATGATCACCTCTCCCACTGGTGCCGTGATCAGAGATATGCTCCATATCATCAACAGACGCTTTGAAAATGTTCACATCTTGCTCTATCCTGTTCGGGTTCAAGGAGAAGGGGCTTCCCAGGAAATTGTTGACGGCATCGAATATTTCAATAAACAGATGGAGGTGGATGTCATCATTGCGGGAAGGGGTGGAGGATCTCTTGAAGACTTGGCTCCTTTTAACGAAGAGGTCGTGGCCAGAGCAATTTACCATTCGAGAATCCCCATCATCTCAGCAGTGGGCCATGAGACCGATTATACCATTTCGGATTTTGTAGCAGATGTAAGAGCACCAACGCCCTCGGCTGCTGCAGAGTTGGTGATTAGAGATAAACGGGAAGTAAAGGACACCCTTCGTCATTTCAGGGGGCGTTTAGAAAGTAAAGTTCTTCAAATCATTTCAGGGGGGCGGACGGATTTATTCCATTTCAGAAAGCGCTTAATCGATCCGAGGAAGAAGATTGAGGAATACTTTTTAGGAATAGATGATCTGACCAACCGGTTCCGCATTTTAATCTCCCGGACTATTAAAGGCAAAAGAGAGAAGTCTTTGCATATCAGGGAATCTCTTTTCGTTCGAATTCCTCATCAGCGAATCGCTACCCTAAGATTATTGATCTCTCAGGCTGAAAAACGACTGAGCCGGAACCTCAGACATTCCATTGAGATCCAGAGGCGGAGAGCAGAGGGGATTTTGGGGAAATTGGATTCTTTGAGCCCCCTCTCCATCCTTCAGAGGGGATACAGTATTACTCGAAAGATCCCTTCGCTGCAAATTTTAAGAAATTCGGAGCATGTAAAGGAAGGAGATAAGGTGGAGGTGAGACTTCATCGGGGAACCGTTTTTTGCGGGGTCGAGAGGACTGAAAAATCTTGACGTTGACGGGTTGACAATATAGAATAAGTATCTGTAGTCAGATTTTTTAGGGGGAAATGTAGATGCCAAAGGAAAGGTTCGAAGATGCGTTGAGTAAGTTGGAGAAGATCGTTTCTAAACTCGAGGAAGGGGATATTCCTTTGGAAGAGTCTTTAAAACTCTTTGAAGAGGGAATTCGGCTTTCAAAATTTTGTAACCAAAAACTGGATGAGGCAGAGAAGAGAGTTGAGATACTCTTAAAAAATAAGCAAGGGGATTTGAAACCACACCCATTCGACCCTTCGGCAAGCTCAGGGCAGTCCCTCTCTGGCGATGAAGAATAGGTTCTCATGGAAATTAAAAGATATTTTGAAAACTTTCTCTCCAGCAATGGGATGGATCGATGAAGAGAATACTGGATCAAGTAGATACTCCTTTTGATATTAAAAAATTAGACATAGAGGAATTGGAGAGGCTTTGCAACGAGATCCGACAAGAGATCATCTCCATCGTTTCAAAAACCGGGGGACATCTCTCTTCAAATCTGGGCGTGGTAGAGCTGACGGTTGCCATCCACTATGTCTTTGACCTCCCCAAAGACAGATTGATATGGGATGTCGGCCATCAAAGTTATACCCATAAACTTTTAACCGGAAGAAAGGATCGTTTTCCTACCCTGAGACAATACGAAGGGCTGAGCGGTTTTCCCAAAAGAGAAGAGAGCCCTTATGACTTCTTCGATTCCGGCCACAGCGGTACCTCCATCTCTTCCGCTTTGGGGATGGCAGAGGCTTTCAGGCAGAAAAGCAAAGAAGGGAAGGTAATCGCTGTCATTGGTGATGGGTCGATGACAGCAGGCCTTGCCTTTGAAGGTCTCAATCAGACAGGACACATCGATCAGGATCTCATCGTCGTGCTGAACGACAATGAAATGTCCATCTCACCCAATGTAGGGGCACTCTCCTCCTACCTCAACCGTTTGATGACAGGGCAGTTTGTCAACCGGTTCAGAGATGATATCAAATCTTTTTTAGAGACCCTTCCCGGGATAGGAAAGTCTGTCCTCCGTTTTGCTAAACAGGCTGAGGAATCGTTAAAAGGTCTTTTGATACCAGGTCTTCTCTTTGAAGAACTGGGTTTGAAATACATCGGACCGATCGATGGTCATCGCCTGGATTACCTGATCGAGACCTTTCAGAATATTAGGAAATTGAGGGGACCGATCCTCGCCCATGTGATCACCCAAAAGGGAAAGGGTTATGGACCCGCGGAAACGAATCCAGCTCGTTTCCATAGCATCCCCCCTTTTATTATTGAAACTGGAGAACCTCTACAAGGGCAGGTCAATAGCCCTCCCAGCTTTACAGAGGTCTTTGGAGAAACGCTCTGCCGATTGGCGAAGGAGGATAAACGTCTGATCGCTATCACGGCTGCCATGCAGAGCGGGACGGGTTTGGAGGAGTTTTCAAGAAAATTTCCAGATCGTTTTTATGACATCGGCATTGCTGAACAGCACGCGGTCACCTTTGCTGCGGGGCTTGCCCTCGAAGGGATGAAGCCGGTTGTCGCCATATACTCCACTTTTTTGCAAAGGGCCTATGATCAGATCCTTCAAGATGTTTGCCTGCAGAATCTCCCGGTGGTCTTTGCCTTGGATCGGGGAGGGATTGTAGGAGAGGATGGTCCAACCCACCATGGACTGTTCGATTTTTCCTACCTTCGTCACATTCCAAACCTGGTCATCATGGTCCCGAAAGATGAGGATGAATTCCAGCATATGATCAAGACCGCAACTGAATGCCCAATGCCGGTGGCATTCCGATATCCCCGAGGAAGGGGGATAGGGGTGAAAAGGGAGAATGCACTTAAATCTATTGAAATTGGGAAGGGAGAGACCCTGAGGGAAGGCGAAGACTTACTCATTCTTGCCATCGGTTCGACAGTATACCCCTCGCTCCGTGCCGCAGAAAGATTGGAGGATATTGGAATTCATACAGCTGTGATCAATAGCCGGTTTCTGAAGCCAATCGATGGAGACCTCATATGCGATTGGGCGAAAAGGACTGGAAGGGTTCTCACCGTTGAAGAGAATGTGCTCCAGGGAGGTTTTGGGAGTGCAGTGCTCGAACTCTTTCAAGAGAGGGGTTTCTTTTCAATTCAGGTGAAGCGTTTGGGCATTCCTGACCTCTTCGTGGAACACGGCCCCCAAACTCTACTCAGAGCAAAATATGGGATCGATGAAAATGGAATTTTTAGAGGGGCAAAAGAAATGGTTGAGGAAAGAAGATCGAAATCTTTTCGTCCAAGACAGAATCACGGCTCTGAGAACAGAGGCCTTACAAACTCCAAATAGGTTAGCCTACGGTTGACCTGTCCTGCTGAGGTGTAAAGTATATTCCATCATCAATTAACCGATTGCTTGAACATTTACGATGAGGAGAAAGGAGCGATTTGATAAACTCTTAGTTGAAAAAGGGATCGTAAAAAGCCGTGAAAGGGCCAGAGCTCTCATCATGGCAGGAAAGGTTGCTGTCGAAGGTCAGACCATTGATAAACCCGGAGCGAAGGTAGAGATAGGAGCTCAACTCCAACTTCAGGAGGAGGATCAACCCTACGTGAGTCGAGGGGGCTTGAAACTCGAAGGAGCCTTGAAGGCCTTTGGGGTCAATCCAAGAGGAATGGTGGTGATGGATGTCGGTGCTTCAACAGGGGGATTCACCGACTGTATTCTTCAAGAAGGGGCGAAGAAAGTCTATGCCGTCGACGTTGGATACGGACAACTTGCATGGAAGCTCCGAAGAGATACCAGGGTGGTGAATTTGGAAAGGAGGAATATTCGCTATCTTAAAAGGGAAGAGGTTGGAGATGAGGTAGACCTGATCCTCATCGATACCTCTTTCATCTCCATCGAAAAATTCCTTCCTCACCTCCTCGGGTTTTTGAAAAGAGGAGGAGAACTCATCAGCCTCATCAAACCTCAGTTCGAAGTAGGAAGGGAGGAGGTGGGAAAAGGAGGCGTGGTGAAAGATCCGGCTTTGCATCAGAAGGTGATTGAACGGGTTTCACGGTTCGGCCGAGGACTCGGTTTAAAGGTACTTGGAGTAGTCGAGTCTCCTCTGCTTGGTCCCAAAGGAAACAGGGAGTTTTTCATCCGTTTAAAAAAGGAAGACCTTTAGGATGGGCAAAGAAAGGGAACCTAAACCAGCAAAGCTCTTTATGAGCCTGATTGCTTCGGAGGACGAAATTCTCCAACAGGGGGTTCAAGACCTCGCTTTGACCTATGGAGAGGTCGACTTTATCAGTGAAAGGTTTCCTTTCAATTTCACTCGCTATTACGCCCAGGAAATGGGTGAACAACTATTCCGTCGCTTCATTACGTTCGGGCATCTCATCCCCGCTCCTCTCCTCCCCGATATTAAACGGGGCACCAATCGTCTCGAGGAAAAATATGCCTTCTCCAACGGAAATCGTCGATTGAACATCGACCCGGGATACCTCTGCCTGCAACATGTGATCCTTGCAACGACAAAAAGTTATACCCACCGGACTTATCTTAGAGAAGGGATTTATGCAGATTTAACGTTGATTTACCGAAACAAGTCCTTTCGATCATTGGAGTGGACCTATCCTGATTATCGCCAAGAAGAGGTGATCGGACTTTTCAACCAGTTCCGGAAGAGATATGTAGAAGATTTAAAAAAGGAGATACGCTATCCATGGTGAAGTCGATGACAGGTTTTGGAAAAGGAGAGGGAAACACCATCTTAGGCAAGTTATATGTGGAGGTTCGCTCGGTCAATCATCGGTATTGCGATATTAATCTAAAGCTTCCTAAACGGCTCGCTCCTTTCGAAAACCGTGTGAAAGAGGCCATTCGATCTCAGGTCTCAAGAGGGAGGATCGATGTTTCACTAAAACTGGACAATCTCGGAGAAGAAAAGGTTCAACTCCATGTGGACCTCCATCTCGCCGAACAATACTACCAGGCCCTTGAGTCATTGAAGGAAAAGCTTCAACTCAAAGATGAGGTCAGCCTGGCACTGCTGGCAGGATCAAAGGATCTGATTACAGCAAAGGAAGAGACGGAAGACATCGAACCCTACTGGCAGGAGATTGTTCCCATCCTGAAGAAGTCTTTCGAGGATTTGGATGAGATGAAGCGGTTAGAGGGAGAATCGATTGCAAAAGATATTCAACAAAGACTGGAATATATTGCTCAACAGTTAGCAGGGATTAAACAACAATTCCCCTTTCGTCTTGAAGCTTATCAAAACAGACTCCAAGAAAGACTTCAGTCCCTTTTGAAGGGAATGGAAGCAGATTCTTTACGTTTCCAACAAGAAGTTGCCTTTCTGGCAGAACGGACGGATATCACCGAAGAAATAGTCAGGACAAAAAGCCACCTTGCCCAGTTTTCAACTTTTTTGGAAGGAGAGGAGCCTGTAGGTCGGAAGATGGAGTTTTTGCTTCAGGAGATTCACCGGGAGGTCAATACTGTGAGCGCTAAGGCCAACGATGCAGAGATCTCCCAAAGGGTCGTTGAAATCAAAAGCGAATTGGAAAAAATTCGGGAACAGGTGCAGAATATTGAATGACAATCAGCACAGCGGTTTAATACCTTATCCCTTTTCGGTTCAATCACTTAGTGGCCATTTAGGAGAAGGCGCTGGACAGGACTGACCCCAAATGACGAAAAAACGAGGAGGATTAATTTTTATCATCTCCGCCCCTTCGGGTACGGGTAAAACGACCTTGGTGAAAGGGGTGATGAAAGAATTGGAGGGGCTTAAATTTTCTGTTTCCTATACCACGCGTCTCCCGCGGGCCAGCGAACGAGATGGTGAAGATTATCATTTCATCTCTCCTTACGCTTTTCAAAAGATGGTGGAGAAGGGCAAATTTTTAGAGTGGGCAGAAGTGCTGGGTAACCATTACGGGACGGCTCGGATCAATGTGGACCTTCTGGAATCAGAAGGGGTTGATCTCATTTTAGATATCGACACCCAAGGAGCCAAAGAAGTGATCAAGAGGGTTGAACATGCGGTATCGATCTACATCCTTCCTCCATCTCTGGAAAACCTTCGAGAACGATTGGAGAGGAGGGGGCTCGACTCACCGGAGATGATCAAACTCCGTTTGGACAATGCCAAAAAAGACATTGAGGAAGCCCATTGGTACCACTACGTGATCGTCAATGAGAGGATCGAGGATGCAGTGGAGAAGTTGAAAGCGATTATTATTGCCGAACGATGTCGGAAGCACAAGGATTCGATCCTTGAAGAAAGAAAGATTCAATAGGAGGAACATCATGGCAAGGATTACTGTTGAGGATTGTCTGAGAAAGGTGGAGAGCCGGTTTGAACTGGTGCTCCTGGCAGCGAGAAGGGCAAAAATGATCATGAAGGGGGCAAAAGCATTAGTTGAGACAGATAATCTACCCATTGTCACCTCCCTTCGTGAAGTAGCTGCCGGGGAGGTGAAGTTTGCCAATCCCAAAGAAAAGGTGAAAACGGGAGAACCTTCTGGTAATGAACCCCGTTAGAAATTCCAGGTTACCTGACGCAGGGAGGCTGGCCATTAAACCCCGCCGGAATGATTCTAAAATGCAACCCGCCATAGAGCAGCGGGCCATTATTTCTAACGGGGTGAACCATGAGAACAGGGCTCAAAGGGGATGAAAGAGGGCGAGGTCATTCAAGGGACCGGGTTGATTGCAGACCCTATTTACCACTATATCTTGATGACCGACCGGGTGGAAGGAGAGGAAACAGAAAGGGGTGTGATCGACACTCCCTGGGTCCAAAGACTTCGTCGCATCTTCCAACTTCAGAGCGCTCGCTGGGTGTATCCCTCTGCAGAGCATACCCGATTTCAACATTCCCTCGGGACGATGCATGTGGCAGGAACCTTCCTGGAGCAGCTGTATCCATCCCTTTCCCGAATTGATAAGGCAGAGATCCCGTCCTTTCATTATGTTGAAGAACTTCTCCGCCTTGGCGGACTATTGCATGATATCGGACATGGACCATTCTGCCATTTCTTCGATGAACAGTATCTTTCCGGATTTGGGACCAATCATGAGGAAATTGGGCAACACATTATCCGGGAAAAAATTTCTCCAGTTTTGAAGAGAATTCGGCGCAGCCCCCATGGTCCCTTTAAGAAAAAAGAGGTTCTCGATCCAGAACAGATTGCCTTCCTTATCAAGAAGCCCCTGAAGCGGGAAGACCGGAAGTACCCGAGGTGGCTGAACCACCTCCGACAACTCTTTCGGGGAACCTTCACTTTCGATAATATCGATTATGTGCTGCGAGATGCTTATATGACGGGTGTCTCCATAGGCCCAATCGATTGGAGAAGACTTCTCCATTACACTTCCTTCTGCAGAGAGGGACTGATCTTGGATAAAAGGGGGCTGGATGCATTGTCCATGTTTCTCAACGCACGCCTCTACCTTTATTCCAATGTTTATTATCACCGCACCACCCGCTCCATTGATCTTCAACTCCAAGAAATTTTTAGAGAGACGATGGAAATCCTTTGCCCTTTTCATCCTTTGGAGGAAATCGATCGCTACCTCACGTTAACGGATTGGTTTCTAATGGAAAGGGTTCTGGATTGGAAGAGATCTTTATCAGCGCGAGAACGACGGTTAGGAAGGCAGTGGGCTGAGGTGCTTTCAAGAAAATTGAAATGGAGCAGTGCCTTTGAGGAAAAATTAACACTTCGAGAAATGGAGGTTGGAAGGCCAATTTTCTTGACACCCCGGGAAGTGAAAAGGAGGATGGAGGCATTTTTGCCTAAACGCTTGAAAGGGATTGAATTCCAAATCGATATGGCTCATCACGACCCGAGGCCGCTCAACCCTTGGCGAGAATCGGAAGGCTCAACGCTCCTCATCTTCGATCCCGGATCCAAAAGAATCTCAAGGGAGCCCCTTTGGAGATTATTCCAATACATCCCAGCAAAGGTAGCCATCTGTCGAGTCTATAGCTCTACGCATCATTACGATCGAGAGCTTAGCCGGGCTGCCCGACAAGCCCTGATCTCAGAGGGATACCTGGAGGTATTTGAGACCAATGTGTAAAAAGGGTGTTCTCCTAAGGGGCCCAAACTGCAACCCTGATGGAAAAGGATAGAAAAGGAATCTTGTTTTAAGACCTACGCCGTGTTATCATATTTAGATATGATATAGATATTCGATGGGGATGGAAAGGATGTAAGACGTGGAAAAGAATGGATACCAAAGACAAGTGATGGCGATCTATCAATTTATCAATGATCATCTTTATTTCAACCGGCCAGATATAGAAATTAAAGGGGAGCGATATAATTCAGCAATCCTTTTTAGCTTGATCACGGGGCTGAAGAAGGGAAAGGAATTGATCATCGGCGAACCCGGGTTGGGAAAGACGACGTCTGCAGAATTTGTTTGCTCATTGATCTACCAGTTTCCATTAGGGGCGATTTGGGGAAGCGAGGTCTCAGGGCATCCGGAACAGACGGAAGAGAAAATTATTGGCAGGCCGGATTTGGGGAAATTGAATCAAGGCGAAGAGGATGTCGTATGGACTAACTTTTCTCAAATCCCGGTGAAGATTGTGGATGAGATCAATCGTCTTCCTGAAACCAAACAGAGCATGATCCTCGATGGGGTGGACCGAGGGAATTGGGAATATCTCAATGAGATGATCATCAACGAGGAATACTGTCTCTTCGCTACGGCTAATTATCAGGATGGAGGAACCAATACGATTATCGCGCCGTTGGTGGATCGGTTTGATGCCGTGGTGGAGTCGAGATATCCTGGGCCCAATCTCTCCTTTCTCATCGGGAAAGCGAATCGAAAAGACCATCTCTTAAGACATCCAAAATATGAAAAGGATCTTTATCGCGTCCTCAAGTCCAAAGTCGCCTATGAGAAGAAGATCCCAAAGATGGAAGAGATCTGTAACGCCTTTGGAGAATACGTTTATGAAATATTAGGGGTGAAGCCTCTCAGAAGAAAAGACCGAGACCAGATTCGGGCGGAAATGGAAAGCTTAGATCTGGATTTAGATTCCAGCGCCTTTACTCGGATGCTTCTCGCAGAACTTTCTTTCTGCGAACGGTACGGTCAAAAACGAGCTATAGAGAATTGTGAGGAGGGATGTCACTATACGGGTTATCTTTGTCACCAAATCAAAAATTGTTCCTCAAACCGATTGCCCACTTCGGTCAAACAATATGCTCAAGGATTGGCCTGGCTTTTAGAGGATTCTGAGATCGATATCGAGCATATCAAGTCGGTGGTTCCTTACACATTGGCACACCGTGTCCAATGGAAGGATGAAATCCTCACTCAGAAGGAGAGGGCGAAAAGGGACGATCCTTTCCCCATCTTTCTGGCAAAGGAAGCGATAAAAATGGTCTCTCAGAGATACCGAGAGCAGAGTGAGCATTTGAAGGACGCCTTGGCCATCGGATCAAAGATTTTTCAAGGAGAATCCTTGGAACCATTGGAAGGGGACCATCCCCTTTATGCGGAGATAAAAAAAGATATCCATACTCGTTGAACTTGAAGGAAGCTCCCTTAAGGATTCGAAATGTGCTCTTGGACAATTTTCTCTCTGGATCGAATTGAGAAATGAAGACGGCTCCTTTAGAGAAGAAGACCTTGGCTACCCCCCCTGACAGAGACGACCTAATCGTCAAAAATCCCTTTCAAGAATTTAAGGCCTTCCATTTTAAAAAGATGGAAATCCCTCTCGATCAGATCGTCCAATCCACTGAAGTGGTGATGGACAGGATCCGCCAAGGTTATGAAAAGCTTTTAGAAGAGGAAGCAAAAGAGCTGGTCTGGATGGTGCAGTATAATACCATCATCAAGGCTTATGAGGTGGCAGAGAGGTACGTGAAGGAAATCGATTATTCGGCAGAGGATATTGAGGATTTCTGCTTCGTTTTGGAGAATACCCAAAAGATCCCTTACCTGATTCCAGGGCCTGCTGGAATTTACATCTCTGCATTGTGCAACTATGTTCAGGAGGAAGAGATTATCCTGAAGCTCTCTGACCTCAAAACAGAGATCAACCTCATTGGATTTCGACTTCCAAAGGGAAAGCGATTGGTGATCGAAGGAGACACGGGTGATTTCACTGGTATTGGCCTTGAAGGTGGAGAACTTGTGGTGGAAGGGAACGCAAAAAACTGGACTGGAGCCGGCATGAGGAGTGGGAAGATTTTGGTCAGGAAGAATATCGGCCTCCATACGGGTGAATGGATGATGGGGGGAGAGATTTACGTGGGTGGAAGAGTAAGAGGTTTGGGAAATATCGTTGAGGGGAAAGTCTTCGAAAGGGATAAGTTGGTTTATCCGGGGAAGGTTCGTTATCCCAACCTCTATTATTAAAATGGAAGACGGCAAGATTTTTATGAAATGTGAAATATAGAGATGAATCATGGATGAACAAAGCCTCCAAACAATGGTTGAAGAGATTTGGCCACGGTTGAAGAAAAAGCACCTTTACCCTGAGATCCCTATCCCTAAGGTGGGCAAGGTCTCAGACCCCATTCGGGATGATGCGGAGCAGAATCAGGGGGTGGGGCTGGAGATGAAACAGAAGCAGATCACGATCAGCCCTACTTTTATTTCTCAAATGAAAGATAAGATGCCGGAAGGACAAGTCATTGAGGCCCTTCTTGATCATGGGATTACCCACTACACTTTCTGCCCGTGGGATTTCCATACCCATCTTATGCTCTATGCCGAGGCCAAGAAGGTTGTGAGCGATAAAGGATTGGCAAAACAAGTGGCGAATTACTTCATCGATGTCATCGCTGACACCCACTGTGTTAAAGCAGGGCTCACCGAGATACCCCAATTGCATCGACACCTGAAAAAGGGGAAGGTAGAAGAAGTGATCGCCTCTCTCTACCAAAAGATTTGGGGAATCGATTTGGGAATTTCACGTTCCAGAACCCCTGGTGAAAGGCATGAGGAGACCGTGCGTCGGCTCGCACGAATCCCTTATCTGGATCGTTCACGGTGGCCAGAGAGCATTCAAAAGTTTGCCCGCTCAATGAAACTCCTTCTCATCGGAGAGCAAAAAAATCAGGAAAACAACAGAGGGAAGGGGGAGTCTAATCCCCAGGGTGAGCATGATCTCAACAATTATTCCTTTGAGGAGATCGATCAGGGGCTGAGAGATTATGCTAAAAAGACGATGGCCCTTTCTGAATTCAGAGATATCGTTGAAGACTTTTCTGAAGAGTTAAAAGAAGTCGGTTTTGGAATGGAAGGTGGAATGGGGAGGGGACGAGGTGCCCTAATCGATGCGGATATCCTTTTTTATATGAAATTGGCAGAAAATTACTCCATTCCTCTGAAGAAGGTGCCTCAAGAAGAGAAGGGGTCGTTGCATCCTCACTCTCATTCTCCTTGGGAGGTTGGATCGCCTTTCCAGGATGTAGATGTCTGGACGAGTTTCGGCAAGTTCATGCCGGGGATCACCCAGATTTGGAGGAAGAGGGAAGGGAAAGGTCGAGGAAAAATTGAAGGGACTCCAGACTGCTTAATTGCCATCGATTCCTCGGGAAGTATGATCAATCCTCGCAAGAATCTCTCCTATGCTGTGCTTGGAGCAGCCTGCGCCACCAATGCCTATCTGCAAAATGATTCAAAAGTTGCTGTTTACAATTTTAGTGACGCCCCCATGGGCGGGAAGGAAATATTGAATTTTACGGATAAACGAGAAGAGATCTACCGGGTTCTTTGTAAATATTTTGGAGGAGGAACAGCCCTGGATTTAGAGGATTTGATACCACTGATTCGAGGGAAGAAAAACCTCGATCTTTTTATCATCACAGATATGAAAATTACAAACCTTGAGGCACTGATCGGCTTTTTGGGACAGATCCAAAACCGAATTACAGCTGTTCACATTGGAGAGAATCCCTATGCGTCCAGGTTCGAGAAGGCTGTGGAGAAGAAAAAGAACATCAATATCTTTACAGTAAAACGGAAGGAAGATATCCCTCATATTGTTCTCGGCAGTATAAGAGAATACTTCAACCCCACAAAGATAAAAAATTCTTGACTCTTCTACCTTAAATTTTATAATTTACTTTTTAATCCCGTTCCTTTGAATATGATAGAGAGTTTACTCAATGGATCAGGAAATCTTAGACGCTCGATTAACGCATGAAGAGATTGTCCAGAAGTATAATCTTATTGCCCCGATTTATGATCTTTTCGGGATCTTGATGGAATCGAAAGCGCGTCAGCGGGCATTGGAGATTGCCGCCATTCAGAATGGAGAAAAAATCCTAGAAGTAGCTCTTGGAACCGGTCTCAACTTTGTCGAGCTCATGAAGAGGAATCCTCAGGGTTGGGTTGAGGGGATCGACATCTCAATGAAGATGTTGGAGAGGACAAGAAGGAGGGCCTCCAAGACCGGATTACAAAATTACACGCTTTATCTCTGTGATTGTCGACATCTACCTTTTGAGGATGCTACATTTAATGTGTTAATGAACCAGTATATGTTTGACATTCTCCCTGTAGAAGATTTCATTCCTATACTCTTAGAATATAAGAGGGTGTTAAAGAATGGGGGCAAGATTATCTTGGTCAACATGAGAAAAGGTAAGAAATGGGTAAATCAGATTTATGAAGAAATTTACAAATTGAAGCCTCCCCTTTTAGCAGGATGCAGAGGCATCCTTGCACAGCCATTTCTCGAAAAGATCGGGTTTAGGGAAATTAAACGAGAATTTATATCCCAATTAGGATTTCCGTCGGAAGTAGTGCAGGGAATTAAGAAGAACGAATTCATTTAGAAATTTTTTATTGATTAAATATTATGCGTGTTGCTAAATAAATTGAGGTTATGAACAGTTTTAACCAAGACGTGGGGGAAAATCTAATTAATTAGAATTATAAAGAAATTTAAAAGGGATCAGTTAGAGGAGGGTCATAACTGATCCCGACCAGTATATCAAATGGGGGGGAAACAAGGAGGTGATATGGTTTGATATACTGGCAAAATTAATATAACATATAAGGGCATAAAAATCAACCCAAAGTGTCGGGCTACCCGGTCTGTGAAGCCCAAGGTATGGCTTCGGCGTGAGCTCAGCCGAACGCTCAGCCTGCCGGTAGGCAGGGGTTGATATTGGGCAGCGCTTCTCGACCCGATTTAAGAATCGGGGTCTGGTGCTGTCGAACATGTCAAATAGTTTTTGGCACAGGGTTTGCTGGAGCTTAAACATGATGAAACAAGCCTTCCCCATTTCGTTATTATTATTCCTATCTTTCGTTGTTCCTTCCTTTGCAGAAGTTTATAAATGGATAGACGAAAAGGGGATTGTCCATTATACGGATGATATCATGCAGGTTCCAGAAAAGTATCGGCCTATGGCTGAGGAAGAAATGGGTTTGCCCGAGGGAAAAGGTGAAAGTGCAATAGAAGGTGATTCAACGCTAAAGAAAAAAGATGAGGGCGTTTACAAAGATCGATTGGGAAGGGGGGAGGAGTATTGGAGGGGTAGGGTAGAGGAATCGAGGAAGAAATTAGGGGTCCTTCAAGAAAAAGCCGAAGGTTTGAGGATTAAATACAATGAGTTGACGGAAAGATATAATGATTCAAGAAGTTCCACTGAAAGAGCAACTCTTCGTCGAGAGAGAGGCCAAATAAAAAGCGAAATGGAACAAAATAGAATCGAAACGGAAGATGTTAAAGACATGCTGGAAAAAAAGATACCAGAAGAGGCTGAAATTTACAAAGCAAGACCAGAATGGATAAAATAGTAAAATTTTTCATAAGACTTTAAAAAAAGTATCCAAATAATAAAAGTCGAGTGAAAAATTGATAACCCCCTTTTTTAAAAGAAATATTTTTAAAAACGGTTCTGGCCAAATATGTCTTCAAGATGAAAATTTGACAATTTGTTAAAAGATTTTTAAAAATAAATAAACTGGTATGATTTTTGCTTGTCACCCAGACCTAAAAAATCCTATGAAAAAGGACAAAAACTTGTCAGCTTTGAATAATTGACTGGGCTTATGGATAAATTTATGTCACTGGCATCAAAAATGCATTAATAAAATCAAGGATTTTGTTCATGGACCGACTAAACGAAAATAAGCATCTCCTTTCACAACCTAAAACGGGTGTTCTTGCCATTGAGAAGAGAAAACACCCCAGATTCAGTGTAGAGCTTCCTTTAGATTATTCTTTTGTTGATGGAAAAGAAATATACGGTGGAATTGTAGCAAATGCGAGTCAAGGCGGTGTGTTGGTATATCTACCCGAAAAAATAGAGATAGGGACACTGCTAAAAATTGAAATTTTTTATGTAAAGGGTTTGGAATTAGATACGATCAAAGCCATCGCAAAGGTGGTTTGGTCTGATTTAGCTGCCATAGAAAGCTGGGGAGAACACCGATATGGATTACAGTTCCAATCCATTGATGAAAAAGACTTCAGTAGGTTGCTCAATCTGTTAAAAGAGATAGGAAAGTGACATCCCCTTATCCAGCCGTATAGGTTCTTTTCTTGATCGCTTCGAATGTCTATTCTTAAAAGTCACAAGAAAAAATATATTGAACTTCTTTGAAAAATTATTTAAAAATATAAAGAGATGTTGAACCAGTCTTTTGCGGGAATGAATGAAGTGGGATAGGCGGGAACAAAAGCCGATCGTCGGAATGATGATATCCAAGATGGACCAAGAATCTGGAGTTTTTAGAGTCCTTCTCGTCGGAGTTGGGGATAACTCTCAAGAAGAAAAGGATGTCTTCTGTAAAAATCTTTCTAAGAATTACGGTATCTCATATCCCCTTTTGAGAAAGATTGCCGATCGCTGCCCGATCATCTTGAAAAAAAATCTCTCTCAAAAAAAGGCAGAATCCTTAGCGAAGACCCTGAAGTCTTTTGGAGCTACGGTCTCTGTTGAAGAAAAGATCGATTCTCCGCCCATCGCTCTTGAATTTCAGGAAATAACCCCCCGTTGGGCAGCCTTGGAGTCAACGTCTCTCCAGAGGACTCGAAGTGGAGCATGGAATGTGATAGGAAGGGTGAGAAATATTTCTAAAGAAAGTCTGAATGACGCCTGGGTTTTAATTCAGGTTTTTAACGATCTAGAAGAATTTCTTGCTTTTGAAGAGGTCCCCATTTCCATCAACCCGCTCCCTCCAGGAAGCGCATCTCCTTTTAAAGTGGTTTTTGA
>Ga0187771_10000962_pt1 | contig 18734 bp, 14 predicted proteins | sample 0116_SJ02_MP15_1_FD_133139 | JGI IMG/M metagenome (GOLD analysis project Ga0187771, IMG submission 133139) | Tropical peat soil microbial communities from peatlands in Department of Meta, Colombia - 0116_SJ02_MP15_10_MG | ecosystem: Environmental > Terrestrial > Soil > Wetlands > Peat | place...
AGACCCTTAGAAAAAGACGACCTGAAATTGTTGCATGTTTGGGAGAACGATTTTGAAACGATGATGTACCACAGACAGGAGCCTTTGTGCACAATTAGCATGTCTAAACTTGAAGAGAAGTATGCTGAGTTGATGAAGGATGAAAAGAGCTTCTACTTTATCGTAGAGAACACTGCACTAGAAGAGCCCATTGGCGCTGCGGAGATCCATAGAGGTACGTCATGGAATCTCGTGCCGGCAGCGCACATCGGAACGTACATTGGTAAGAAAGATTGTTGGGAAAAAGGTCTCGGGACAAAAATAACCGCTGCCTTGCTGGAAATGTCTTTCATGCACCTTGGATTGGATCATTGCCAAGCGTGGAGCGTGGAGTATAATACACGAGCTCACAGAACGCTCGAGGCTTGTGGCTTCAAGAAAGGCGGAGCCATGCGTAACGTTGTGTTTGTAGCAGGCAGAAAATGGGGCATGTTCATCTTTGACATACTCCGCGAAGAATACATGAACATACGGATGAACCTGCTAAAGAAAACACTCGGCAACTCGGTACAAGACTACCTCAAGAAAAGTGGTCCAGCTCTTGAGCCAGCCAAATGAAGGTAACTAACGCCGTAGCGCGCGCGCTATCCTAATAACTTGACTTTATGACGAGACTCTTGTTTGACTTGCGCGCGCGGTATAATGCTTTTTAGAAAGCCCAAACGCTTCAACATTATATTTTAAAGATCAGGCGCCATATCTTAGTACCTTAGAACATATTTGAAAAGTTGAAGCCTATGTCTTTCGAAGTGCGAGAAAAAGATCTGCTCGGAAGAATCGGCCGGTTAGAAACAAAGGGCGGTAGAGTGGAAACACCAGCATTACTGCCCGTGATAAACCCGAGAATTCAGCTCGTTAAGCCCAAGGATTTTCTGGATACTTTTGGCTGCAAAGCTCTGATCACGAACGCCTACATCATCCAGAAGCAGCACGGAAGCGAGGCCATCGAGAAGGGAATTCACAGGTTGCTAGATTATGATGGCGTTGTGATGACCGATTCGGGGGCATACCAGATTCTCCTGTATGGCGATGTACAAGTTGATGCTGAAGAAATCGTACGTTTTCAGGAGCAGATAAATCCTGACATTGCGACAATCTTGGACATTCCAACTGGCTGGAAAGTGTCTAGAGAATATGCAAACAGGACAGTGGAAGAAACGCTGCGCAGAGCCCAAAGGCTCTGGAAAATCAAAACACGGAGCGACATTATTTGGGTAGGCCCGATTCAGGGCGGACAGCACCTCGACCTCATCGCTAAGTCGGCTAGGAAAATGAGCAAACTGCCTTTTAACGTTCATGCGTTGGGCAGCCCGACGCCCGTTATGGAGCAGTATTTTTTTGATCTGCTTGTAGACATGATTATGGCTGCGAAAATGAATCTACCTCTGGACAGACCATTACATCTTTTCGGCGCTGGGCATCCATTCATGCTTTCTCTCGCTGTTGCGTTAGGTTGCGACTTGTTTGATTCTGCTGCTTATGCCTTGTTCGCGCGCGATAGTAGATACATGACTGAAAATGGTACAGCGAGGTTAAACGAGCTCGAGTACTTTCCTTGTAGCTGTGCCGTGTGCGCCAAGAATAGCCCAATGGACTTGTTGGAGAAGCCTGAAGAGGAAAGACAGAAGTTGTTGGCAGAGCACAATCTTTTCGTAAGTTTCGCGGAAGTGAGACTGATCAAGCAGGCGATTCTAGAGGGGCGTCTCTGGGAGCATCTAGAAATGAAGGCGCACGCGCACCCTGCTCTGCTTCAGGCACTCAAACGGTTGAGAAAATATGAACACTACCTGGAGGAAAACAGTCCGGTAACCAAGAGTAAAGGATTGTTCTTCTTTGATTCTGTCGGACTCTCTCGACCGGAAGTAGTTCGTCACCGCAAAAGGCTGGCGGAACGATACTCGGCACCTGAGAAAGCCGAGACTTTATTTTTGTTGCCCCAAACAAGTTCGAAGCCTTTTCATAACGCACTAGAATGGCGAGGCATTCTCTCTAAGATCCGTGAAAATCTCGGGGAAAGAAGCACACGTGTTCATGTATGTTTCTACTCTGCGCCTTTTGGCGTCGTGCCTCTAGAGCTGGACGAGGTCTACCCGTTATCACAGCATGAGGTTGCGGTTCCATTGGATAAGGAGACCACCGATTATGTCGCTAGTCAGGTGTCATCGTACGTTGAGAGAACAAGCTACGAGAAAGTGGTGCTTCTGGAGGACCGAACGATCTGGGGAAGAACAGTGACGAGTGCGTGCAAGCGAGTGTGCAAAATGAAGAACATTCGCTTTTTAAACCTGCCGCACCAGGACATAAGCGATTCACTTGTCACGGAACGGCTTTTGGAAACGCCAGGACTGTGAGGAACGTGTCGACATTGAAGACGAAATTTGTCGTCCGCGAGGCGCAAGAGTCAGATAAAGATGCAGTATTAAGGTTCTCTCAGAACACTTTTGAGCACGGAGATTACATCGCGAACGTTTGGGATCTTTGGTTCGTAGACCCTAAAGGCAAGATTTTCGTCGCCGCTCTTGAAGGTATTCCAATTGGCATGGTGCACGTTGAAATCGCAAAGGAGGGCGAGGCTTGGTTGGAGGGAGCACGTGTCGCAGTTGAGTTCAGGCGCAGAGGTGTGGCCTCTTCGCTGAATTCCGCATGCTTCGAGTGGGCTATTAAGCGTGGTGCCAAAGTTGCACGGCTAGTAACGAATTCGATCAATCTGACAGCCCAAAAGGCGTTGAGCAAGATGGAGTTTGAGCGTGTTTCAGACTGGACTCGAATGCAGTTTGATGGATGCCAGCTCGAAATTTCCAGGGATGCTCGCTTTGCAGAAGAGTCTGATATTGAAATGACTTGGAGATTCTTAAAAAGTTCAGAGGATTTCAAAACTTCCGCGGGCTTGTTTGTAATTATGTTTCGTTGGATGTCTCTAGACCGTGCTGAGTTGGAGAGATTTGTTAGAAGAGGGATGGCAATTATTCACGAGCGCAAGAACAGAGCGGATGGCTTGATTTTGTTTGATGACACAATAAAACAGGCATGGCAGAGAAATAGCATACAGACTTGTTACGTGGGCGGTAGTACTGGAGCAGTTTTGAGCATGAGTCGGTTCCTGAAGGGGAATCTTTACAACGACGGTGTTGCGAGCATTTATGGAGCCATGTGCAAGCGCAGGCACCTGACATCTGCGTTTGCAAAAGTCGGTTTTAGAACCAATCCTAGGAGTCATCTTGTGTATGAAAAGAGACTCGGCTGATCGCGTGTGCGTGATGGAAAACGATTAAATCTTGGTGCGGTCAAGACTAGTGCGAGTTTTAAGGGGCGAGAGTTTGTCTTCGTACGATGAGAAAACAGTGTTGGATATTCTAGAAAAGGTCAGCAAGAGCGTCGTTAACATTAGCACTACTAGACTCGTGTACAGCATGTTCTATCAAGTTGTGCCGGTGCAAGGAGTGGGATCCGGTACCATAATAGACACAGAAGGCTACGTGTTGACCAATAACCATGTGATACAGGACGCCGAGAGAATCTCCGTAACACTTTGGAACGGCGAAGTGCTAAAAGGAAAAATAGAAGGCACGTGCACGACACACGACACGGCAGTCGTGAAAGTGGAAAAGAAGGACCTCATTGTGGCCGAAATGGGTAACTCAGACAACCTGAGAGTTGGGCAAAGAGTGTACGCAATCGGAAATCCCTTCGGACTTGCAGGTGGCCCAAGCGTTACTTCCGGAGTTATAAGCGCCGTGAAGAGGACGATAGAGTCTGACCGTGGCTTGCTCGAAAACCTAGTGCAAACTGATGCAGCGATAAACCCCGGGAACAGTGGCGGACCGCTTGTTGACCTGGAGGGAAAAGTTGTTGCAATAAACACTGCCATAGTTCCCTTCGCGCAGGGCATAGGATTCGCCATTCCAATAAACTCTGCAAAAGAATGCTCACGCGAGGTGGTAACGAAGGGGATCTCCGCAAGACCTTGGCTCGGCATAACGGGCCTTAGCCTCACGGAGGAGATATCTCGCTACTACGACTTGCCTGTAGACCAAGGCGTTCTCGTAACGAAGATAATGGACGACAGCCCTGCAGAATACGCGGGCTTTGCTATCGGCGACATAATACTAAAAGTCGGGAACACAGATGTTTATCACATCGAAGACCTGTTAAGGGAGATTCATAAAAGAAAAATCGGAGAAAGAACGACAATCAACGTATTCCGAAACGGTCGAGAGCACGGTCTAGAGGTAACCCTGAGACAGATGCCTTGATCCGCAAATCGGCAATCATGCTAGCAAACCTAGCTACTTTTCCTCTAGTTTTCTAGTCCATGTGATCAGAGCCGTTAGCAGGTCTATTATGAGCTTTTTAGCCTGTTCGTCTTTGAGGTTGCCATTTTCATCGAATTTCTCAGGCGCATAACTGATCATAACCTCAGGTTTATTCAGCGGGTGCATGTTTAGGAAAACGAAACACTGGCGAAGATGATACTGAGCTCTAGCAGTTCCAATCATTCCTATGGATGCCCCCATTATGGCCACCGGTTTTCCTTCAAGGGAATTATCCTTGTAAGGTCTAGAGGCCCAATCGATCGCGTTTTTCAGAACGCCAGGTATTGAGTAATTGTACTCTGGCGTTGCGATGAGAATCGCGTCGGCAGCTCTGATCCTCTTCTTGAACTCTGGCACTCTTTCGGGGGGCTGACTTTCAAGATCCTGATTGAACGGCGGAATTCCTTCAAGGTCGAAGATTTCGAGTTTTGCATCCTTTGGACATAATTCCGCTGCGATGCGTAGTAATGATTTGTTGTATGATTTTTTTCGCAGGCTGCCTGCGAAACCCAAAATCGTTACTATCTTGCTCATGACTCCCTGATTTCGGCTTTTTGGCACTTAAGAGTTTTCTTCCTTAGATGATAAGCTGGCTTCAAATCTTCAGTGAACTCGCAACCCTCTTTACGATCGCGGCTGATTTCTGGAAATCCGCGGTTTCCTGTTCATCTAGTGGGAGTTTTATTATTTCTTTTATGCCGCTTCGGTTGAGAATCACGGGCACGCTCAAGCAAATGTCGCGGACGCTGAGGTAATCTTCGAGGAAGGTTGAAACGGTCACTACGGCGTTCTCGTCTCGAAGTATGCTTTCCACGATTTTTGTCAGCCCGAGGGCTACGGCATAGTTTGTTCTGCCTTTTAGTCTTATGATTTCGACTCCTGCGTTTCTAACTTGCAGAAATAAATCGTTGAGGTGCTCAGGGTCGTATGGAATCTTGAACATAGGGCAGTAATCTTTCAGACGTATTCCTGCGACGTTGGCGAGGCTCCAGATCGGTACTTCACTGTCGCCGTGCTCGCCTATTATGTATGCATGAACGTTTCGAGGGTCGACGCGCAGATACTCACCGAGTAAATACCGAAGTCTAGCAGTGTCCAAGATTGTTCCCGAGCCGAACACTCTGCTTTTAGGAAAGCCTGAGAGTTTCAAAGCCGCGTAAGTCATGACGTCCAAAGGGTTAGTTACTATGAGCAAAATACCCTCCTTATTATACTTCGTTACGCTGGGAATTATCTGCTTCATTATGTCAAAGTTTCCTTCTGCCAGCTCTAACCGCGACTGCTCAATTCTCTGACCCTTGTCGACCGCTATGACTATCACGTCAGCGCCTTCGCAGTCAGAGTACTCTCCCGACCAGATCTTAATTGGCTGAGCAAAGGGCACTCCGTGATTCAAGTCCATAGCTTCTCCTTCTGCTCTATCTTTGTTGACGTCGATAATCACGATTTGCGAAGCCAAACCGTGAATCAGCAGGGAATACGCGAATGTCGTCCCCACAAAGCCCGCGCCCACAATGGCTATTTTTGAACTTTTCGCAGTTTTTGTGTCCAAGCTTGACGCCAGCTAACGCTTTGCTTTGCACTCAGAATTATGCTTTTTCCAAAACTCTAGAACTCTACTTTGAATGCTTTTTTCCTCTTGTTATTGCCCTATTGTAAGTAAAGAAACGTGGGGTTGAGCCAAATCATGGTCCTTAGCGAATTTGTTCCAGGAGTTTTTCGATTTCTTGGTAGTTAGGTTCTACTCCTGGGTTATCTGAGATCCACGCGTAACGGACAATGCCCTGCTTGTCGATGATGAACACGGAGCGTTTTGCGGCCGTGTATTCATTGAGTCCGGCGAAGTCCGGTAGTTCGATACCGTAGAGTCTCACTGCTTCGCGGTTGTAGTCACATAGCAATGGAAATGTTAGCATGTTTTTCTCTGCAAATGCCTTGTTCGAGAACGGATCGTTCACGCTAACGCCCACGACTTGTGCCTTCAAGCTGTTTAGTCTTGCAAGTGAATCCCTGAAGGCGCACATTTCCTTTGTGCAAACTGATGTGAAGGCGCCTGGGAAGAACGCTAGCACGACGGTTTGCTTGAGGAAGTCCGAGAGTTTTCGTGGTTTTAGGTCGGTGCCGCTAAGCATGAAGTCTGGGGCTTTGTCGCCCACTCTTATTTTTCTCTCCATTTGCGTTGGCCTCGCTGTATTTTCTCTTTGGTGATGGGATATAGATGTTTTGTTAGGAGATAACGTGGCGCTCACGTACGGTCTAGATTCCCTCTTGGTTTAGACTGTGGTGACGTGATTTTTCATGTTCTTCTCAAAGCCTTACCGCAGCTATCCGCCTGCTCCATTCGTGTGCTCATTGCCCACCCCCTCGGTATAGTATATGATCTAAATCCCCAACCTACACAAGGAGACTTTTTCTATCAGTTCTCATGAGCCATTTTTTGATTGGAAGAAAACTTATAGCGCTCGCATAGACTTTTTATGGAATGGTCGAGTTGAGCCTAACGAAAGGATGCCGCGGAGTCTGCTGCGATCATTGTGGGATGCATTCACGCATTCCCAAGATGGCAGAAGAGCTATAGAGGTTTGTCCAAGCCTACAAATATGGAGATTGGATACAGCACATAACCCAAGATTTCGAATTTGGAAATTTCATCAAGGGGATAAACTGGTTTGCTAACTCGTGTTGCAATGGTTGTCTCCAAGGTGGTGGAATGCCTAATCGTGAAGTTAAAAACCTGCTGCAGAGAAAAAGGCTTGGGGAATTGTTATTTTTGCCAAGATTTTGAGAAATGCGAAAGACTCGGGTACCAAAAAGCAACTTACAAGATAAACGACCACTACGTCAGGATAAACCGAATAAGCTATCAGAATTGGCTCAAAGAACAAAACGGAAAAGCAAGAAAAGGCTTTGACAACGTCCATTTCCTCGAACAGAAGAACGGCTAGCAAAGCCGTAGCTAACTGAAAAGTCTTATGAAAGTCTAGCGAACGCTGCACCGTTCTCTCGTGTTCTTGTTTTCATTCAACCTGTTGGTTAAGGCTAACATTTTCTTAATTGCGTTATATGAAAACGCCTAAACTAGACACATCAACCAAGACTATTGGGCTCTAGAACAAGGTTCCACAAAATTTATAGCTTTTAGAAGCAGCATACAGCCCTTGCCAAGAAAGGGAGAAAAGAAAAATTCTAAAGGTGTTAAGACTTGAACAAGAAAATTGTCTCGATATTAGTTGCTGCAACAATTTTGCTGAGCTTGATTGCTTTCGCGCCAATATCGAATGCTGCTGCAACTTCAAATGAAGCTGCACAGTCCAATCCTGACAAGATAGCGCCAAACCTTAAAGCTCAAATGAACGCGAATCCCAAGGGCGAAAACCCTATAATCGTCGTGTTGAACCCCGGCGTTAACCAAGCTTCGGCTGTGAGCGCTATCACGAGCCTAGGCGGAACCATCAATGCAACGTTCAGCATCATAAACGCCATCGTCACCACACTGCCGGCAGACAAGATCCTAGCGTTGTCTTCACTCGTCGACGTAGACAAGATACTTATGAACGGCAAGGAATATCTTCCAATAGATCCGCTAGGAGACGACAGTGGAGTGGCCTGGCAAAACTACTTGAGCACATATCCATATTGGTATGCACAGTTCCCATTCTGGGTAGGCGCTAACAACGCGTGGAGCATGGGGATCAACGGATCAGGAGTAGTGGTGGCCTCCTTGGACACAGGAGTTTGGTATGAGCACCCAGATTTGGCAGGCGTCGTCACCAACTATAAGATATTTACAGGCGAAGCAGACACGCCTATCCACGATGGTAACGGACATGGAACGGCTACTGCAGGTTTGATGGCGTCACAAGGCATCCTTACTTACTATGGCTTCCTCAAAGTCCTCGGAGTCGCATATGGTGCCAAAATCATTGCAGGTAAGGTGCTCACGGACGCTGGTTGGGGATGGGACTCATGGATAATCGCGGGAATCCAATGGGCCATTGCGAGTCATGCAAATATAATCACTATGAGCCTCGGTGGCGAAGAAATCCCAAACAACGGTTACGACCCGATGTCTCTAGCATTAGATGCTGCCTCAGCAGCAGGTGTCACATGCTTCGTCGCCGCAGGCAATTCCCAGGGCGCAGGCACAGTAGGATCACCTGGCTGCGCCAAAGACGTCATCACGATCGGCGCCTCAACAGAGGATTCTGGAATAGGATATCTCTATACCTATTGGCCCACTGAACCGTCGAACGTCACTGGTTACGAAAACAACCAAGTTATCTACTGGAGCAGTGGAGGCGCGACTGCTGATGGCCGACTAGACCCCGACGTGTGTGCGCCTGGCGCTTGGGGCGAAACCTTGGCACGGAGCACCACAGCTGCCTATCTGCAGTTCGGTGGAACAAGTATGGCCACCCCGATCGCAGCCGGAGTGGGAGCTTTGGTCTACCAAGCGTACAAGCAGGCTCACGGCGTTTTCCCAACGCCAGCCATAGTGAGAGAAATCCTGATGAACACTGCAACGAACCTTGGTTATCCGGCAAACCGCCAAGGAGCAGGCTGCGTGAATGCTACCAAAGCTGTCCTGGCGGCGCTGGCCGAAGCTCCATATTCTAGCACAGACGAAATAAAAACAGGAATACTTACAGCAGGCCAAAGCTTTGCAACATCTTCCGCATTCACAAGCACCGTGAATGGCGCACAAGCGACACAGCTTCAATATGTTAGCTCCATAAACTTCAACGGCCTATCAGTTCCAACCGGATACGCCAACGGAACAGGGGATACATGGTTACCAGTTACGATCCCAGCAGGAATCAGCTACGTGGATGTCCGAGTGAAGTTTGATCCCGTAGTCACGTTCGGAACCCCAATCCGCTTGTATAACGGAAGTACATGGACAAATGTTCACATAGACGGTGCACTCTATTATGAACGCAGCGGACCGAACGATCTAGTATTGCTGGACTATGCGTATGCCCACACAAATGTTCAATGGTTTGACGCAAGAATTGACTTCGGCTCTGGAACCTACGTTCTCCGGCTCTGGAATCAATATGCGACTGTCAGTCATGTGGATGTCCAAATAAACCTCTACAAATTCGTGCCTTGGACCTGGGTATCAACGGTTGCTAGGGGCAAGAAACTGCTAACCATGATGTCAGTTCCATTAGGCACAGCTCCTGGCTTCTACAGCGGCTTTGTGAACATCATGGTCGGCGGATCTCAGATCTACATACCCATCGTGATTACAGTACCAGCTAAACTCGGGCAAGTGTTCACACTACAAGCGAACGTTGTGAACGAACCTCAAACTAGCGATACAGGAGACTGGTTCTACATACCCGTGCAAACCTTTACTTATGGGCCCTTGATGCTAACAGCTACTTGGACTACTCCGGATGCGGACTTTGACGTGTTCCTCGTTAACCCCGCAGGCCATGTCGCAGCTGCATCGGAGGCTCCTCCTGCTTCGTTAGGATACGAGTGGTACACGACGACTGGGACAACTATGGAGATGCTATCAACTGCCAGCGGTTCTCCAGGCTACTGGTACGTTGGAATCCACGCTACATTCTTTGGAAACACGTTCAGCCAGACAATCAAATTAGACTTGAGCTCAGCAACTCCAATAAACACGCCTGACTCAATCAGCATTAAGGCCGGAACGAGCAAGACACTCACAGTTTCAAACAACATACCTGGTGATGTAAACGTACAGGCCATGGTTCTATCATTCGCAACAGAACTATATTCGGTACCTGAAACTGGAAACGTAACCTCGTACGCGGGCCCATCACCAGCACCACAAGGCTATGACCTTTGGATCATCCCAGTTACACCAGACATGATAACAATGACAGTTACGCTCAGCTGGGTAGGAAGGCATTCGCTCAGCCTAACCCTCTTAGATCCATTCGGTGGTACCGCCGGACTAACAAGCACGAACGGAGGATCACTGACAATAGTTCAGCCGGCCATCGGCTATTGGGCAGCTTTGGTAACCATCAACGATGTTGGAAGCCAACCCTATGAACTCACCGTCGAAGGATTTGCATACCAACAGCTAGCCGGAGTAACCATAACGCCAAACGCCTTCACTCTGACACCAAAAGGAACGCAGACGCTGACTATCTCAACTGAAACCTGGGCAAGCGGAAACGGGCAAATAGTGTACTTCGACATGTACACTGGAAGCTCATATCCATCGACAGGATTGACGATTCTACCGAAGTCCCCATTCAATCCACAGTAAGTTGCAAACCACGAACGGCAGCAACTTCCTTCCCTTTTTTTGTTTCGAGTTCTGAGATGACGAGCACTTACAAGACCTGAGGGCGAGATTTATTTGCTCAGCACCGTTTGCGAGCACGCCGTCTTGACACATCATAACAGTAGCAAACTAGCGCGGATAATCAAACCACCATGAACAGACAGTGAGTTAAGGTCTCACACATTCAGCTCTTGGACGGTATGGGCGTTTCTTCGTTCGTTGTTTCTTGTGGTATTCGCATTCGTAGACTCGTATTACTAGAAAACCGCTGTCTTGGTATTTGCATCCGCAGGGCAACGTGGTCGTCTTCGCCATTCTCATCCCTCCGAATATCCTAAAACACTTCTAGTTGCCCCTTATCTAAATTATTCTTGTCAGTCTAACCACTGTTGGCGCCTTCATTTTACAGGTCGCAGCGAGCACATAGAAGAAAAAGCACGTGACCAATGAATTGTGAACAATCTAGATAGCGTGCGCACGGGTTCGTTGATCTCCATCTGCGGCATTGGATATCCGTTGCGTGAGGTCTTGAAAAGAATTCAACTCGGATAAACCGGAACTGCCCGTCGATCGATCTCACAATTTTTCTTCGATAATGCTACACGAGCGAAATCTATGTCGCGAGAAAATATTTGTTGGAAATGTGCAAGATATGGGTTCCCAAATCCAGTGTAAATGCTAGCTGATGAAACGCATTTGCTAAAAGAATAGGAGCGAAGGGCTGTCAATTTCCGACAGGAATCCATATGTATATTTCACTCGCGAAAACTCGAACATTTCACTGCTTCCTGTTTCGAGGCCTTGAAAGGTAGAACAGTCTTCGGCAGACTTTGGTATGCGAAGTATGCTATGTAGAATCCATAGGAGAGGAAAAGCTTGGGGTACTTATAGAACAGGCCTGCTCGTATCTCGCTTTGAGCTATATTGATGCCTGACTTTATATTCCAGACAACCAACGGTCTATGATGAATGCAATAGGGGTTGTACGTTGCAACGACCTTGTATCCTTTCTTGTCAATCCAATCTTTGATGTAGGCGTCCTCATAAGAATGTAGAGAAGCAGGTATTTTGATTTCCTTAACTGCTTCCCGGCGTATCAACAAATCATGTGTGCCGCCTCTCGTCTGGAAAATGCTCATAGTGATCTGTAAAAATAGCCTCAGAAATTTGGAGTTTGTCATAACTGACCAGACCTCTATGCCCCAGAGTGCACCCACGCCAGGAGCAACAAAATCCTTGGCTTTCTCAAACCATCCGTTGCAGAGTTCTGCATCACTATCAACAAACATAAACCATTCTGTTTCAACGTGTTCGATGCCTATTTGTCTGGCTTGGCCTCGCCAACCCCTATCCTGGATAAGCAGTACATTGTGGTATTCTTTCTCGAATTTCCTTACAATGTCAAGTGTCCTGTCTGTAGAGTAGCCGTCAACAATAATGAGTCGGTTTACTGGAACATTTCGATAGATAGCGCCCAGACACCGTTCGAGCTGCTCCTCGCTGTTCTTGGTTAGAACCACGACGTCAACCTTTCCAACATCTCCGGTTGCTTCCCCTTTAGGACTTTGCGCTTTAAGCAGAGTCTTCAAATCGATTGCGACCCAACGGTTGAGTATGCCTTCCGCTTTAAGGCATAAATAAAGATTGCGTCCGTATATTTTACTGAAACGCCTTGCTGACCAAACTGAAGACCAAAATTCAGCAGTTGCTAAGTGACGAAGCAAGGCTTGCTCATAGAATTGGCTTGACACCGAACACTGTAAGCTGCCTCGGCATGGTGCTCGCTCTGCTTTCGGCAATTTCCTACTGGAAATCGTCTTCTGACACGCCGCTGCTGATCTTAGCGGCTCTTCTGCTCTTGCTGTCGGGCTTTTGTGACGCACTGGACGGCGTTTTGGCACGCTTGTACGAAGAGGTCACGGTCTTTGGCGGTTTTATGGACTCGCTACTCGACCGATATGCGGATGCAATAGTTTTGGGCGGAATCACTCTTGCCGGATTCTCTAACGTTTTTTGGGGAATTGCAACAATAATAGGCACGTTATTGGTAAGCTACGCCCGAGCGCGAGCGGAAGCAGCAGGAGTAAAGATGGAATCCGTAGGCTTAGCAGAACGACCAGAGCGCATAGTAGTCCTTGCATTGGCAAGTTTGGTTACCCTTGTCTGGTCTCCGGCCCTAGGATGGAGCATAATTCTTTTGGCTATCCTGACAAATTTCACGGTGCTTCAACGCGTGATTCATTTCTATCGAGCTTTAAAGAAAAAACTTTAGGGTTAGTGTTTTCTCCAAGGCTGTCTGCGTTCATCTCTAGCCCTGACTTTAACTATACCTCTGTGTACGGCGCATGAGACGCAGTAGTACTTTGTTTCTACAGGCGATGCGATAAAAGCGCCTTTCTGCCGAAGTTCTTTGGCCAACGAGTAATCAACCAAGGAAACCCTATGAGAAACCTTTTTCGCTTTATCCCTTGGCACCAGCGTTCCACACCCGAGACACTGAACTAACGCACTTTTTCCTTTGCTGCCTTTCGATCTTCCACGACTCTTTCGCTTTACGGGCACTTCATTTCACTCTCAATATCAACTATTAATGGACATTTATATAGTGCATGGTAAACCATCTCTCCTAAATAACTTTCTAAACACACGCCCAAGGTTTGACAGATCAGAGCGTTCGACGAAGTACGTCAACCCCCTTGTTTCTTCCAGAAAAATGCAATTTTTCGGCCATACAGATGCTTGCTTGAGAAGTGTATGTATGTGTGGTGAGATGCATAACTGGTTATAGATAACATGGGAAAAGAACTTAAGCAAAAACACAGTTGAATACAAGCCAATTGGAGGGCGACTCTTTGGGAAAGATTGCGAAGGGCGTGAAGTGTAGCGTTTCTGGATGCGGCAAAGATGCTGTTCGTTCCTTGGCTGCTTCTGAGGTTGCGAAGGCTGGACTGAAGGTTGGTAGCGAAAGAAGAGCATACCTGTGCAAAGATCATTACAAGGAGTACAAGAAAGCGACCAAGAAGGACAAGATGCTTGAGAAGTGGCGATACAGGGGTTAGAAAGACTAATCTGCCCTCTCCCTATAACTACTTTTTCAAAAAATGCGAATGATCGAGGCAGGGCGAATTTGCGAGTACTGCAGTTACACTCCGACTTTATTGAGTATAGGCCTATAAAAAAAGAAATTGCGATGGCTGAAAAGATTGAAAAGAAAGCAGAGCGACTTGAGGACGTTGTTGTACTATTTGTTGCTGTCGAAGAAGGCGACAATGAAAGAGTCGCAAAGAGGGCAATGCAAGAAATTAAACTTGATCTTGATAGACTGAAAGCCAGACGAGTACTACTCTATCCCTACGCCCATCTAAGCAGCAACCTAGCCAAGCCAGCTGAGGCGTTGAACGTAATTAAGGCAATGGAAAAGCACGCAAAGGACAGCGGACTCGAAACTCACCGCACGCCATTCGGCTGGAATAAACAATTCACAATATCTATAAAAGGATACCCACTCGCAGAGCAGTCGAAAACGTTCCTTCCCTTAGAGGCTAAGGAAGAGAAAGTGACTTCAGAAGAAAAAATCTCCAAAGCCGTGAAAGCTGAAGAAAAGCTCAAATCAACTTGGCACATTCTTCAGCCGAACGGCAAACTAGTCCCGGTTGAAGAATTCGATTTTTCCAAACACGAAAGCCTAGGAAAATTCGCAAGATACGAAATCTCCAAGGTTCGTGCGGTACAGCAGATGCCCCCCCACGTGACTTTGATGAAAAGGCTAGAGATCGCAGACTACGAACCGGCCAGCGACCCTGGAAACTTCCGCTGGTACCCAAAGGGACGTTTAATCAAAGCCTTGCTTGAGCAATACGTGACCGAAGAAACCGTCAAGTACGGGGCCATGGAAGTCGAAACTCCAATAATGTATGATTATAATCATCCCAGCCTAGCAGATTATTTGAACCGTTTTCCAGCAAGGCAGTACACTCTGAGATCGGAAGAAAAAGAGTTGTTCCTCCGCTTTGCAGCGTGTTTTGGGCAGTTTCTCATAATGCATGATACTCAGTTCTCGTATCGACAACTTCCGTTAAGAATCTATGAGCTAACCAGGTACAGTTTTCGAAGAGAAAAAAGTGGCGAACTGGCTGGTTTTCGTCGTCTAAGGGCGTTTACGATGCCCGACTGCCACGCCTTCTGCGCGGACTTGGAGCAGGCGAAGAAGGAGTTCATCACGCGTTTCAGGCTGTGCATGAGAGTCCTGGAAGGGATAGGCTTCGGAAAAGACGACTACGAGCTGGGAATACGATTCACCAGGGATTTCTATGCGAAAAACAAGAGATTCCTCGTCTCGTTTGTAAAACTACGTAACAAGCCAGTACTCGTCGAAATGTGGGAGAAGCAGTTCTTTTACTTCATACTGAAATGGGAACCAAATTTCATCGACAACCAAGATAAAGCCTCAGCGCTCTCCACAGACCAGCTTGACGTGGAAAACGCAAAAAGATATGGTATCACATTCACCGACGAGAAAGGAAAAAAACGGTATCCGCTTATTCTTCACTGCTCTCCTAGCGGCGCGATCGAAAGAGTTGTTTATGCGTTGCTGGAGAAGGCGTATAAAGACCAACAGAAGGGAAAAGCACCGATGCTGCCACTTTGGCTTGCTCCGACTCAGGTTAGGGTGATACCCATCTCTGACAAGTTTCTGAAGGACGCGGAGGGAATAGCTGAAGAGATTGCTAAGAACGACATCCGAGTTGATATTGACGACCGCTCGTTGACTATGCCAAAAAAGGTGCTAGAGGCGGAAACCGAGTGGATTAACTACATAATTGTCGTTGGACAGAGGGAAATTGACTCAGGAATCTTGCCTGTGAGAGACAGAAAACTTGGAAAGATCAAACCTATGAAGCCAGAGGCCCTGATAAACGAGATAAAAAACGAAACTCTTGGCAAGCCGTTTAAGCCTTCATCATTGCCAAAATCATTATCTGATAGGCCGCAATTCCACAGCTGACGCGCTTATTGAAAACCATCCCAAAACCTATATCAAAGAATAATGCTATTCTAGCTTCTCTAACTGGGGGCAGAACCTTGGAGAAGCAAGAGCTGCAAATTTACATCGACGGCAAGTTTTATCCGAAATCGGAAGCGAAGATCTCCGTTTATGACCACGGTCTTCTCTACGGCGATGGAGTGTTTGAAGGAATACGTGCCTATGAAGGAAGCGTGTTCAAACTCAGGGAACACATTGACCGACTCTACGAATCTGCACACGCTATAATGCTAGCTATCGGAATGTCAAAGAAGGACATGATTAGTGCGGTTATAAGAACCTTGAAAAAAAACAATCTTCAAGACAGCTACATACGCTTAGTAGTTACACGAGGAAAAGGCGACCTGGGGCTAAATCCTCAAAAATGCGAAAAACCAACCATAATCATAATCACGGATGCCATAAGGCTGCACAGCGACGACAGGAAAGAGAGAGGCATAACCGCCATGATTACCTGGATGAGAAGAGACGCCATAGACGCCACCACACACGAGATCAAATCGCTTAACTATATGAATAGCATCCTCGCGAAAATAGAGGCTAACAACGCAAGCGTTGAAGAGGCCATAACACTGGAAAGAACAGGCTACGTCTGCGAAGGAGTTGCGGAAAACATATTCATCGTAAAAGATGGTGCTATATTCACTCCACACAGTTCAACAGGCGCGTTGCCAGGGATCACGGCGAAGGTTGTCTTACAACTTGCCAGAAAACTAAGCTACGACGCGAGGGAGAGAAACATTTCAGCTTTCGAACTCTTCACGGCTGACGAAGTTTTCTTCACGGGCACGGCAGCAGAAATAATCCCAGTGCGCGAGATAAACAAAAGAAAAATAGGTGACGGAAGACCAGGGCCAGTTACAAAACGCCTAATGGGAGAGTTCCAGAAAGTGGTGCGAGACCCAAAGCAGGGCATGCCTATAAAGTAGCTAGCTTTTCACCCTTTATTTTTTCATAAACTTCTCCAGATTGTCAAAAGCCGCTTCTAAGGTTTCCATAGATGCACAGAAGACCGCTCTGACGTGCCTATAGCCATAGGTTTCGCCGAAGCCCGAACCGGGCACCAAGAGAACCCCAGTGCTGTTTAGGACATCAAGGACGAATTCCATGTCGTTTTTCCATCGAGAACCTATGGCTTCAATTTTTGGGAATACGTAGAAGGCGCCCTGAGGTTGTGTGCAACTGATCCCGTCGATTTCGCGCAAGCGTCGCAAGGCATAATCGCGTCTCTCACGTAGTCGACCTACCAGTTTTCTGATGTGGTCTTGCGGGCCTCTCAATGCGGCAACGCCTGCTTTTTGAACAGGCGTGTTGGCGGACAATCTTATGCGGGTTTCTTTTTCGACACATTGTTTGAGCTCCTTCAATCGGTCGCTCGAGTCGTGGAAGTAGATGTAGCCAAGCCGCCATCCAGTCATTAAATAGGCCTTCGAGAAGCCGTTTAACCCCACGACGGGATAGTCCTTCGCTATGAGGGAGGTGCTTACGAATTTCTTTTCGTAGATTATTCTGTCGTAAATCTCATCAGACAGAACTAGAATCCCGTGCTCGGCGGCGACGTTTACTATTTCTTTCACGGTCTTCTCATCATAGAGTGCACCTGTGGGATTGTTTGGGTTAATGATAACGATTGCTCGGGTCGATTTGGATATCTTTTTTCTGACGTCATCAATGTCAGGTCGCCAGCCCTCAGCTTCAATAGTCCCGTACGGAACAGGTTTCCCTTCGAAGAACTGAACATAAGACATATACGGTGGGTATGTGGGTCCAGGGACCAGAATCTCATCGCCTTTCTCAACTATTGCCGCTGTGAGCATTTGGATGGCTTCGGAAAGACCCTGCGTGACAACTATGTCTTCGGGGCTAATGTCCACGTTGTTTATTTTCTTTTCTTTTTCTGATATGGCTTCCTTGAGGTCACGCTCTCCTTCAGATGAAGCGTACCAGTTCTTGCCGGCATTTACAGCATCGAATAACGCTTGCTTAATGTACTGTGGCGTGTCGAAATCATACTTGACTGGGTCGCCTATATTGAGGTACTGAATTTTTTTGCCTTGTTTTTCAAGGTTTTTTGCAAATCCGATTACGTCGCGAATGGCATATTCAATGTTTTTTGTTCTGTTGGAGGGTCTAAAAGGTTGCATGCTCTGTGCCTCCTTTATATTATGAGTTTTTCGGGTTCCACGTTACGTTGCTTGAGTCCCAAGTCGCTGATCTTGAATTCTTTTTCTCCATACAAAAACGCATATTCTTGTTCACCGTACAATGCAGCAGCGATTCTTCCGACGGCATCGCCTTTCATATTCCCACTTCCGCTGCAGCTCCCGACGACTATCACGTCGCCTTCTTCGAAGATCACCGGTTGCCCATCCAGAGTGTTTAGCGCATACTGTCCAGCCCATGCGCTACTTGGCTGGCAACTGGCAAATTGCGGAAAATACTTTGTGGCAACCTGGTAAAGACCGTATTGGTAGTAGTCTTCTTCAGGTTGCGGCTCATCTTCAATCTTGAAGGCGCGTGGGAAGTCGTCGCCGTAGCTGAACCAGAAGGAGTCTTCTTCCAGTGCTGGCTTTATGTAAACTCTGGGGTTGGGCAGTATGGTGAATGGCATACAGTTCTCTTTTCCAAAGCCCTTTGCGTAAAGCAGCAGTTTTAGTGGATCAGTGTTTGCTCTTACCGTAAACAATTGTCGTTTTATCGGTTTTGAGGGCGCGTCTATTCCAACATTGTCGAGTAGAGCTGGGGCCCATGCGCCCGCTGCGATGATAGTTTTTTTTGCTTTGATCACGCCTCTATTTGTTTTAACTCCAGCGGCGTGAGGGTGCTGCCAGAAGTAGGGCTCGCCTGATATTCCAAGGGAGGTTTCAGGCTCGATTATTATGTTCTCCACACGAGTGTTGTATTGTGTAACACCGCCCATTTTCTTAAACTCGGACTCGTAAAACTTTACAAGCTCGTCTATGTCTATAGAGCCTGCTTTTGGCACAAATATACCGACGTTTGCGTCAGCAAGGCCCATCATTTGTGCTTCTTCGTCGCTAGTCACTCGAGTGTTCATTTTGAG